>OGMF01001403.1_pt1 | contig 23289 bp, 16 predicted proteins | sample 1572921 | NCBI WGS metagenome assembly OGMF01 (sample SAMEA2581919, study PRJEB24529) | metagenome | biome: Human gut stool | place: China | collected 2011 | reverse complement strand
TTCTGAGGCAGATAAGGAGGCCGAGATTCAAGCCGTAACCGTAACAGGTCATCGCCCGATGTACAAGATGAGAAACGATGCCCTGGTTACCCGTATCCGCAACACTCCCTTGGCAAAGGAGCCAACGCTGGAAGATGTATTGAAGCACATCCCCGGCATGAAACAAACCGCCGATGGAACTCTGGAAGTAAACGGACTGGGAGCACCCATCATCTATCTCAACGACAAGAAGGCGACTTCTGCCGAACTCTCTCATCTCGATGTGAAGCTGATAGATGAAATAGAACTCATTACCACTCCTGGTGCAAAATATGATGCAACGACGGGAGCCGTACTGAGAATCCTGACGAGAAGAACAGACGAGGGTATATTCGGCAAGATGCAGGTGTATGATGAATTGAGCGAGGTGAACACCAACCACGAGGAATTGACTCTGGGTTGGGTAACGAAGAAAATTTCGCTCACAGGATTTTACGGTTACACAGACAACCGTTACAATGTGCATCAGCCACAGGAAGCGCTCGTAAGAGCTAATGATGGCGAATATCTCTTCGGAGCCGACCGCCATGGCAAGAACAAGGCAAATTATAACGCTACGGAACTCAACTTCGACTGGTTAATCAGCAAGCAGCACGAAGTGGGAATACAATGGGAAGGGCTTTGGCTGAATGGCGGTAGAAGCGAGAAACAGCAGCAGTACTATCGCTATCCTAACCCAGCAGGAGAAGATACAAATAGCGAGATGAAGCTTTCTGATGCGGATGGCGAGATGAAGTATTTTGATGCGGAGAGCCAGCAATGGGGACACCAGCGCAGCCACCACTTCAATCTCTTCCATCTGGCTAAATGGTCGAAGCATTTCTCATCACAGATTTATCTGGACTATGCCAGGAACAAGGATTCTGACAGCCAGCCTATCACGGAGAAAGAAGGTAGCGAGATGCAGGAAACCCTCAACCGCTCTAATTCCAACTACGATATCTATAGTGGAAGAATCGAAGTCAAGCAACTCTTCTCAGACAAACATTCCATCAACTATGGTGGCGAATGGAGCCTGATGGAAGGCAAGGGAAAAACCGAAAGTTCTGCCGATATGCTTGGAACTACGGAATACAAAAACCACGATACCAAGACGGCTGCTTACCTGCAATATCAGGGTGAAGCTGGCAGATGGAGCTGGTGGGCAGGCATCCGATACGAGCATCTCACATCCCGATATACCAATCTGTCGGAGGAATCTCCCGACAATATGGAGCGCCATTACGACCAGTGGTTTCCATCGTTCGGTATCACTCTCAACGAACCATCGTGGCATCACTCGCTCAGCTTCCGAACTACCACCGCCCGACCTTCTTTCAGTCAGCTAAGCGGGAACATCTACTATACCTCGCGCTTTCAGTATCAGATCAGCAATCCGAAGCTGCAGCCTGTCAACACCTATCGTCTGACCTACTCCGTGCAGTGGAAAGATTTCATGGGAATGCTGAGATACACCCGTACCGACCACTCCATCATGTACATTCATGAAGTGCCGGAGGACAAGCCCGTAAGATACGTGAGTACATTCATGAACTTCAACAAGATGCAGAAATACATGGCCTATCTCAACTGGGGTCACGTCTTCGGCTGCTGGCGTCCGAATGTCAATGCAAGCATCACTTACCAGCGCTTCTCCGTAAATGATCATGGAGAGCTAATCAGTTACAACGGAGCAACTTGGAATGCATCATTTGACAATTACTTCACGCTACCAAACGACTATCAGCTGTCGCTCTCCTACAGTTTTGACAACGGAGGACAAGTGGGCAAAACGAAGTTCAGCCCCACTCAGAACTGGAGTCTTGGTGCCAACAAATCGTGGATGGACGGCAGATTACAGGTTGCCTTCAGTGCCAACGACCTCTTCCATCAGCAGCTCTTCAAGGAGCGAACCCACGAGCATGCCGTTGACTTCTCCCAGACTGAGGATTACAAGCTATGGAGCTACAAGTTGACCGTAACCTGGAAATTCAACAAGCGCAAGGGAAGATACAACGGCATGAACAGTGCGGAAGATGAATTGAACCGACTATAGCCGGACAAGACTCTCTTATCTTAATGATCTTTATAATTTCAAGTATCCGGGTTATCCCACACCCAGCAGTTCTACTTCGAATATCAGGGTAGAACCGCCTGGGATGCCCGGCTGCGAGAACTTGCCGTAGCCCATCTCGGCTGGGATGTAAAGTTCCCACTGGTCGCCCACGTGCATCTGCTGCATGGCAACAATCCAGCCATCTATCAGGTCGCTCAATCGCATGGCGAACGGCGTACCGCCACGGCTGGAATCAAACTTCTTGCCGTTGATGGTCCAACCGGTGTAATGAGCCGTCACGATGCTGCGTCGGCTAGGCTGTGCTCCCTTCGGGTCGCCCTGCTTCAACACCTTATAATAAATACCACGAGGCAGCGCCATAACGCCCTCCTCCTTTGCCTTTTCCTCCAGCCAACGCTTGTTGGCCTCAACATATTCTCTTTTTGCCATAAATCTATTTGGATTCTTGATATACTATGATTTTTGCGCAAAGTTACAAAAATCTATCGTATCTGCAAAAGAAAAAGGAGAACTTTTCTTCTTTTATCAAAGAAAAGCAGTACCTTTGCACCCTAATCAACCAAAAATACGATATGCCACAGACACTACATATTGCAATTATTGGTGGGGGTGCCGCTGGATTCTTTGCGGCGATAGAGGCCAAGCGCAACTTCCCTCACGCCGACATCACGATTTTCGAAAAGAATTCGAAGGTTCTCGCCAAGGTGGAAATCACGGGAGGAGGAAGATGCAATCTTACCAATTCCTTTGAGGAGATTTCCGACCTGAAACAGGCGTACCCCCGCGGACATAAACTGATGAAGCGACTCTTCAAGAGATTCGACTACCAGCATGCCTTCGATTGGTTTGAGGAGAACGGCGTGCCACTGGTTACACAGGGAGACCAATGCGTGTTTCCGCAATCGCAGGATTCACACAGCATCATCGACTGTCTGGTGAATACCGCCAAGCGACTGGGCGTGAAGATACAATGCAACCACCAGCTCACCGCCATCACCGAACTGGAGGATGAGCGCCTGCTCCTGGATTTCAAGATTTCAAAAGAAAAGGGAAATCTATCGGGTGCATCTTCTGCCTCTCATCCCGTTTCCGAAATCAGGCAGATTGCCTTCCATCGGGTAGCCATCACCACGGGCGGTCATCCGAAAATAGAGAACTTCAAGCATCTCTCAGACCTGGGACATGCAATAGAGCCCCCTATCCCATCGCTCTTCACCTTCAACATCGCCGACAAGGCATTCAAGAACCTGATGGGCACGGTGGTAGAACCTGTATATACCAGCATTCCGGGCACCAAGCTGAAGGCAGAGGGGCCGCTCCTCATCACCCATTGGGGCATGAGCGGTCCTGCCGTGCTGAAGCTCTCATCCCATGCAGCCCGCTATCTGCACGAGAACAATTATCAGATCAGGATTTCCGTAAACTGGGTACACGAAAGCAATCGCTCGCTGGTGGAAGAGAACATCCAGGGCATCATCATCGCCAACCCGCAGAAGCAGTTGGCTAGCATCCGCCCTTACAATCTCCCATCCCGCCTCTGGCTCTTCCTGATTCAGAAGATGGGATATGCACCCGAGAAGAAATGGAGCGAAATGGGAAAGAAGGGTTGCAACCTGCTGATAGAAACCCTCACCAACGATCTCTATCAGGTGAACGGCAAGGGAGCCTTCAAGGAGGAGTTTGTTACCTGCGGCGGCATCAGCCTCAACAACATCGACCTGCATACCCTGGAGAGCAAGGTGTGCCCTCACCTCTTCTTTGCCGGAGAAGTGCTCGACATCGATGCCATCACCGGCGGTTTCAATCTGCAAGCCGCCTGGACCACGGGGTATGTGGTGGGACAACATATCGGAGAATAGCCTATTCCTCTTTCGAAACAAAATCTTTCACGATGCGGGTGTATTCCTCGTGATGGTCGCGATACGCCATGGCATGAACGGAGCCTTTAGCGATGAAGATGGCTTTACGGCCCTTCGTCTTTGCCTCATAAAGCGGATGAAGCATGGCGTAGGGCACGAAGGCATCCTTATCGCCATGGATAAAGAGCATCGGTTTGGTGCTCTTGCGAACCTGCTCTATCTGCTGCGCCTCGTCAAACGACCAGCTGTAGCGATGCTGGCAAAGAGCAGAAGTGGTATTCATCAGCGGGAAGGAAGGCAAGCCAAACTGGTCTTTGAGCTGAGCGGAAAACTCATCCCACACGCTGGTATAGCCGCAGTCCTCCACAAAGCACTTCACGTAATCGGGAGTCTTCTCTCCCGATACAGCCATCGTGGTTGCCGCACCCATCGAAATGCCGTGAATCACCTGAAGGGTATTCTTCGCTCTTCGGTCTTCCCCCTTCACTCTCTGTCCTTCACCCTTCACTCTAAAAATCTCATTGGCGATTTCCGACCATCTGATCACATCCCATCTATCCTTCCATCCCATCTGGATATGGTCGCCCTCACTCTCTCCATGTCCATACAGATCTGGCAGGAGCACATTATACCCCATATCGTGATTATAGAGATAGGCGATGTGCAACATTCCCTCGGAGCGCACCTGATAGCCATGCACCACCACGGCAGTCTTTTCCGTAGTTTTCGGTGCATAGAGATAGATGGCATGGGCCTTGTAGCCCGACGGCATCGTGACAAAGGTATCCTTCACACAATGGTGCTGATACACGGAGTCCATCCAGCCAACCATCCAGGGGCACTCGTTCTTCATTCTGTTCTTCCAATGCTCAGCCGTCATTCTCTCCTCCTTCGGATAGTTGAGCGAATAATTGAGCATATAGTTGCTGGCACCATACAAGCCCAGCACCACAAGCACCACCAAGCCCAGAGCCGAAGCGATGCCTATCTTTCTCATCGTTTTCTGTTTCATCTTCATTCTTTTTGCTATTAAAAATATCTATTATAGAGTTTACGCTGCAAAATTAAGGAAAAAGATGGAATTAGCAAAGAAACGGAGGAAAAATCCTGTTAATTCCACAGCCAACGACAGTTTTATTCAACTCTACTCCACTCTTAACAAAGAGCTGTTTATATTCTTATTAACATCCTTCTCTATTTTTGGGGTCTTCCTGCCAAAGTCGAAGGAGTAAGCAACCTTGATGCTGGCATATTGCGAAGCCGTCTGATCTTTGATGCTCTTACTGTAACTGTAGATAGGCAAATCCAACCAATATCGCTTCTCCTGCTTTTTGAAAGGCGATGCTGCCTGAAGTTCTACATAGAGGTTGCCCCTGCTGTAAGAACACGACATTCCATAGTCGATAGGAGTCTTGCTTATCACCAAAGCAGCTTCATCTAAAGACTTCTTGCCAAAATGCAGGTAAGGCTTCAAGGCAAAATCACCCATGAACATATTCAATCCAAGATTACCCGTCAAATTGTTGTTATGCTTCGACCAGGTAGTTTTCACCTCCGCATGGTTATATCTGATATCTCCCGACAGATTGGCAAACTTACACAGTTTGTACTGCAAAGCGAGGATAGCAGAATAATACTGAGCATTTCCACCATTCGAGTAAGTCTTCACTATTTTCCCGTTTGCCTCATCCAGGTAATAATCATCAGTTACAGGATGATGATTGTTACGGAATTGTCCGATGGCAGAAACACTCAACCTGTTGAAACGTCCCATATAATATAAATAGGTGTTGATGTCATGTGATTTCTTCAGTTCGGGCATTCCCTTTTCCATCATGTGGGAATTGACCTGAATCATAGCCCGGTTGATGACATCCATACCATGATTGGAGTTCACAAAGTTGAATGACCACAAGAGCATTCCCTTATTCAGCTGGTATTGCACATTCGTATTGATGCGAGGAGACAGCTGGCTAAAACTGTTGTCTCCATGCAGATGATATTGAAGCCAATCCAACCCGATGCGGGTTTTCAGGCTCAAGCGCCTGCTAGCCTGGAAATTATAGGAGAAGAAAGCCAACGACTCTCCTTTCCACAGATGCTGCCAAAGTTCGCAATTGCCGGAATAATCGGCATTCCAGACATCGTGGTAATGAAACAGTTCCACGGATAAGGAATGCTTTTGAGAGAAATAATTATAGATGGCAGACAGCTGGAACGACAGCGCATTCTCGTCTTCATCGGTCATTGCCTCGAAAGGCTGTTCCTGGTAAAGACGATGATAGGAGTTGGCAGAATACTTGCCATGTACTCCCAAGATAAGCGTCTGATTCTTGCTTAATGGCAAGTTGGCGTTCAGATCAATCTTAGGAGACAGACTCTTCTTCTGGATATTTGAGAATACATTCGTCTCTGTGCTTTCCCTCGCAAAACCAGAAGATGCATTTCTTGGAGTAGAGAGGTTGACGAGCGTAAACTTGCCCACCCAATATCTCTTTCCCTTCTGGTTCTGATAGCGGAACTGCATATATTCCTGATGATTCCGGTAAGAATTCTTACTATAGCTCTCCCTATCAAATAGGGATTGCGTAAACTGATAGTTCTCATTGTTCCAGGTCTCAGTACCATCCACATGACTATAGTTTGCACCAGCAAACACAGTATAGGAATTGTTACCTTTTACATAATTGGTGGCAACGTTATAGTCGCCATGGTCATATCCTATCGTCTGCAGTCCGTCAGCCTGCACATATCCTCCATATCGATATTGTTTGGTGATGAAGTTGACGACAAGCTTATCCTTGGCGTATTTTCCAGATGGAGCATCATGATATTCTATCTTCTCGATGTCACGAGGACGGAGCATCTGTATTTCCCGGATGTCGCATTCCTGCCCATTCAGATACAAGGTGGCTTGCAGTCCCATCACATCCACCTGATTCGATTTTGCATCGATGATGAGTCCTGGGATATTCAGGTTTTCCAACACCCCGAATCCATTAACCGCATGTTTTCGTTGTTGGCTGTTGGGATAGATGACGAGATGATCACCCACACGACTGATATTGGAGGCTGATACCACCACATCATCCAAAGCTTTAGTAGAGACAATAGAGTCCTTCCCAGTGTTCTGAGCGAACACGGGCACAGCAGCCATCAGCAGTCCAAAAGAGCAAAAAACCGTCTTCATTCTTACAATATGTTTTTATTTCATCATTATCTAGTACAAAAGTACACATTATTATCCAAAGCCATTACATCTCTTCCGTTAAATTTGTATAACTGCATCAAAATACCAATTCCATCCAGTTCTTCATCCCTCCTAGCCTGAAGCATAGAAAAAAACAACACGGACAAATTGAATTTGTCCGTGTTTAAAAAAATAGCTATAATCTGCTCTTTTCTGCATTACCAGCACCCGTACCCTTATACTTGCTCTTGGTGGCATTGAAGTTATAAGTTACATTGACCAAGAACATGCGGGTATTATCTATACCGGTTCTGGTGAAGTGCGCATACGAATTATGATATTGCCAACTCTCGTTCTGTCCATGAAGCAAATCCTCTGCTTCCAGTCTCACAACCAGTCGGTTGTTCAGGAACGATTTGGAAATAGACGCATCCAGGGAATTCCATGCATAGTTGACACCCAATTCGCTATAATTACGCGACTGGTAAGCGTATTCCAATCGAGCCTTCCAATGATGTGGCAATACCCAGGTATTCTCCAAATCCAGATAGAGAGAAGGACGATTGGCATTATAGTCGCTGACGTATTTGCTGGCATCAAAGAACTGATTGACCAGACCTACCGTATAGTCAAGATGCCATAAGCCTATCACCGGAGTAGCCTCAAGATAGAACTTCAGGTTCTGAATCTTATCAACATTCTCGTAATATGATAGGGCTATATCCTTATTGCCCTGAAACGGTTTCATCATATATACCGAGGCATTCTTGTTGTAGATATATTCAGCAGAGAAACTCAGCCAGGAATATTGCGCATCCCATTCCAGATGATAGGCATCCGTTGGTCGCAAGTTAGGATTACCGCTTTCATAGGAATGACGACTCGTATATCGGGTATAACCGGAAAGACGGAAGTAACTTGGTCGATAGGTCTTTGCCGTGAAACTCAATGAAGAATGCCACTTGCCCTTGTCATATCCCAAGGATACATTAGGAAATACATTATCATACTTTCTGCTCATATCTGGGTTGAGCACTCCTTCGGCATAATAGTCTGATTTCACATGCTCATATCTCACACCGGCATTCAGAGAATAATCTCCCAACGACCATGCAGCCTCAGCAAAAGCGGCTATGTTCTGTTCCTTGATTCTGGAATCATTGGATGCTGCCACACCACCCTCGTTCTGGTTGTTGGTATGACTATCAGAATTTGTGTATTCCGAACCAAAGTCTATGTTCAACTGGTCGGTCAAAGGATAAGAAACAACCAATTTACCGGCAAGCAACTTTCCTTTGGTATGACTATCTGAACATACAATCTGGTCGCCCAACTCAGAACTGGTTTCTGTGGCTTTCTGTATCTGGTCTTTCGTCCTCCACAACGCTGATGCATTCAGGTCTATACTCCACTTACCTATCTTACCATCATAATAAAAGTCTGCCTGATGAATAGGAGTCTGCTTGGAATCAGACTCATCGTTGAGATAATTCACATCTCCCTGGTGAACTCCATCCTGAAAGATGGAATAGTTATTCTGATCAGTAAAATATTTGGTATAGCCAGAACCAAACTTATATTTCAAACCGATAGTATGATTTTCGTTGAATTCATAATTGAAGCCCAAATTGGCATCAGGTCCATAATCTCTAGAATCAATGCGCCCTACTGATTTTTGATATATCTGATGCTGATTTCCATTGATATATTCATCCAATCCCAACTTATCATAGAAATACGAATCTGACCACATCAATCCACCGAACACATCCAGTCCACCCGCACGGTAATTAAGATTAGCCTGCTCTTGCCAGGCATTCTTCATGGCAAAACCATATTTTGCCTGAAAATTACCACTCCATCCATTACCTTGCTTCTTGACCGTAGTAATACGAATCACCGAATTGACCTGGGCATCATACTGCGCACCAGGAGTCGTGATAACCGTCACGTTCTTCACATCCTTGGAAGATATGGTTTGCAATTCATTTTTATCGGTCAGCTTTCTGCCATTGACATAAATCTCCGGTGTACCTTTTCCAAACACCGAACAGTTTCCATCCTTATCCACACGCACTCTTGGAACCTGCTTCAACAAGTCGGCAACCATACCTGCATCACTCAGTATCGTACCCTGCACCTGGGTCTGGAATCCCTCGCGAGTCAGTTTTGTCTTAGGGCGAACCGCCTTCACAATCACCTTCTGCAGGTTCATCGTTGCCTCCTTCAGAGTAATTGAACCTATCTTACGAGTATTATAAGTATCTACAGCGGTATGATAGCCCACGCAACTTACTCTTACTATCGCCTTTCTGGCTCCGCAGGGAATCACAAACTGGCCGTTCTCATTCGTCACACCGCCATTTATCAATGAAGAATCACGAACATTCAGTAGGGCAACATTGGCAAAATCTACAGGGCGATGATGCGTATCCACAATGCGACCTATCATCTTGGTGGGAGTCTTCTGCGTACACTCCACAAAGATGTTTTCGCCATCTATCGTCATCTTCATCGGATAGAAACCCATAATCTGGCGGATGGCATCCGGAGCGGTTCGCTTCACGATACTTGTGGTAACCGTGAAATCTTCCAGTTCATCATACATAAAGTTGATATGGTAATCCTTGGTGCTCTTGGCAAGGATGGTGAGTGCTTCTGACATAGAAGTGTTGCGGAAGCTGCGGGTGATGCGTTGGGCATAGATGGTCTGAAGAGAAAGGCTCATCAGACCTGCCAGCAGCATGATATATCTTAATCTTTTCATCTTATTCCACGATTAAAGTTTGACCTTCATGACGAATATTCACTTTCTCGAAATGATTCAACAGTTCGATGATATCATCCAGACTCATGTTCTTCTCCAGTTGCAGGAAGAGACGGATATGGCGAGCCGACTCGTTCTGATAAGTTACCTGGAGATGGAAATGCTCGGCAATAGGAGTCAGAATATTCTGAAGTTCAGCGTTTTCATAAACCAATGGGAGCTGGGCAAGACTTGCAGAATCTGTCTTTTCTTCTATGTTGGATTTCTGAGGAGCCGAAACCTGCTGGATAGAATTCTTATGGGATGATACGAGTTCGGTATTGTTCTTATCAGATGGCTGATGAGAACGGGTTACCAGATGAATGGCAGCAAAGGTGATACCGGAGACAACAAGGACGGCTGCAACGGCAACCACCTTTCTCATCGGACTCCAGAGAGAAAACAGCTTGGCGGTTTGCTGGGTTTCTGCATTCTGACTCATCTCTTCTTTCTGCTGCTTTTCTTCTTTCAGCTTCATCTCATCTTTCAGCTTCATCTCATCTTTCAGCTTCATCTCGTCTTTCAGCTTCTCCCATTCTGCATCAATCGAAGGCATCTTCATCTCTTCCTTCGACTTGGCGAAATCCAGAGACTGTCGGGTCTCTACCAACTGCTGATAGAGTTCATTCACTTCCTCATCGCCCAGAAGTTCATCCTTCTGGGTTTCGGAATACTTTTCGGGATGCTCCAGGAGATCGAGGAGCAAATCCCATTTCTGAGAATCCATCTTCTGAGGATTTATGTCAGATAATTCATGTTTCATTTTCTTTTCCTTTCTTCATTTTAGAGTTATTGTATAAGCGGATTGCAAATCCGCAAAATAAAGAGGTTGAACCTTTTTTAACGACGGATTGCAAATCCGTCGGAACGCCTGGCGGATTATTTTCCTTTCAATTTTTCTCTGAGCGTTCGTAAACCTTTTACGATATGCTTGTTCACCGCCGAGATACTGATGCCCAGTTCCTCCGCCGTATCCTTATACGACATTCCTTCCCGATAGCACAATCGGATGACGGAAGCAGTCTGGTCGGTCAGGTCATGGTCGATGCAATCTACCGCAGCCTGCCATCGCTCTTCCAGGCGAGAAGGTTCTTCCTCCGTCAATTTCTCTTCCGAGAGAGGAAGAAGCCGTTTCAGTCTTTCATCTCTCTTCTTTCTGGCTATGAGATTGATGCAGGCATTCTTCACGCTCCGCATCAGGTAAGCCCGGTCTGGAACCAGCTGTTTATCCCACAATCTGGAGAACACGTCGCTCACCACATCCCTCGCCTCCTCATTATCATGGAGCAAGGCAAAGGCGAAGCGATACATCTGCTCGTAATGGTCGTGGAACAGCCGTTCCATCCGCTGTTCATTTTCTTCTGTCATCACGTCATTTTCTTCTTGTTTCTACTCTTATATACAAGCTTTCCTGAAATCAATTACCCCTAAAATGAAGAAATCTTCTATTTTTTCAAAAAAACGATGCAAAGGTAATCCTAATTTCATTATAAGACTAATAAATAATAGTTAAAAAACATATCTACTCTTCATTTTTAAGTTAATTTATAAACAACTTAAAGAAGATTGTATTATCTTTGCAACGAAATAACTTAAAAGTTAAGCTTATGGAACAGAAGTACAACATAGAGCTTATAGAAGAGTATGAAGATATAAACTTCTATAGTATTCATCTTGAAGGAGAAGAACTCTCTGAATTTGAAAATTTCTTTGAGAAATTTCCAGAAGGATGTTCTTACGATGAAGAAATAGATGTCGTCATTTCATGGTTGGACAAAATCTCCGAACGAGGAGCTTTGGAACGTTATTTCCGTCCGGAAGGCCACTATGGAGATGGTGTTGGAGTTATCCCAATAGATATTGGTAACAAGATTCGACTCTACTGTATCAGATTATCAAACAAAAATCTGATTTTCGGAAACGGAGGAGTCAAAGATGCTAAAAGTTGGCAACAAAGTACAACACTAGCTCCCTATGTAAAACTCTTGATAGATACAAGTCGTTTCATTCAATCGAGAATTAAAGATGGAACAATTGTATTAGTTGACAAAGAAATAATTGGAAATTTAAACTTTACAAGAAATGAGAAGAAGTAAGATTTTAGAAGAACGCCGCAAACATGTTGATCCTGAGATTCGCAAGTCTGTAGATTTGTCTTTCCAAATCGTAGATAGGATACATGACATTCTGGTTTCTAAAGGGATGAAGCAGAAAGACCTAGCCCTTCTACTCGGAAAACGGGAAGCGGAAATAAGCAAATGGATGCGGGGAACCCATAATTTTACAATAGATACTCTTGTATCTATTGAGGATGCTCTCCAAGCTCCGATATTAAATGTAGTTCATCAGGATTTAGAAATATGTGTGTGATTTTTTTATCGGTCAAGCAAAGAGCAAACCAATATGGTTTTGCCTTCGCTTGACCGATTGTCATATATTCATTGTTGTATTGAGAGGGAAATCTATTTAATCGGCTCTGCATGGATACAATAGTAATTCTTTAAGGGATTTTCCTTATTCTTTTTCAAGATTAAAGCAACTAAACATCCCTCATAATCAGAGTTCCATTGCGCAGGCGTATAGCCCTTCCAATACATCACAAGGTCTGCATCGGATGGCAAAGCCTTGAAACGATTGCGGTACTTCTCTCTGTTCGAATCATCTACCACAACACCCTTGCCATACTGACCATAATACATATCCATCAGATCAACCAACATCCTCTTTTGCTCAGACAACACAGCCTCATGCTTCTTCATGCTTTCCGGATCCTCAGAATCCAACAGCACCCCTGATACAATGTATTCCAATTCAGAATATGGCTTTTCTGGAAAATCAGGAGAATAACGAGGAGAGACTATCCGGAACCGCTTGCTCCGGTCGAAGATGCAATACAAATCATAGTCTTCATTAGATGGATTCAGCAAATCAGAAGAGCCGAAATCGTAACCCATGAAACCAGTATTATAGATATTGAGATAGATGCCGGAAGAATAAACCACACGTCCACCCTTATAGCCATCAGCAACAATCAATGTTCTATCTTCCTCCGTCATAGAAGTATTACGGCTGATCTGAAAAAGATAAGTGGTAAGGTTAATTGACACAACACTCCAATTGTAATCATTTCTGAGACTCACTTCCCTATCTGGCATTCCCTTACAAGACCATACAATGGAATCATAATAATGATAATAAGGATTAGCTGATGAGTTATTGTTCTGATAATCGGTCAAATCAAAACTCAAAAGTCTGAATGACTGAAATTTACTATGTCCATCACCCATTCCATGCGCATCCTTAGAATTGGCATATACACACCGAATATAATAACGGCAATCATCCGGTACTTTTTCAGTTTCATTTGGCTTGTCTTCTTCATCACTCTTATCAATAGTATAAGTATTCTGCACATTAATCAGTTCTAATAAAGATAAACGCTGATATACCACCAAGCCATAAACAGCTTTTTCCTGATTGTCAGCTACTGTCACCGAACCAATCTTCTCCATCACATACAGGTAAGCTTCATCTTCATGAAACTTCACATCCAGGATTTGCATATAATCATCCACCTTACCTGCCTTATTTGTTTTGATGACAATACCCGTCGCATCATCATACGACCAATCCTGCTTCTTGAAACAGAATGTACGTGTATCTTCATCACGATAATAAGTCATCAACTGATTCTCAGATAAGAATTCATAGACCTTCGGACTATAATCCTTGATGCCTTCACGATAATCAGTTTTCGCAAGTTTACCGTTTTCCTTCACCTGATAGATGCCGACAGGTTGCCAGCCATAACTTACAAGCCAAGAATTCAGAACATTCCTGTCTATATCACAGACAGGAGCCTTTCCGTCTAAGATGCAATACCCGTCCTGATTTAAAACAAAAGACTGGTTGAACAGTTCCTTGTCATTCCAAGGAAGGCTGTCCAACTTATCATCATCACTACTACAGCCAGTTAGCATACAGATGCCAACCACCATGAATATCATCCATAAACAACGCTTCATATACTTTCTGTTTTTTTATTTTACAATCTGTTTTTTTCTGTATTACCAGCACCCGTACCCTTGTACTTGCTTCTACTAACATTAAACTTATAGCTGAATGAACACATAATCATTCGGGTATCGGTATATTTTCTGGTATAGATATCGCTGGTACCATATACCAATCTTGTGGAATTGCGCATCGTCGCAAAGAGGTCATTGCCCGCCAAAATGACATTCAGGCGGTCGTGAAGAAAACTTCTACGCAAAGAGACGTCCACTCCTCCTTGTGCCATATAAAGCGGAAGTGCAGAATGGCCCTGCGTGTTCCAACTCATATCAAGATTAAGCGTCCAACCGCATGGTAGTAAAAACGCATTATTGAAAGAGCCCATGAATATCGGTTTGCAGTACGCCTTACCACCAATCGTCAGGAACTGCTTTCTCATACCAGCGTCCAACGTAGGATGCCACCATCCTATCGTCGGCGATGCCGTCAGTCCCACGTAACAAACCTGAGTATGATTCAAATTACGAAAGGTGTACATACTGATTAACTCATTGTCATGATACGGTTCTATCACCTGATAGCAAGGATCTACAAGATAACGCCAGTTGGCAAAAAACTGGAACCATTTATATCCCAGATTAATCCCTATGCCATGTTCGAAGGTTGGCTTGAGCAATGGATTTCCACCCTGATAATAATAGCGACTATTATATTGCACGTTACTACTTAACTGACTATAGGAAGGACGACTTACCGTCACCTTATAAACCATATTCATTTTCACATTCCCGATAGGAAAGGTCAAGGACACATTCGGAAAGAAATGGTCGTACTTACGACTCTGATTGGGCACGAAATAATCCTTATTTTCCTCGCTCCAATAATCACCACCTGTATTATAGTAATTGGAAGAAACATGTTCGTATCTGAGACCAGCATTCAGTTCCACCTTGTTCAGTCTCAATCCATAAGAAACAAAGGCTGCAAGATTACTTTCCTTCACCTGGTCGTCCGTCTTGCCTGGCAAGTCAGTTCCCTGTTCATCTATAGTATAAAGATTGGCACGGCAACTTTCGGTAAACTCATTACCAATCTTCAGGGTACCTTTCCATACCGGAAAGCTCAGTACCAGCTTAGATGCATACATCCAACTATCAGCCGTGAAATCAGATTCTATCGTACGAGAATCTCCGCCCTCAATTCCTGTTTCTTCAGAATATTGAGTCTGTCCTGTTTTACGAAGATATATTTCCCCATTCCATTCTATGCTCACCTTTCCTATCTGTCCGGCATAATAAGCCGTAATATCCTGCGTAGGTCGGCTTTTGAAACGACAATACATATCATTTGTATAGCTTTCTGTCTTGGAGCCATTCTTCCAGACATCCATCAGCGAATTCCATCCACCCCGACTATAAGGATTGATGTTCACCTCGTAAGTGGCACCCACAGAATGCTTATCATTAAAAACATAATTAAAACCAAGACTTCCACTGGTATAGTAACTCTTGTTTTTGATAATCATGTCTTCGTTGATATTCATGAGCGTCTTGCCGTAGAGTCTGTTATCATTATGCTGATCCTGATAGCCCTGAGACAAACCACCATACAAATTGGAGAAGATATCCAATCCCCGATAGCGATAATTCAAATCTAGGACTTCACGATAATTGTTCTGATGATTGCGCTGATAGACTTGCCGATAAGTCAATCCCAAACCTTCTCCCTTTTTTCTTGTCGTTTTGATTCTGATGACTGCCTGATAGGTTGCATCGTATTCTGCACCCGGCTCGGTTATCACCTCCACATGTTTGATGTCAGAAGAACTCAATCTGTCGAGGTAAACAGTTCCCTTGATTTTCTTGTTATCGATATAAATCAAAGGTTTACCTTTTCCCAAGACTTCTATATCACCGTTCTTCTGCATCACTCTCGGAAGATGTTTCAATACATCTTCTGCCGAGCCCATTTTCTCCAAGGAGGTTCCTTCTACCTGAGCCACCAATCCTTCAGAAGTCATTCTGAAAGGCTGTCGATGTCCTTTCACTACAATTTTCTGCAAGTTCATTGTTGCCTCTTTCAGAGTTATTGTCCCTATTTTACCTATTTTATATGTATTGCTTGCCGTAATATAGCCCACGCAACTTACTCTTACTATCGCCTTTGTGGCTCCGCAGGGAATCACAAACTGGCCGTTCTCGTTCGTCACGCCGCCATTAATCAATGAAGAGTCACGAACATTCAGCAGGGCTACATTGGCGAAATCTACAGGGCAATTCTTATTGTTTATGATGCGGCCTATCATCTTGGTGGGAGTCTTCTGCGTACACTCCACCATGATATTATCCTCCACCTGCGTCATCCTGATGGGATAGAATCCTATCAGCTGCATGATGGCATCGGGAACACTCTGGTTTCTGATGCTCTTGGTTACCCTGAAATCCTCCAGTTCATCATACACAAAGTTGATGGTGTACTTATGCTGGCGGGCGTTCAAATCCTTCAACGCCGCAGAGAACGACACATTATTATATTGTCGGGTGATGCGCTGGGCTAATGCGGTTTGAAAAACAGCCACACAAGCACAAATCATAATCCATTTTTTCATATACATCAGTCTTTCTTTTTTCTGTTACGTATTATCTATACAGTTGAGCCAAGCAAAAAACTAAGCAAAACATAGATTATTTTCGAAAAACCTATGCAAAGATAATAAAAAACACCCTAAAACCAAGTAATTTGAACTATTATTGCAAGAAAACCCTGCAAAAACTTGGAACATAAAAAATAAAATCGTATATTTGTGGCAAAAATGGAAAGATAATGAAAACGACAAACGATTATATTACCATACTTCGCAAATACCTGAGCACCAAAGCAGATGCTTATGGCATTACAAAGATAGGAATCTTTGGATCTGTGGCTAGAAACGAACAGACCGAAGACAGCGATGTTGATATTTGTGTGGAAATGAAAAAGCCCGACTTATTTACAATGGTACACATCAAGGAAGAACTGCAAGAGCTCTTTGGTAAGCCTGTAGATATTGTCCGACTTCGCAATAACATGAATCCGATGCTTTTGAAGCAAATTAAAAGAGATGGAATCTATGCATGACGAAGAACTAATCATCACTATTTTGACATAGATGAATCTATTGTCTTTGATGTAGTCAAGAACAAACTCCCTGGAATGTTAGAAACAATCAATAAGATGATAGAAGAATTATAAAAAACATCGGTCAAGCAAATAGCAAGCCAATATGGTTTTGCCTTCGCTTGACCGATTTCAAACCTAAGAATTCTACTTTTTCAAAATAGAGATACCCTCTTCTGTGCTATTCAAGACTTTGCCGAGTTTATGTTTCTTCTCAGCATTCTTGCGGAAAGTATATCTTAGAATTACCCATGGACGGAATTTCTGGTCCTTGTAATGATTCTCTATTACAGAATGGAAAGATCCGTCAACCGTCGTCGCCTTGCTTTGATATTCACCCGTAAGATGCTGTAAGCAGACACCCATATAAAAGTCTGGCGTAAAATTGAAATTTACCTGAAGATTGGCAACTGACGGATGCTTATATCTGGTACAAGCCAATGCCGTGTAATCTCTTGAATTATAATCTACATCACCATAGAATGAAAAGTTTTTCACTTGTGCGTTAAAGCCAAATGAAGCATAAGCAGAGTTTTTTGCATCTTGCCCCATATAATGATCGGCTTTCCAGCCCCCACCGGCATAGACCCGTCCCCACTTAAAACGATAACTCAAATCTGCGCCTGCTGATACTCGGGAGAAATGCCCAGTGTTGGCATAAGTGCTATAATAAATGCCCCCATCGGAATAACCGTAGTTTTCTATCACATCACTTACGTATTTATACCCAACAGTAGGGATAAAGTAGAGTTTTCCGACATTCAAAGTATATGACATAGAGGTGTAATGTGTCATCTGAGGTTTCAGATTCGGGTTACCTAAACTTACAAACAATGAATCTGTTGATGTATTGTAAGGATTCAGATAGGCGACATTCGGAGCCATATTTGTAAGCTGGTAACTTAAGCGAACAGAGTTGTGTTTGTTGGCTATCCATGTCATACTAACATTGCCCCTTGGACGGAAATAACTGTATCTGGCTTCGCCTGCCTTTGCCCATATACCCTCCATTCCTATTGATGCATTATAGCGTAATTGCTTGAAAGAACCACCATAACCTACATACACATATTGATTATAGCTATGATGTTTGAAAAGAGGATTTTCACCAATGGCATTATTGATGTCATCCATAATAAGCGTACTATGACTTCCCGCTATAAGAGAGCTATTGTTGGCATATTCTTTGGAATAGTCTATATTAAAACTTCCAGAATGACGCTTGTTGTTATATAGAGTATTAGCATCAACCTGCTGCTCGTCGTAATAATCTACACGATTGGCACTATAATCGTTTTTATTGAAATTGTATGCTAAGCGCAACTCCAAATCACTACTTTTTGAAAATGAATGTTTGTAATACAGACTCGTGGTGAGAATATTACTCTTATTCTTATCAAAGGATTGAAAGCCATACAACTGCGAAATATCCGTAAGATAATTTCCCTGTGCCAAGCTTTTTCCTTCCGTAGAATTATATGAGTCGTAGAACTGAGCCGCAAAGTAATCATTAGACGTAATCAGATACTTTAGTAACAATTCCCCTATCCATTTGTGAGTGTCATTACGAGTTGACTGGTCATAAGTCTGTTTATAACCTGTGTTCGTGCGATTAACAGAAGATTCCACATCTTCATGATATTTATAGTGATAGGCAGCTCTACCATAAAGACTTATCTTATGGTTTCCCACTTCAAAATACCCCACACCAAAACCATTGCCAACAGGAATTTCATGACGTGTTGCCCCTTCAAGCCATAAATATGGTTTGGTATGTCTTTTTAGCTTTATGTTCAAAATACTCGTAACACCTTCTTGCAAATAGCGGGCAGATACTGAGTTTACAACCTCAACAGACTCAATGTCTGCTGGAGAAATCGGTCCGATACCCGAATTGACCATATTGCCATTGATGAGAATCAAAGGAGCTTTACCGTCAAGTGTCTTTACAGACGAAGTGTTAGCATCTGATATGATGGCAGGAATCTCCTGCAAAGCCCTGAAAGGATTGCTCATTTTCTTGGCTGCAGACGACAGATAGAACACTTCACCATTAGCTGTCCTTTTTACTATTTGGCTACGGTCTGCAACAACTGTCACTTCTCCCAATTCCTTTGCCTCTTCTATTAACTGAAAATTACGACGGGTTGAACCTTTTATTTTAAGAGAATCACTTACCGACTGATAACCCAAGCACGTCACCTCTACAATATAATTACCGTCAGGAACATTCTTCATTGAAAAATGCCCTTTTTTATCAGAAGCGGTGGTTTTAAATATCTTTCCATCTAGTATAAGCAGGACATAGCCATCTGCAATTCCGCCATTTTCTTCCTTCGACACAATTTCTCCATGAAAAACATTCTGCTGTGAAACTCCAGAATTGGGCTCCTGCGCTTTTACTATGACTAATGATAGCAAGCTGATTATAACGAATAAAAATCTCCTCATATTTCTTTCGAGTTAGTAAAACCTTATATTTCGCTTACAAAAGTACAAAAAAAAAACAACAACACAACAAAACGACAGAATTTAACCATATTTAATTAAAATATAACAAAACAACAAAGGGGCTTAATAAAAAACATCGGTCAAGCAAAGAGCAAGCCAATATGGTTTTGCTTTCGCTTGATCGATTTCAAACCTAGACAACTTTTTCAAGTGGACTCAATGAACCATCAATAATCCTTGATAAAACTCTTTGAATTGGCAGACTTGAAAACCTGGTCGCTATGATTCTTTTTGTCCTGCCCATTAAAGTTATATCTGAAACCCAACATCACCAAATTCTGTCTTGTACTGAAGTTGTTGCAATAGGATTCCTGGACTTGCGCAGTCTGTACGGTATTCCATATATGCTTATGGGTGAACAGATAACGCATTCCGAGACTGATATCAAAGCTTTTCGATATGGAATAGGATATAGTCAACTGAGATTCCGGAGAAGTCTTATACCTTGCCTCTGGCGTTGAATTCTTTACCTCATTCGTATCAAACATTAAATTGACATTAACTCTATCATTGTAATATTGTCCCTGCAGCATCCCGTAGAGATAGTTATCAGAATAGCCTGCACATTTCACCCAATTCTGCTGAATCATCCCCAATAAGACAAAGTGAGGAATCATATACCGGACAGTTGCGCCACAGTTATACAGATTGTAGCTGTTCTTATCGTTATAGTAAGACATCACCACTTGCTGCATATTCACCTTGCTATACTGGGCTATGCGCTGTCGGATATTCTCATATTGAGCAAAAACATCTATGTACAGAGACTTAATATTGGCTGTGTAATCCAATTGCAAATCATGAGTATATGCCGGTTTGATGTTCTTATCTCCTACATTCACAAACAGAGGATTAGTGGCAGAGTTTACATCACACAACTGGTCTATCTCCGGATTCGAACTTGCATATTCATAAGAGAATTCCAAATTGTGATTGGTTCCCATATGATATGACAAGTCTAAGATCGGATGCCAATTGACAAAGCTGAAATGGTCGTTCCCCATACTCCTATACGCGATGTTTATTCCCGAGGAAGCAGAAACATCAAGATTCCCCATGTTCTTTTCTACCTCAAGATAGCCATAATTGTTGCACTCATTATATTTTGACAGAGTATGGTCAGCCTGCGACTGGATGTTGTGCCACAGGAATACGGAATTGGCTCCTATCTTCCAATTAGCTGCAACCCATGGAAAGGCATAATCCAGTCCACCATTTACTTCTTTTTGTCTATACTTAGCAGAGTAAAGATATTCAGTTTGATTCTCCTGACGCTTAGTGGTATTTGTATTGTAGGAATAGATGCCACTAAAATGGAATGTCAAGGAAGATGCTTTGCCGAATGAAGATTTATGATACAAATTCATTTGATACTTGTATAAGTCATCATCATATTTACGATGATAACCCAAAATATTATTTCCGAGCAAGTCATCTTCAGATGAATATTCTATCTTACCAGTATCGAACGAGTTTTGAGGAATCAGTTCAAATACAAAGCCTAAGGAAGAGACCGATTTGTCTGTCCACCGGTAATCTCCTCCTACCATGGCTTTCCAATCTTTATAATAATTGGCTCGTTCGGTTGCTGTATTTTGATTCTTGCCGGACACGGTTAATGCATCTGTTGTCTTCGACTTATTATCCAAAAAGGCGAAACCGGTCAACCCGGAGTAGATAGAAAACCTGCTCTTATCGTAGGAGAAGTTTGCATCAGCCGAACCAAAAGCCACGACGGGATGAGACAAAACTCCCATATTGAAGTATCTGCTCGCTTCCTTATGCTTTTTGGTTATGATATTGACAACACCTGAATATCCCTGTCCCATATATTCCAAAGGAACGCTGTTTGAAACTTCCACCTTGTCGATCATAGCTGGTGAGATACTTGCCAAGGAGTGAGATTTGGGAATACCATCTATCAAGACCAATGGCGCACCACCTTTGGCGAGACTGATGGTTTTCATCGTCGGATCAATACGCAGATCTGGGACTTCTGTCAAGGCTATATAAATATCCTTGGTTTCATTGGCATGGTGACTGAAAAAGAAGGTCTTGACATTTCCCTTCTTCTTGACGACATGTCCTCTTTCGGCTTTCACAACCACCTTCTGCAGGTTCATCGTTGCCTCCTTCAATGTTATCGTCCCGATTTTACCAGTATTATAAGTATCTACAGCCGTATGATAGCCCACGCAACTTACTCTAACTATCGCCTTTGTGGCTTCGCAGGGAATCACGAACTGGCCGTTCTCATTCGTCACGCCACCATTTATCAATGAAGAATCACTAACATTCAGCAGGGCTACATTGGCGAAATCTACAGGGCGTTTCTTATTGTCGATGATACGGCCTATCATCTTGGTGGGAGTCTTCTGCGTACACTCCACAATAATATTATCCTCCACCTGCGTCATCTTGATGGGATAGAATCCTATCAGCTGCATGATGGCATCGGGAACACTCTGGTTTCTGATGCTCTTGGTTACCCTGAAATCCTCCAGTTCATCATACACAAAGTTGATGGTGTACTTATGCTGGCGGGCGTTCAAATCCTTCAACGCCGCAGAGAACGACACATTATTATATTGTCGGGTGATGCGCTGGGCTAATGCGGTTTGAAAAACAGCCACACAAGCACAAATCATAATCCATTTTTTCATATACATCAGTCTTTCTTTTTTCTGTTACGTATTATCTATACAGTTGAGCCAAGCAAAAAACTAAGCAAAACATAGATTATTTTCGAAAAACCTATGCAAAGATAATAAAAAACACCCTAAAACCAAGTAATTTGAACTATTATTGCAAGAAAACCCTGCAAAAACTTGGAACATAAAAAATAAAATCGTATATTTGTGGCAAAAATGGAAAGATAATGAAAACGACAAACGATTATATTACCATACTTCACAAATACCTGAGCACCAAAGCTGAAGCTTATGGTATTACAAAGATTGGAATCTTTGGATTTGTGGTTAGAAACGAACAGACCGAAGACAGCGATGTTGATGTTTGTGTGGAAATAAAAAAGATAGAAGAATTATAAAAACATCGGTCAAGCAAAGAACAAGCCAATATGGTTTTGCCTTCGCTTGACCGATTGTCATATATTCATTGTTTATTAAGAGAGTTTCTTCCTAACAAAAACTACAAGCGGCTCTTTTCTTCATTGCCGGCTCCCGTACCCTTATACTTACTGCGCTTGGCATTGAAATTATACGTAACCTGCAAGGAGATGCTACGAGTGTAGTTGTAGCAGTCTTTTGTGGTACCCGACCCTAGTCCATACATCGTCCAACGCTCCTTTGCCGTCTTGAAGATGTCATTTGCGGAAAGATAAATAATCCATGTGCGGTTGGCAAACGACTTGTCAAACCGCAGATCGACACTGTAAAAACTCTTCATCATAAGAAATCCATCAGCATTGGATGTTGCAGCATTCAGACTGATTGCCGCATTCATGGTTTCTGAAAGAGCGAAATTATTGTCGAGCGAGCACGAAAGCAAAGGTCTGCTTAATGCCTTGCTGGCACCATACTTCCTGGTATCGAAGAACTGCTGTTTATAATAGAATCCCCACCTAGGACGGAAGATGCCAAGCTTTGGCGAAACATTGACTGAAGCATAAAGCAGCTGCTTATGGTCGAAATTCAAC
>OGMF01001402.1_pt1 | contig 23290 bp, 20 predicted proteins | sample 1572921 | NCBI WGS metagenome assembly OGMF01 (sample SAMEA2581919, study PRJEB24529) | metagenome | biome: Human gut stool | place: China | collected 2011 | reverse complement strand
CTCTCGGGGTCGGCCATGCGGGCGAACAGGATCTGCTTCAGACGTTCGGCCACTTCGGGGGCCGGCCATTCGGAGATGCCCCGGGTGTCCTCGCCGGGCTGGGGCGGCAGCGCGCGTTTTTTGCAGGCCACGTCCCAGAGCAGGCGGAAAAAGCTGTTGCCGCCCAGCACCAGGGCCTCGCGGGCGGCGCGTTCCTGCTGTTCCTTGAGGCGCTTTTCCACCATCTCGGCGGAAAAGATCTGGAAGACGGGGGGCTGGAAGCGGAAGTGGCTCTTGCAGGCCAGCAGGGCCCGCCCGCAGGCGGCGACGCTGTCTGCGTCCCCGGCCTGACCGGCCAGTTCGGCGAACCACTGGGCCGAGGCTTCCGGCACCTCGCCCTGGCTCATTTCCCACAGTTCCAGCACGGGCAGGGCCGCGGCCAGTTCTTCGCGGCGGGCGCGGTGCTGCTCCAGCACGCGGGCGGACTCGTCCTTGCCGGGCACGGAGCCCAGCGCGGGCCCGGCCCAGGGCAGCAGGCGCGACGTGGTGAGACGCGTCTCGCGCCGGTTGGGCAGCAAAAGACGCAGTTTGCCGCCAGATTCTTCGGTGACCAGCGCGATCTGGATGGCATTGCCTTCAAGATATTCCACAATGCAGCCCGCCGAGGGGTACTGCACACAAACCGACATAAAAGCTCCTTCAACCGGAGGATGGGCTCCGATAGGCGGTACAATCCGTCATTTTGCCTGTTCTGGCAAGTCCCGGCGGCGCATCCTTCGACACGTCCGAAGGCCGGAGCGCCGTCCCGCCAGCCCTTTGACGCGCCGTCGCTAACAGGATATGTTCCTTACATTGTACGTCACTTTTCAGGCCGGACGGAGTTCCATGAGCAGCATCATCCATCAGACGGGCAGCGTTCGCCCGCTTTCGCTTCAGGAACGGGAACAGCCCCAGCTGTACCGCGAGCTTTTTCCTTACACCAGCATCTGTCGCACGACTTTCGACGAGGTGCTCCTTGCCCCGCGTCCTGCCGAACAGATGCGCATCACGGACACCACCTTCCGTGACGGCCAGCAGGCCCGGCCGCCGTATACGGTCAAGCAGGTGGCCAAGATGTTCGACTTCCTGCACCGCATGGGCGGCAAGACGGGCCTCATCACGGCGTCGGAGTTCTTCCTGTACTCGGCCAAGGACCGCAAGTGCATCGACGTCTGCCGGGCGCGCGGCTACCGCTTCCCGCGCGTGACCTCCTGGATCCGCGCCAACAAGGAAGACCTCAAGCTGGCCCGGGACATGGAGTTCGACGAGACCGGCATGCTGACCAGCGTGTCGGACTACCATATCTATCTCAAGCTGGGGAAGACCCGCCAGCAGGCCATGGACATGTATCTTGACCTGGCCCGGCAGGCCCTGGAATGGGGCATCATCCCGCGCTGCCATTTCGAGGACGTGACCCGCGCCGACATCTACGGCTTCTGCCTGCCCTTTGCCCAGAAGCTCATGGAGCTGAGCCAGCAGAGCGGCATGCCGGTCAAGATCCGCCTGTGCGACACCATGGGCTACGGCGTGCCCTATCCCGGCGCGGCCCTGCCCCGCTCGGTGCAGCGCATCGTGCGTGCCTTCACCGACGAGGCCGGTGTGCCCGGCGAATGGCTGGAATGGCACGGCCACAACGACTTCCACAAAGTGCTGGTCAACGGCGTCACGGCCTGGCTCAACGGCTGCGGCGCGGTCAACAGCACGCTGTTCGGCTTTGGCGAGCGCACGGGCAACACGCCGCTGGAAGCCCTGATCATCGAGTACATCTCGCTCACCGGTGACGATGCCGCCGCCGACACCACCATCCTGAGCGAGGTGGCCGAGTTCTTCGAAAAAGAACTGCACTACAACATCCCCTACAACTATCCCTTCGTGGGCCGCGACTTCAACGCCACCAGCGCCGGTGTGCATGCCGACGGTCTGGCCAAGAACGAAGAGATCTACAACATCTTCGACACCAAGCAGCTGCTGGGCCGTCCCGTGCCCATCATCATCACCGACAAGACCGGCCGTGCCGGGGTGGCCTACTGGATCAACGTCAATCTCAAGCTGCCCGAGGGCAAGCAGATCTGCAAGAAGCACCCCGCCGTGGGCAAGATCTACGAAGCCATCGTGGCCATCTACGACACCGGCCGCACCACGCACCTTTCGCACGACGAGATGGCGGCCCTGGTGCAGCGTTACATGCCGGAACTGTTCGAGACCGAGTTCGACCACATGAAGGAACTAGCCGACGAGCTGGCCGCCCACCTCATCGCCCGTCTGGCGCAGAACGAGGACCTGCGGGACTTCGGCAAGCATGCCTGCGCCCGTCTGGACAGCTTCTCGCGCGAGTACCCCTTCATCCAGTACCTCTACCTCACGGATACCCAGGGCAGCCTCAAGTGCGCGGCCATCACCGACCCGGCTTACCGTGAAAAGTACGAGGCCCTGCCCATCGGCTTCGACTTCTCGCAGCGCGAATGGTTCAAGATGCCCATGCAGACCGGCGACATGCACATCATGGACGTGTACCAGTCTCAGTTCACGGGCAAGCTGGTCATCACCGTGTCCTGCCCGGTGACGGACGATGACGACAACATCGTGGGCGTCATCGGTGTGGACATCCAGCTTGAGCAGCTGCTCAAGCGCTCGCAGGCCCTGCAGCAGGAAGCCCGCGCAGCCGAAGACTAGACGCATGGCGGCGCGCCGGTTCCCCGGTGCGCCGTTTTTTGCCTACAGGCCCGCCCCCGGCGGCCGTAATCAGGAATACAGAAAAGGATGCAGACAATGAGCAGCAAACGAGTTTACTGGATCGAAGGCGACGGCATCGGCCCCGAAATCTGGCGCGCCGCCCGCCCTGTCATCGACGCCGCGCTGGCCAAGGAATCGGACATGCGCATCGAGTGGGTGGAACTGCTGGCCGGTGAAAAGGCCACGGCCGAGACCGGCTCCCCCCTGCCCGAGGAGACCATGAACGCCCTGCGCACCGCCGATTTCGCCATGAAGGGCCCCCTGGGCACCCCCGTGGGCACCGGCATCCGCAGCCTCAATGTGGCCCTGCGCCAGACGCTGGACCTGTACGCCTGCATCCGTCCCGTGCGTCACTTCGAAGGCCTGGAAACGCCGGTCAAGCATCCCGAGCGCGTGAACATGGTCATTTTCCGCGAGAACACCGAAGACGTGTACGCGGGCATCGAATACGCCGCCCAGACCCCGGAAGCCAAGAAGCTCATCGCCTTCCTGCGTGAAGAGTTCGGCGTGACCAAGATCCGCGAGGAAGCCGCCGTGGGCATCAAGCCCATGAGCGAGTTCGGCTCCAAACGCCTGGTGCGCCGCGCCCTGCGCTTTGCCCTGGATACCGGCAGCAAGAGCCTGACCCTGGTGCACAAGGGCAACATCATGAAGTTCACCGAAGGCGGCTTCCGCCAGTGGGGCTATGATGTGGCCGCCCAGGAATTCGGCGACCTGACCTGCACCGAGAAGGAACCCGTGGAAGGCCGTCTGGTGGTCAAGGACCGCATCGCCGACGCCATGTTCCAGGAAGCCCTGCTGCGTCCCGAACAGTACCAGATCCTGGCCACCCCCAACCTCAACGGCGACTACATCTCCGATGCCCTGGCCGCGCAGGTGGGCGGTCTGGGCCTGGCCCCGGGCGTCAACATGTCCGACTCCCTGGCCTTCTATGAGGCCACCCACGGCACCGCTCCCACCATCGCCGGTCAGGACAAGGCCAACCCCGGCAGCGTGATCCTGTGCGGCGCCCTGATGCTGGAACAGATGGGCGTGCCCGCGGCTGCCGAGCGCATCCGCAACGCCATGAGCAAGGCCATCGCCGGCCGCGCCGTCACCGTGGACCTGGCCGCCCAGGTGGAAGGCGCCCGCGTGGTGGGCTGCCAGGAATTCGGCGAGATCATCGGCGCCTGCCTGTAGGCAGCCGCGTCACTGCACTATCTTCGTATATCCGGGAGGAAGGGCGCATCCCTGCGGGAAGGGCCCTTCCTCCCTTTGTTTCCCGCCCCGTGATCGCGGGCGACCTACAGGAACGACGCATGGTCTCATTGGAAAATCTGCTCCTCTACATCCCGCTGGCGGCTCTGCTGGTCATGCTGCCCGGCCCGGATTTTGCCCTTATCGTCCGCACGTCCCTGACGGAGGGGCGCAGCTCCGGTCAGGCCGCGGCCTGCGGCGTGGCGCTGGGCATCATGGTCCACACCTCGGCCGCCATGCTGGGCATCAGCGCGGTCATCGCCCAGTCCGTCACCCTGTTCACGCTTTTGCGCTATGCGGGGGCCGCCTATCTGTTCTGGATGGGCATCCATGCCCTGCGGGCCGGGCGTGAGGTCACGGCCGCCGTGGTGCGTCACGGAGGGCAGGAAGAGGAAGTGCAGCCTGTCCGCGGCCTGCGTCGCCGGGCCTTCCGGCAGGGATTTTTGACCAATGCCCTCAACCCCAAGGCCGTGGTCTTTTTCCTGACCATGCTGCCGCAGTTTTTGGACCCGCATGCCGCCCTCTGGCCGCAATTCCTGGAGCTGGGCGGCATCATGGCCTTTTTCTGCCTTGGCTGGTTCGTGCTGCTGGCCAGCCTGCTGCACCGCATCCGCCGCCTGTTCGCCCGGCCGTCCTTCCAGGCCTGGCTGCACCGGCTCACGGGCCTCATCTTCATCTGTTTCGCCTTCCGGCTGGCGCTGGAGAAGATCTAGGCGCCGGCCGCACGCCCGCCGTCATACCGGAAGAAAGGAGGGGCAGCCGTCTCTTGCCGATGCCCGTAACGCACTCCGGTATGACGGGCATGGCTCCACTGCCGCCATCCGGCAGAGCCTTCCCCGCTCCCGCACCATCCCTGCCTTGATGCCTTTTGTGACCATTGCCCTCGCGGCCACTGCCGGTGATGTGCTCCGTCCTCTTTCCAGCGCCGGGCCGGGCGGCTGGAGTACAGACGAAAAATCTGTGCCGGATGCTGGGGGAAGTGGTAACATCTTGTAGAATAAGGCTATTTATTTTTTATTAAAACGGGGTGTTTACAGGTGTTGCCTGCTGTCCGGCTTGCAAGACGGCCCCTCCGGTGGCAGAGTTTGACTTCCTGTTCCTCCCCTTCCCGCTGAGGTACCCATGCACGAGATCCCCCTGCAACGTGTGGCCGCCATCCATGACCTTTCCGGTTTCGGGCGAGCCTCGCTGACCGTGGTCATCCCCATCCTTGCCAGCATGGGCGTCCAGACCTGCCCCCTGCCCACGGCGGTCCTGTCTTCCCAGACCTCCGGCGTGGAGGGCTTCACCTTTCATGACCTGACCGCCGAGATGGGGCCCATGCTGGATCACTGGCAGCGGATGGGCCTGAGCTTCGACGCCGTCTATTCCGGCTTTCTGGGCAATCCGCTCCAGCTGGAGATAGCGGCCCGCTGCATCGGCCACTTCCTCAAGCCCGGCGGCTTCGCGCTGGTGGACCCCGTGCTGGGCGACAACGGCACCCTGGACCCCACCCAGACGCCGGAGATGGTGGAGGCCATGCGCCAGCTCATCGGCCACGCCCACGTCATCACGCCGAACCTCACCGAAGCGGCCTTTTTGCTGGACGAACCCTACCGGCCGGGCATCTCGCCCGACGGCCTCAAGGAGCAGCTGCGACGCCTGGCGGCCATGGGGCCGGACAGGGTGGTCATCACCAGCGCCCCGGCGACCCGGCCCGGCCATTGTGCGGCCGTGGCCTATGACCGCGAGCAGGGGCGCTTCTGGAAGATGGAGTCGCCCTACATCCCGGCCTTCTATCCCGGCACGGGCGATACCTTCTCCAGCGTGCTGGTGGGGGCGTTCCTTCAGGGGGACAGCCTGCCCGTGGCCCTGGAGCGCGCGGTGCGCTTCGTGACCCTGGGCATCCGCGTCACCTACGGCTACGACACCCGCCACAGCGACGGCGTGCTGCTGGAGCGCACCCTGCCCGCGTTGCAGGACCGTTGCGCCATCGGGGAGTACGAGGCGTTTTAGGCCATTGCTCCGGTTCCGGGCGCACGCAAGATGCCCCGGATGCCGGCACCGTCGCAGGATACGGCCTTGCCGCCCGGTGCGATATGAAGCGCCTCTTCTTGTCTTTGTATCATCGTGACGATCCTTGTTGCGGACGGCGGACATGTTGCGCCGGTGGCCCGGTCGGGGCAGGCCAAAGAGGTCCCGCAGTCCGCATCAAGGCCCTTGGTGCCGCGATTCGCGGCGATATCCTGTAGCCCCATTCCCCCAGTCTGGCCGGAGGTGCCATGAAGAAATTCTTTTTCCTGCTCTTGGTCGCGTGCGCCCTTTCCACTGCCTTGCCCGTCATCGCCCTGTCCGCGGAGTCGCAGGCGGATACCGCTACGGAGAACAGTGATTCCGAAGTGTTTGTGGACGACAGTGATCGTTTCACCGCTTTTGAGGAAGAGCTGCTGGCCCGGTATGCCGACAAGGGGATCACGTCCGTGGATGTCTTCGCCTATGCCAAGGGCATCGACATCGTCTTCGTCGCGGCTGACCGGAAGATGACGCGGGCGGCGTTCTCCGCCATCGCTTCCCGCAGCGTCAGGGAATTAAAGGAACGTTTCGGTTTCGAGAAGGATCTGCCCATCGGGGCCGTCCTTGACTATAAAAAGGACGCAGCGAGCGATACCCGGACGCGCTTCGTGCTGAAGCTGCGGTAGTGCTTGGGGCGGGAGCCTGAAGGCTGTGGCAGAGCACAGGGCTTTGCCGCAGGACGGAAAAGAGGAGAGTACAAAAAAAAGCCCTTGCGACATCCATCGTAAGGGCTTTTCCTTTCTGGCTGCGGGGCAGGATTTGAACCCGTGGCCTTCGGCCGTGAGCCTGGAGGGAGTAGGGCGAAATCCTTCTTTGACAGTATCCGGCAGGCACCGCAAAACAGGCTGGCCGTACATGCCGCCAGCCCACGGATGCCCGACATTTTTGATAGAATCGGCATTCCCGGCTATGCTTTCCCTGAAGGGTGACGACAAGGAAGAAGTCGGCAGCACGGACATGGGCGCGTGACACTTCCATGAGCGCATCGTCCTGGCGGGGAGCATCCCGGAGGATGAAAGGCCGGTTTCCCGGATGCGGTAACAGTCTTTTGCTGTCTGTCTTTCAGGCTCGCCATTTTTCACGGATACAACGTTCATCAAGGAGGGAGCCATGCACATCTATTATGCCACCAGGGGACTGCGCGGCAGGCCCTATCACAGTGACATGATAAACACAGATCTGTTCGCATTTTTTCAGGGAAAAAGAATGCGCACCATCCCCTCCGCAGAAACGTTGCGCGCTGTCAACGCCTTTCCCAAATGCGATATTGATATGGGGGAAGACACGGATTCCGAATATGCGTGTGAGAAAGGGACGTTCTATATCCCCAAAAGCATCTGCATGGGGGAAGTCGTCAACGCCGGCTGGGCCGTCGATTATTACTTCGTGGTGCTTTGCGGTGATGCCGTGGAACTGCGCTATGTGCGCTGGGACTGTCCGTGGTATGAGACGGTGGGACGGGATACCGAAGTCACTGATCCCGCCGTCATAGCCAAAATGGAGCGCACGCTGGCAATGCTCTTGGATGCGAATAAGCCCAGGATACCGGCGCCTGTGCCCATATCGCACCCTGCCTTGCTCTCGTTCCTTACCCTGCTCGGCGTTGCCGATGCCGAAGCGCTGGCGGGCAAGATCCACGCCGCCGCCACGACGCCGGAACAGTGCGCCGCGCTCTGTGAAGAATTCGATATGGATGAAGCCTACACCGGCTGGCATGTTACGTTGATGCGATTGGCCCTGCGGGACCGGAAACGCCTGGATTGGGTAGACTGGAAGGAAGCGCCGGAAGAAGTTTTCGCCTCCCTGTGCTGCCTCTTGCCGCCGGGGGCAAAGGAACACCTGCCCCCCTGCGATGATGAAGACGCGTACCCCGAGGAGGTGCTCCGCGCTTGCAGCCCCGTCTTGCATGACCGCTATGGCCTGACGATCCTGCTGTGGGATACGGGCGGCGATGAATATGTCTTCATGGTCGTACCGAGCGACAAGGTATCGGAAGCGTTCGCGGCGGCCTCCGAGCTGGGCATTACCCTGCAACGTGTCGAGGACCTGTTCGACCAGGAGTAGAAGGCGGCAAAAGAGAAGGAGCGGCACGCCATGCGGGACGATCGTCCGGCGGTTCCTTCTTTTGCAGGCAGGGTATTTTCGTCAACGCTGTCGTTCGTGACGAGACCGTCCGGTCGTCCGGGCCGGTATCTTCCTGCGGTAACAAGGCTTGCCGGAGCGCGCCACCGGCAAAAAAGGGTGGGACAGCGGCGCAGGGCGGGTGCCTTCCGCAAAGAGCGTACGGGGATTTCTGCGCAGCCTTGTAGAGGCGCGGAGCCCTGACAGACATGGGGATTGGGGACAGGAACAGTAGTGGGGAAAAAGATCCCGCTTACGAAAAAAGGCTTCCGACGAAAATCGGAAGCCTTTGATCTTTCTGGTTGCGGGGGCAGGATTTGAACCTACGACCTTCGGGTTATGAACCCTTTTTGACAGAACTTGAAAGAGTTAGACACAGCTGGATAGACTTTGATTTATTTTTATTTTCAATAAGTTATCAAAAATAAGACTTTGCCGCGCATTGACCTGAATGGTTAGAAATTGACGGTGTGGTTAGAAATAGGTTAGAAAAATTTTGCCGGTTAAAACCTGCTCCCGCGTATGAACCACAACCCAAGGCAGTTCATGGCTACCCAAAAACGGCGATACCACCCAAAAAAATGGGCTGGCGTTTATGTGTACGAAACGTCAGAAATGTATAATGGCGCGCCTGACCTGTGTTTCTACATCACGTTTAAATCCGGCCGCCGCCTCATCTGGGAAAAGGTAGGCAAAATTTCCGAAGGATACGGGCCGGACGTGGCGGCGGAAATTCGCGCTGATCGGATAAAGGCCATCAGACATGGCGAAGAAGTCAAAACCGCCAAAGAACTCCGCCGCGAACAGGCGGAGAAAGACAAGCCCTTTGCCGAAATTGCGGATGCATATTTTGACATCAAGGGGCTGACCCTCAAAGGGTTGACCACGGATCGCAACCGTTACCTCAAACACCTCAAACCGCTGTTCGGCAAGCGAAGCGTCTCGGAAATCACGCCCCAGATGGTGGAGGAGCTGCGCAAATCCCTGAGCGAACGCAAACCGGCCACTCTCTGGAATACTCTTGAGCTTCTGCGGCGCATCATCAATTTTGGCGTCAAGACCAACCGCTGCCCCAATCTTGCCTTTCAGATCGAAATGCCCGTTAAGGACAATGAGGTTATTGAGCATCTGACGCCGGAAGAAACTCGCCGCTTTCTGGATTGCGCCCGCACATGGCCAGCCCGCGATGTGGGCAATATGCTCCTGCTGGCCTTTTTTACCGGTATGCGGCGCGGGGAGATGTTCAAACTGCAAGATGAGGACGTGGCCTTTGACCTCAAGCTCATTCGTTTGCGCGATCCCAAGGGCAGAAAAACCCTCTCCATCGGCATGAGTTCCCTGGTGGAAGAACTGTTACAAGAACAAATGGCATGGCGTGACGAACATTTTCCCGGCAGCCCCTATGTTTTCCCCGGCAAAAACGGCGAGATGCGCAAAGACTGCACAGCGGTTGACCGCTTCCGCAAGGCGGCGGGCCTGCCGCCCAAGTTCCGGCCCTTCCACGGGCTGCGGCATCACTTTGCCGTAAGCCTCGCCAACAGCGGCAAATTCAGCATGGACATGATCTCGGAAATGCTGACACACAAAAATGTGGATTTCACCAAAAAGAAGTATGCCCAATTCCTGCCGGAGACCTTGGCCGCTGCCAGCAACGCGGCGGCGGACATTCTCTCCGGCCAACGGTAGCTTTTGCGGCTGTTCCGATTATCGTGTACACATGGTGAGGAAAAAGATAGTATTGTAAGGAGCAGGCATGGCATTCACACTTCAAACGCTCAGGGAACAGGCCGCCGCAGGCGAGGACAGCACACGCCAGTTCAAGTCCCGAATCGACAATGCGGATTCTCTGGCTGCGGAAATGGCCGCCTTCGCCAATGCCAACGGCGGCGTAATTTTTATCGGCGTGCAGGATGATGGAACACTGTCCGGCATAACATCCCGAGAATTGCATGATGCGAACCAGTTGATCGGCAACGCCGCCAGCCAGCATGTCCGCAGCCCGCTTGTGGTGCAGACGCAGAACATTCTTCTTGAAAATGGAAATGTGGTTATCGCCCTGACCGTTCCTGCAGGAATGGACAAACCCTACTTTGACAGGAAAGGCGTTATCTGGCTGAAAGCCGGGGCGGACAAGCGACGTATCAATTCTAAAGAGGAACTGCGCCGTCTTTTTCAGTATACCAGCCAATTCCATGCCGATGAATTGCCCACAAAGGCGGGCATTAACAAACTGGACAAGCTGCTGTTCCGGGATTTTTTGAAAAAGCGGTATGACAGTGACTTCCCGGATACCCACGCAGAACAACTGCGCCTGCTGCAAAATCTGAACCTCGCCGCTGGCGATGGCAATCTCAATCTGGCCGGAGTGCTGCTTTTTGCCGAACAGCCGGAGCTGATTTTTCCGCAGTTCGTGGCAAAAGGCGTCCGCTTTCCGGGAATTGCCGTTCATGCTGACAGCTACGATGACACCGAAGATTTTGAAGGTCCGTTGAGCAGACTTTTCAAGGACGCCCTGGCTTTTGTCATGCGCAACCTGCACAAGGTACAGGGCAAGAATGGCGTCAACTCACCGGGTACGCCGGAAATACCGGAACAGGTTTTTGAGGAACTGCTGGTCAACGCCCTTGTACACAGGGATTATCTTGTCAGCGCGCCCATCCGCATTTTCATTTTTGATGACCGCGTGGAAATCATCAGCCCCGGCACGTTGCCGAACAATCTGACCATAGCCAATATCAAAGCCGGCAATTCCAATATCCGCAACCCCATCCTGATTTCTTACGCCGCCAAGGGGCTTTTGCCCTACCACGGCATCGGCTCCGGCATTCTGCGCGCTCTTAAGGCATGGCCGGATATTGATTTTGAAGACGATCGGGAGAGTTCGCTGTTCAAGGCCATTGTACGCAGAACCCACCGGCCTGCGGAAAACACTGGGGTACTTGCACCAGAACTTGCATCAAAAACACAAAATTTGCACCAGAAACAAGGGCTTTCTGATGCAACTCTGCGTGATATTGCACCGGAAATTGCACCAGAACTTTTTGCGCTCCTTGAGCACATCTCCGCCAATCCGCGCATAACCACAACCGAACTCGCTACTGTTCTAAACGTGAGCCGACGCACGATTCTTTACAGAACAACCATGCTCAAGAAAAAGGGCATCTTGCGCCGCATCGGTCCCAGCAAGGGCGGACAATGGGAGATTCTCCCATGAAGTTTGTTCCCAACGGTTCGATTATCAAATTTCTGCTGATTGCTGTTCTGGGCTGTGGCCTTGCCTTTCTCATGGCATGGCTGACAACCATGTTTACCGTTATTAAAATTACGCAAGGCGTTTCACTTGCAGGAGTAGCGCTGATACTGCTCTGGTGCGTCGTGATCGGCGGGGCCGCTGTTTGGAGCATCTGCGCCTTTTGTGCGCTTTATGTGGGAACATGGCGCAAACATCACGTTGATCACGCAATCCGTCTGAGTGAAGCCATGCTCATGCTGCATGCTTCCACGAACCATGAACAGTTGGAAGCGCTTCGCCATTATCGTATCCGGGTGTTCAAAAGTCATGAAGCAATCCCGGCGGGAGGAAAACTCGGCGTGGATTGCCGTGAAGTTTCCAACTTTCTTTCTCCCATGCTCTTTGGGTTCAATAAGTTTTTTGCTCTCGGATCGCCCGAATATTGTTGCGATGCCACACAACTTTCCGCAATTGTGGAGGAAAATCAGACGCGCTGGTGTGGCGAAAGCAGTGTAGCTCCAAGCTGTGATGCCGCAAAACTCAACAGGGAGATTGAAGAGCTGAAAAAGAAATACAAGGAAATGACGGAGAAATATACCAGCGCAGCGGGACGAGAAGGCAAATTAAAAAACGAAATCGAACAAATAGAAGCACATATACACATTCTTGTCATATTAGCGAATAAGGTTACCAGAGAATTCACCCACCCACTCGCCAAACACGAAATTATGCGCCAATACAAGGAAATCGGCAAGACGTTGGGGGTTGAAAACGCTCCGGGCAATTACATAGAAATTTTTCGCAAGGCAATGCCGAAAGAGTATATCAACCACGGCGGAGCGCCTATTCAAAATCCCTGAAAGGCAAGAAACCTGACCTGCTCAGGTTCGCAGCCCTCAACTTGTCCCCGTTATAACATAGTAAAATAACATAAAAATTATCAACCTCCCTTTCTTAGGCCTAAGAAAGGGAGGTTTTGTTTCGCCTTTGCTAACACCCCGTCTGTTCAGCGTTTTCCTCTGGGCATAGGGTGTGTTCTCTCCAGATGCTTCTGGATGGATTCATACACTTCAGCCTGAATACAGGGAGATGCTGATGGCGACCCAAAAATTATCACCGCAAGAAGTTGCCGACATGTACGGCGTGAAGACATGCACACTGGCCTGCTGGCGCTGTAAAAAAGTTGGCCCGCGCTACGCCAAGCTCGGCAGCCGTGTCATGTACGACATAGAAGACCTTGAAGACTGGTTTGCGTCACGCTGCGTCCATACCAGAGATTCCGCCCCTCAATTGAGGAAGCGATAATGAGCGCCGACATTCTGCACAGTTTTGCCGAGTGTCTGCGTGCAGCGGGGCTGGAGATCGAGGTCGTGCAGGCCGACGGCCTCCTGCACCGCTGTGGCACAGCGGACCGGCCCCATCGCAGGGACGGCGCGTACAAGGCGTTTCTGGATACTCCGGCCTCCATCTGGTGGAAAAACTGGCGCACCGGCGATGAAGGTACATGGACATACAAGCCAGAAAAAGAACTGACCGCCGCCGAACGGGATGCCCTGCGTGAACGCACCCGGGCCATCAAAGCGCACAAGGAAACCGAGCAGAACCGCCGCTGGCAGGCCGCCGCCAAACTGGCCGCGAGCATCTGGAACTGTTCCCGAAACGCCGGGGACGACCATCCCTACCTGCAACGGAAGGGAGTCCCGGCCATCGGATTGCGCCGGACAAAAGACGGGCGTCTGATTATCCCTGTTCTGAACCAGTCCGGCAGGATACAAAGTCTGCAATTCATCCTGCCGGAACAAACTGCCGAGGGTACGGACAAGTTCTTTCTCAAGGGAGGACGCACGGCGGGAGGCTTCTTTTCCTTTTCCACCGAAGACAGGAAGAAAGACGGTCCCCTGCTGATTGCCGAGGGGTATGCTACAGCGATCAGTCTTCATCTGGCGACCGGTTATGCATGTCTTGTGGCCTTCAACGCCGGGAATCTGAAAGCCGTGGCCGTCATGGCCAGAGAGAGGTATGCAAAGCGTGAAATCATCCTCTGTGCCGATAACGACACGGAGACACAAGGGAATCCCGGCAAGAAGATGGCCTCTCTGGCGGCTCAGGCCGTGGGCGGCAAGCTGGCCGTCTGCCCGGTTCATGAAGGCAAGGCGACGGACTTCAACGACCTGCACCGGCTGCGTTCTCTTGAGGCTGTCCGGGCTGTTGTGGAAGAAGCGCGAAAGCGGGATGACGACTGCCCCATGCCGGAAGGCTTTTTTCTGGTGAAGGAAGGCAGACGCGCCGGGCTGTACAAGCTGGAGACCAGATCGGACGGAGACAGTCAGGAAATCCGGCTTGGTCCTCCGCTTCTGGTCAAAGGCATGACGCGGGGAGCTGACGGCAACGAATGGGGCCTGATGCTGGAATGGATTGACCCGGATGGCAACAAGCACGCATGGGCCATGCCCGTGGAAATGCTGTTCCGGCAGGGAAACGACTGGTACAGCATACTGGCCTCCGGCGGGTGGTTCGGCAATCCGTCCACCCGGTCGAAGCTGGCGGCATTTCTGTCCACGGTCCGGCCCCTCCGACGGATACGCTGTGTTTTGCGCACGGGCTGGCATGAATCCGTCTACGTGCTTCCCGATACCGTTTACGGCGTAACAGAAGAAGACACCGTGCTGCAATCCTCGCAGCATGGCGGCTTGTACCGTACATCTGGAACGATGGAAGGCTGGCGGGAGATAGCGGAATTGTGCGTCGGCAACTCCCGTCTCAGTTTCGCGTTATGCGCGGCCTTCGCCGGGCCTTTGCTTCGCCCGGCCGGTCTGGAAGGCGGCGGCTTCAGTTTTGAGGGAGGCTCATCCTCCGGCAAGACCACGGCCCTTCAGATCGCCGCCTCCGTCTGGGGCGCGGTCATGAACATGTCCGAAGCTGGCGGGCTACGGACAACGGGCTTGAAGGCATCGCCGCCCTGCACAACGACAATGTGCTGATTCTGGATGAAATGGGGCAGGTCAACGGACGTGTTCTTGCCGAATGCGCCTACATGCTGGCCAACGGACAGGGCAAAGGCCGCTCGAACCGTGAAGGCGGAATTCGCCGTTCCCAGAACTGGCGTCTGCTCTTTCTCTCCAGCGGCGAACTGGGGCTTTCCGACAAGCTGGCCGAGAACGGTCTGAAATCCAGAGGCGGGCAGGAAGTGCGTTTCGTGGGGCTGCCTGTGGACTCGTCCATGCTCACCAGCCTGCATGGTCTTCCCGATGCCGGAGCCGTGGCCAATCGTATCAAGTTGCTTGCTTCCGAACATTACGGTCATGCGGGGCATGATTTTCTGCAAAAGCTGACGAAGGTCGAAACCCTGAACGCCGTCCGGGCGGAAATCGGCCCGGCAATGGCCGATGCCGTCAGGCATCTTGTCCCCGAAGGCGCTGACGGACAGGTACGACGTGTGGCCATGCGCTTCGCCCTGTGCGGCATGGCCGGAATGCTGGCCCTGCGGCTGGGCATCCTTCCCGAAAAGCTGGACGTATTGAACTGCATCGAAATCTGCTTCCGGGACTGGCTCACGGCAAGAGGCGGAACCGGAGCTTCCGAGGATACCGCCATCCTTTCCACGGTACGGCTGTTCATCGAACGGCACGGCGCAAGCCGCTTTCAGGATTTGGATACGCAAATGTCCACCTGCATCAACCGGGTGGGATTTCAGCGTACTCGCAACGGCACGACCGAGTATCTGATACTTCCGGAGAGTTTTCGGGCCGAAGTCGTCAGGGGATACGCAGAGGCAAGAGCTGTGCGTGTTCTGCGTGAAGCTGGATGGTTACGCACTCCTTCTAAAAACAGACTGAAACATCAGGAAAGGCTTCCTGGTCTAGGGCGCGTGCGTGTCTACATTGTTTGTTTGCCTGATGACCCGGATGAAGAAACTGCTCCTGCCTTGCCTGATTGAGCGGTGACAGTGGTGACAATGGTGACAAACCTATAGCCGCAAGGGGTTACGCCTGTCACCACTGTCACCATTGCATATTTGAGTGGTGACAGCCGAAAAGCATTGCCATTGCTCGATTGTCACCACTGTCACCGTTGTCACCACTGAAAATGAGTAAAGGGAAAAAACCATGTCCTACCTCGTACTCCACATGGACAAATTCAAGAAGGAGGCCATACGCGGCATCCAGAGTCACAACCGGCGGGAACGGGAGAGCCACAGCAACCCCGATATTGACTACGACAGGAGCGCGGCGAACTACGAGCTGCACGAAGTCGCCTCATCGAACTATGCCGAGGCCATTCAGAACCGCATTGACGATCTCCTGCTGGTCAAGGCCGTGAGAAAGGACGCCGTGCGCATGTGCGGGCTTATCGTCACCTCGGACAAGGCGTTTTTTGATGCTCTCACGCCGGAGGAAACAAGGCGTTTCTTTGAGGAGAGCAAAGCCTTTCTCACGGAATTTGTGGGCGCGGAGAATGTCGTTTCCGCAATGGTTCACATGGATGAAAAGACGCCGCACATGCACTTCCTTCATGTGCCGGTGACGCCGGACGGAAGGCTCAACGCCAACAAAATCTATACCCGTCAGAGTCTGCGGAAACTGCAAGCCGGGCTTCCCGCCCATCTGCAAAGCCGGGGCTTCGTCATTGAACGCGGCGTGGAACAGACACCCGGTTCCGCGAAAAGGCATCTGGATACCCGCGAGTTCAAGCAGCAACAGGAAGCTTTGGAAAAATTGATTCAGGAATCCGAAGAGACTTCCCGAAATTCACGGCAGCTTATCAACGCATTGGAACAGCGTGAGGAAGAGTTGAGAAAGAGCATTGAAGAGTATGAGCGGCAGGCTGAGGAAGCGGAAAAGGTGCTTCGGGAGGAGACCGAACTACCGAAAGCCTCTTTTCTCAATTATCCGTCCGTGCTGAAAAAAGCCTCTTCCCTCATTGAAGAACTGAAAAAGGCGCTTGCCGTCAAACACCTTGTCCAGACGGAGAAGGAAATCCTGCAACGGGAAGTGGATACCCTTCGCGGAAAACTGACGCGGCTTGAAGCGGGATACACGGCCCACAGAAAACAAAGCCATGAGGAAAAAAAGGAGCTGGAGAATCAGTTGAAGAAAATGAAGAGAATCATGGCGGGCTATCGGGAGTTTTTGCTTCTGCCGGAAATCCGGCCGCTGCATATCGAGTTCGTGGAGCGCAGGCGCGCCGAACAGCTCCAACGTCAGCAGGAAGAGGAACGGCAGCGGCAGGAGCAGGAAGCGCGGGACAGGGAGCGCCGGCAGGCGCACTCCACCCGTGGCATGAGAATGAGGTGAGGCGTCGGGGGGAAATCTTCGCACAGGCCGAAGATATAGCCCACTATGCTTCACTTGCGTGAAGCGTGGGCGACCGTCCCGCTCGACCGGAAAGACAAATCATCAATCCGGGGCATGGCCCCGGCGAAACACTGGAGGAAGCTTCATGACCATCACCGTCACGCAGCTGAAGGAAATCAGACAGGAGTTTGCGACACTCAAACCCGCTTCTGTCACGCTGGACGGGAATCGAACCATGTCCATGAAGGAAGCCGTCTTCGCTCTGGCCCCGACGCTGGAGCGAATGAAGAAGCGCGGCTTCGACACACAGGAGATTGTCGAGCGCTTGCACGAAAAGGGTATTGAGGTGAAACCCCAAACCCTGACCAAGTATCTGACCGAAGCCAGACGGCAACGGGAAGGACGAAAGGCAAAGAGGCAAGACACACCCCCGCCGCCTCCGAAACGCGAACAACGCTCCAGCTTCATTACTCCTGATATACCCGATGATGAACTGTGAACAAGAATCCATTGAGAGGAGAAACCATTATGGCAGGAGCTTACGGATATATTCGCGTATCCAGTACGGATCAGAACGAAAGCCGTCAGCGCATCGCCCTTGAGCGGCAGGCCATCCGGTCAGACCGCATTTTCATGGACAAACTGTCGGGCAAGGATTTTCAGCGCCCGCAGTATCAGGCCATGCTCAAAAAGCTCAGAGCCGGGGATCTGCTCTGCATTACGAGCATTGACCGGCTGGGCAGAAACTATGAGGAAATTCTGGAACAGTGGCGGATAATTACCAAAGAGAAGCGCGTGGATATCCTCGTTCTGGACATGCCTCTGCTTGACACCCGGCGCGACAAAAACCTGCTCGGTACCTTTATTGCCGATCTTGTTTTGCAGGTGCTTTCCTTTGTGGCTCAGAACGAACGGGAGAATATCCGTAGCAGGCAGGCCGAAGGTATCGCTGCAGCCAAAGGGCGCGGTGTGCGTTTTGGACGCAAAATCAAACCCCTGCCGGACAACTTTCTGGAAAATTGCGACCTCTGGCGCAATGGCCAAATCTCAGGGCTGGAAGCGGCCAAAAGATGCCGAATGCCTCAAAGCACCTTTTACCGGAAAGCTGGACGGCTTCGGGAAAATGACGCTAATAGTGTCTAACAAGGTGTACTTTTTGGGAAAATCAATTTTTCTTCCTTTAGGTAAAAAAATAGTCGCTGTCAAACCTCGCTGGATAATAAAATTCTCCTTCGCCCCTCGTCCTCTCAAAGTACAGTTTTTGGGGAACGGGTGGAGCAATGGCAACATCTCTCCAAGTTAAATCAAAACAGCGCGTGGCCGCGCATGGCGAAGTCTTCACCGCCGAACGGGAAGTCAAAGCCATGTGCGATCTCGTTGCTGACGAATGTTCCCGTATAGACAGTCGTTTTCTTGAGCCCGCCTGCGGCAATGGTAACTTTCTCGCTGAAGTGCTTCGACGCAAGCTGGAAGTCGTAAAAAGACGCTACGGCAAAAGCAGGCATGAGTATGAGCGCTACGCTGTTTTGGCGCTGTCCAGTCTCTATGGCGTGGACATCCTGAGCGATAATGCGGAAGAGTGCCGTATCCGGCTTCTGAATCTTTGGAATGAAGAATACTACAACACTCTTGCCGCACCCGTCGATGGAGAGTTGCTTGCGGCTGTTCGGTACATTCTAGAGCGCAATATTCTGTGCGGCGATGCGCTCACGCTGCTTCGCTCCGATGGGACTCCCATCATTTTTTCCGAGTGGTCGTTCATTTCCGGCGACCTGATAAAACGCCGAGACTTTCGTCTTGACCAGCTCATGAAAGGCGAGGCGGAAAAGCAGAAGCAGCAGAATGTGCTTTTTATGCCCGGCTGGGAATACGACGCCGAGCTCGACACGCTGATTCCATCCCCCATTCAGGAATTCGAGCCCATCGAATACTGGAGACTGTGCCATGCATGATCTTCAGCATAACCCCGATGTTTTAAGCTGTCTGGCTAATCTTTCGAGTGATGAAGTCTTTACTCCTCCAGAAGTCGCCAATGCCATGCTTGATATGCTCCCGCAAGAATTGTGGCAGGACTCAAAAGCGACATTCCTTGACCCTGCCTGTAAGTCTGGCGTGTTTCTGCGCGAGATTGCCAAACGCCTCATCGAAGGGTTGAAGGACGAAATTCCCGACTTACAGACTCGTCTCGACCATATCTTCCAAAAGCAGCTTTATGGCATTGCCATTACGAATCTTACGTCTCTTCTTTCAAGGCGATCTCTTTACGGAAGCAAATGTGCGAACGGTAAATATTCTTTTTCGCGTTTTGATACGGCAGAAGGGCTTATTCGACTGAACCCAACGTTACATCACACGTGGAAGAATGGTCGTTGTGAATTCTGCGGAGCATCGCAAAGCGAATACGATCGCGATAGCACGCTGGAATCTCATGCCTATGAATTTATCCACACTCATAGTCCAGAGGCAATATTTAATATGAAATTTGATGTTATTATAGGTAATCCTCCGTATCAGTTAAGTGATGGAGGCAATGGGGCTAGTGCTCGACCTATTTATCATCTTTTTGTAGAGCAAGCCAAAAAATTAAACCCTAAATATTTAACTTTTATTATTCCAGCACGATGGTATTCCGGTGGAAAAGGACTTGATGGCTTTCGTGCTACAATGCTTTCTGACAGACATATATCTCATCTTATCGATTTTACAAATTCTTCCGATTGTTTTCCAGGGGTGGATGTTGCAGGGGGTGTTTGTTATTTTGTACGAGAAAGAAACTGGAAAGGAAGTTGTAATTTTAAAAATTATTTTAATGGAAAGTGGTCTTCGCTCGTAAAAAATTTAGATGAGTACCCTGTATTTATACGATATCCAATGGCAGATAGAATTATAAAAAAAGTACATCATGAAATTTTAAAATCAATGGAATCAGTTATATCAAGTAGAAAACCTTTTGGTCTTACAACAAATGCTAAACCTACTCAAATTGGTGATATTCTAATGAGATATAATGGAGGAATTGGAAAGATATCTAGAAATAACATTAATGTCGGAACTGAACATATCGATAGATGGAAAGTTATAATATCTTATCTAACAGCTGAACATGCAGGACAGCCAGATAAAAATGGGATGTTTAAAGTTCTTTCAACGATGGAAATTCTTCCACCAGCTTCAGTTTGTACGGAAACGTACCTGTTAGCAGGTAGTTTTGAAAATAAAATTGAAGCACAGAATTTACTAAGTTACCTAAAAACACGTTTTGTTCGATTTCTAATAGCGCAAGTAGCAGTTTCACAACATATTACGCGGAGCTGCTTTGCTTTTGTTCCTATTCAAGACTTCTCCAAGCCTTGGACGGATGCTGAACTCTACGCCAAATACGGCTTGGATGAAGAAGAAATTGCCTTTATTGAATCCATGATCAAACCTATGGATTGAGAGGCGTAGCTTATGGCGCAATATTTCCCCCCACGCCCGCAACTTACGCCCTGGATTTATGCCTACAGCAACCCTGCTCCGGCCTACAAGGGACTGCTCAAAGTAGGGTATACTACCCGCCCTTCGGTAGAAGAAAGGATTAAGGAGCAGTTCAATGTAGAGCAGCCCGAAGGTTTGAAGCCCTACCGCATAGAATTTTACGAATCCGCAATGCGGAGCGATGGCTCGGCTTTTACGGACAAGGATGTTCATCGTCTTCTTGAAAAAGCTGGATTTGCCCGCGTAGGGGGGGAATGGTTCCGCTGCCACGTAGAAGACATTAAAGCCGCAGTGCTGTCTGCTAGGCATCGTATGGGGAGCATGACCGGCAGAACACTGGATTTTGGCATGCGTCCGGAACAGCAGACCGCCGTGGATAAGACCGCCGCCTACTTTCAAAGCGTATCCGCAGAGGGGCGGACTCCCAAATTCCTCTGGAACTGCAAGATGCGTTTCGGTAAAACTTTTGCCGCGTATCAGCTTGCCAAAAAAATGGGCATGAAGCGTGTCCTCGTACTGACGTTCAAGCCGGCAGTTCTCAGTGCATGGGAGGAGGACCTTGCTACGCATCTCGATTTCGAAGACTGGCAGTTCATTGCCCGCAATACTGAGCTTACTTTTGAAAAAGCCGATAAATCTCAACCTATTGTCTGCTTCGGCTCTTTTCAGGATTTTCTTGGAGTCAACCGGGCCACTGGAGGCATCAAGTCGCGCAATGAATGGGTGCATACTTCCAACTGGGATTTGGTCATCTTTGACGAATATCACTTCGGTGCCTGGCGTGAAAACGCCAAGAAGCTTTTTGAGCAGGAGGATGACGACACCTACGACAGCTTTGACGTGGAACATTACGACCGGGGCAATGCCTGCGACGAACAGGATTTGCCCATTACAACGAAATATTATCTTTTTTTGTCCGGCACTCCGTTCCGAGCGCTGAATTCCGGTGAGTTTATCGAAGAGCAGATATTCAACTGGACATATTCTGATGAACAGAAGGCTAAAGCCAGCTGGCAGGGCGACAAAAATCCGTATGCTTCCTTGCCCGGCATGGTTATGATGACATACCAGCTACCCGAAAATATTCGCCGCATCGCCATGCAGGGAGAGTTCAATGAGTTTGATCTCAACGAGTTTTTTGCTGCACAAGGTACTGGATCGGGTGCAGAGTTTGTCCATAAGGATCAAGTGCAGAAATGGCTGTCGCTTATTCGTGGAGCCTATGAGGAAACACTGGTCGGGGATTTGAAGCTCAGAAAGTCGAAACCCGTGATGCCTTTTGCAGATGTACGCCTTCTGAATGTACTTCAGCACACCTTGTGGTTTCTACCGAATGTGGCATCCTGTTATGCCATGAAAAATCTTTTGAAAAGTAAGCAGAATGTCTTTTACCATGACTACGCGGTGAACGTTTGTGCAGGGGCTGAGGCAGGGCAGGGGGCGGAAGCGTTAAAGCCAGTTTTGGCCTCCATGAAGGGAGATCCGTTCCGCAGTAAAACCATTACGCTTTCCTGCGGTAAGCTGACAACCGGCGTAACGGTGAAGCCGTGGACCGGTATATTCATGCTTCGAAATTTGAGCAGTCCTGAGACCTATTTTCAGGCGGCGTTCCGCGTGCAGAGCCCGTGGGAAATATCAACGGATGGAGGACAGAAGGAAATCGTCAAGAAAGAGTGCTATGTTTTCGACTTCGCTCTTGATCGCGCCCTTCGCCAGATAGCCGATTACAGTTGCCGTCTCGATGTACAGGGGCGTGACCCGGAAAGCAAGGTCGGTGAGTTCATCAGCTTCCTGCCGGTCATAGCTTATGACGGCATGGCCATGAAGCAGATAAGCGCACGCGAGATTCTTGATATGGCTATGGCAGGGACATCTGCTACTCTGCTGGCCAAACGCTGGGAAAGCGCGTTGCTCGTCAATGTGGATAACGACACGTTGGCGCGCCTGATGGCAAATAAGGAGGCCATGGATGCACTCATGAAAATTGAAGGCTTCCGCAGTTTGAACGAAGATATCAAGACCATTATTGCGAAGTCTGAGGCCGTAAAAAAGACAAAGAAAAAGGGTGAGGATCTGCCGCCGGAAAAGAAGCGAGAACTGACGCAGGAAGAGAAAGAGTATAAAAGTAAGCGTAAGCAGATCCAAGAAAAACTCATTAAATTCGCCACGCGTATCCCAGTGTTCATGTATCTTACTGATTACCGTGAGCAGTGCTTGAAGGATGTCATCACCCAGCTGGAACCTGAATTATTCCAGCGTGTGACGGGGCTGGCGGTAAAAGATTTTGATCTGCTCGTTTCCCTTGGTGTTTTCAACGATGCCCTTATGAACGATGCCGTTTACAAGTTCAAGCGGTATGAAGACGCCAGTCTCTGCTATACCGGCATAGACCTGCACGAAGGTGAGAAGCGTGGGGGTTGGGACACGGTCATCACGAGGGAGGAGTTCAAGAACGTGTTTGGGTAACACAGGTACTTCTCTCCTTAACAACTTGTAGCCTTCTCGCATAAAAGAGTGGGCTGTCCTAGGCTCAGGACTCATTACTTCCAATGACGTCAAAAAAGGATAAGTATGGATATGGAGGTTTCTATGTCCACTCTTTTTTACCTTTCTTCCGCTCAGATGGATGTCATTCGCCCTTTTTTTCCTCGTTCAAGAGGCATTCCCAGAAAGGACGATCAAAAAATTATCAGTGGAATTATCCATGTTCTCAAGTTCGGTCTCCGATGGAAGGATGCTCCAAAAGAATACGGCCCCTATAAAACTCTTTATAACCGTTTTGTCAGATGGAGTAACATGGGCGTCTTCGAAAAGATTTTTACGGCTCTTTCCGAAAGTACCCAGGACACATCCCTTCTCATGATTGATGCTACCTGTCTGAAAGCTCACAGAACTGCCGCAAGTTTGAGAAAAAAGGGCTTCCTCTCGCTGTATCGGACGCACAAAAGGAGGATTGAACACCAAATTACATGTAGTCTGTGACTCCGACGGACGTCCGATTCGGACATTGCTGACAGCCGGAACCATCAGTGATTATGGCGGTGCGGCATGTCTCTTGCCAACTCTGCCTTCAGAGCGTGTTTGGAAACTTCAGCTTTTATAGTTACAAGAAGGCATGTGGACAAAA
>OGMF01001390.1_pt1 | contig 23397 bp, 12 predicted proteins | sample 1572921 | NCBI WGS metagenome assembly OGMF01 (sample SAMEA2581919, study PRJEB24529) | metagenome | biome: Human gut stool | place: China | collected 2011 | reverse complement strand
TTTGCTTCGCAAAAGGAGCCTGCTCACTCCTGACTCATGTTCTTACGCAGCCTGACAGCAAGTGTCTGGCTGCTGTGTGAACTGTAACGTCCCGATTGCTACTGATTCAATAAAAATGGGATCTACGAAGCCTGCTTCCTAAATCCCTTTAATCCCTTGTAAAACTAATCCTTTAGTTCCTGTATTCCGTCTGTGTTCCATTATGCCGAAGCATTAATGCATATTCTCACGCTTTAATTTCTCAACTTCATCAAAAACCATATCATTCAGCACCTTGATATAGGTCCCCTTCATTCCGGAAGATCTGGATTCAATGACACCTGCACTTTCAAACTTGCGAAGTGCATTTACAATGACAGAACGTGTAATTCCGACACGGTCTGCAATTTTGCTGGCAACAAGGATTCCTTCCATGCCGTCGAGCTCTTCAAAAATATGAACTACCGCTTCCATCTCGGAATAGGAAAGTGTATTGATTGCTGATTTAATCACGGCAAGCTTTCTGGACTCTTCCGCACTCTCTTCGTTCACAGCACGCAGCATTTCAAGTCCGACTACCGTGGTTCCATATTCACAAAGAATAATATCGTCAATATCATACTGCTGATCACACTTGTAAATAAACAGGGTGCCAAGACGTTCGCCTGCAATCTCGATGGGGGTAATGATGGCCTGGAACTTACGGACATTTTCATCCTCAAAGCCCAGTGTTTCAAGGTTCACATTCTCCTTCGTGGAAAGAACTGCCAGAAGACGTTCATTCAGCATACCATCTATAAAGCCGCCTACCTGATCAACAATCAGTTCTGTGATAGATTCTACACCCTCACAGTCACCAACGCCCAATACCTTGCCCTTCTTGCTGATCACCAGTACATTGGAATCAAGAATCTCACACAACACGGAGCAGATATCGTTGAATACAACCTTGCTCGAATTGTTGTTATGAAGAAGCTTTCCGATCTTTCTTGTCTTATCTAATAACTGTACACTACTCATAATTCACGCCTTCCCCGTAACCAGATACAGGCATCACCATTTAACACCTGTTGAACACAGTATAACACGATTGATCTTTATTTACAATGATAATGCGTGAATTTTTGAATAATTTTATACTACTGCTAAAATTTTCAGAAATTATATTCAATAAGGAGTTAATCTTCCTTTTTTTCAATCTTTGTTACATACCCGCAATTTTCATTCATGCAGGCCAGCTTATTTCCCTTATAAAGCATTAAGGAGCCACACTTCGGGCACTTGTCCCCGGATGGCCGCTGCCATACCATAAAATCACACTCAGGTGCGCCAAGACAGCCATAGTACTTTCTGCCCTTACGGGTCATCTTCTGCACCAGATCCTTACCACACTTCGGACAGGCCACGCCGATCTTCTCATAGTATGGCATGGTATTACGGCACTCCGGAAAGCCCGGACAGGCAAGGAATTTACCATGCGGACCGTATTTAATCACCATCTGTCTGCCGCAGAGCTCACAGACCTGATCGGATACCTCATCCTTAATCTCAACCTCGGCAAGCTCCTTTTCAGCAATCTTCACTGCTTCATCCAGATCCGGATAAAAGTTCGAAATAATGGTCTTCCAGTTCGCCTTTCCTTCTTCCACACTGTCTAAGAGGATTTCCATATTCGCGGTAAAGTTCACGTCCACAATACTCGGGAACGCTTCCTTCATGATGTTGTTTACCACTTCACCAAGCTCGGTTACATAAAGGTTCTTATTTTCCTTCACAACATATCTTCTGGCAAGAATCGTTGTAATGGTCGGTGCATAGGTACTCGGACGTCCGATTCCAAGCTCCTCAAGGGCACGGACCAGGGATGCCTCGGTATAGTGCGGGGCAGGCTGTGTGAAATGCTGCTTCTCCTCAAATTCAAGGAGCTTCAGCTTCGAGCGTTCATCGAGTCCCTTTGTTAAGGTATTGGTCTCTTCCTTATCATCCTCCTGGATGTAAACACTCATAAAGCCGTCAAAGACAAGCTTTGATGCCGCTACGGTAAAGCGGTGCTTTCCGGCATCAATCTTTACCGATGTGGTCTCATAAACAGCAGACGTCATCTGGCTTGCAAGAAAACGATTATAAATCAGCTGATATAAGCGCAGCTGGTCTCTGGATAAGGATTCCTTTAATACTACCGGACTGAAGGTAAGGGAAGTCGGACGGATGGCTTCGTGTGCATCCTGAATCTTCTTATTATCCTTACGATCCTCTCTTGTTCCGCCGGCAGCATAGCGGTCTCCGTAATGTTCTTTGATAAAGTCTTCTGCCACAGCCTGTGCTTCCTCGGAAATTCTCGTCGAATCGGTACGCAGATAGGTGATGACACCCACCGTTCCGGAGCCTTTGATTTCCACGCCTTCATAAAGCTGCTGTGCAAGACGCATGGTCTTCTGTGTCGAGAAGTTCAGTACCTTGCTGGCTTCCTGCTGTAAGGTTGAGGTAGTAAACGGAAGCGGAGACTTCTTGGTTCGCTCTCCCTTTCTGATTTCGGCAACCTCATAGGAGGCTTCCCTGCACTCCTTCATGATCTCCTCAATCTGTTCCTTACTCTTAATATTCACCTTGCCCTCTTTCGTTCCATAATACTTGGCAACGAGAGGCTTTTTCTCGGAGTCTACCTGTAAGGACGCATCCAGCGTCCAGTATTCCTCCGGGATAAAGCTGTTGATTTCTTCTTCCCGGTCACAGATGATCCTAAGTGCCACAGACTGTACCCGCCCTGCGCTTAAGCCACGTTTCACCTTCGCCCACAGCAATGGGGAAATCCGGTAACCCACCATGCGGTCCAGCATACGTCTTGCCTGCTGGGCATCCACCAGATTCATGTCGATTTCACGTGCATTCTTCAAGGATTCCTTCACAGCATTCTTCGTGATCTCGTTAAAGGTAATACGATATACCTTCTTGTCCTCTAACTTCAATGCACAATATAAATGCCATGAAATTGCTTCTCCCTCACGGTCCGGGTCAGTTGCGAGATAGATCTTGTCTGCCTTCTTGACTTCCTTACGCAGATTTGCTAAAATATCGCCCTTGCCACGAATCGTAATATATTTCGGTTCATAATCGTGCTCCACATCAATTCCAAGCTGACTCTTCGGGAAATCCCGTACATGGCCGTTACTCGCCACAACCTCATAACTGCTTCCCAAAAATTTCTTTATAGTTTTCACCTTGGCAGGTGACTCCACGATTACCAGATATTTCGCCATTTTAAACCTCTTTTTTATTAATTAGCTGCATCCCTTCGGATCCTTTGGATCACCGGAACGCTTCTGTATGCTAAAGTCTTAAACCATATACGATTTTACACTATACAATACTTCCGAAAAAGTTTCAAGCAGAAATTTCCGAAATTTTACGAAACGGAAATCTCTGCCTGATGAATTTCTTCCATATATAAAATTTTACTGTTCCGGATTCCACCGCAGAACCGTTGCCCGGATTTCTGCTTTACTCCAGAAGGAAAAGCTGTGTACGGGTAAAGGTCACGGAATCATATCCACGAACCTCTTTACTTCCTGCGCCTTCCGAACCATCCGGACGCTCCAGCGCAGAAACCACTTCCACATAAATCTTTGCATTCGTAGCCGCTGTGTTATTCTGAAGTGCAATCACCGGTGCCTTAAACCGGTAAACCTTTCCCTGCCGGATCTGGGAGGCAGCCACCTCCGTAAGGGTATTGTCCTGTACCGTCCACAGGCTGCTTGTAAACGGCGTCACCTGTACAACCTCATCTCCCACATTGAGAGTGACCGATCCTGCCGTGTCTTCGTAATAGAAGTTTACGTTATACGCATTTGACAGGGTCAGGTTGCTGTTTTTGAACTTAAAGTAAACGTCCACCGTTTCATCCAGGAGTCCGCTTTCGCCCTGGTTCTCAAGATCTTTGTCAAACGGAATACTGATGCTTGCCACCTTCGCTGCTGTCGTATCAAAGCCTGCCACGATATCCACCTTCAGATTGTGGACACCGGAGTCATAAGCCAGCATCATGGCATTGACGAACATCTGACAGTCCTGTACACCCGCGCCCTGTGGGATTTGCTGATTATCCGCCTGATATGTATAGGATGAATAATTATTATTTCCGATAAAAACCACATTACCTTTACTGTATAGATAATAATTATTTGCTCCATCATTCGGTGATACATTATATGCGTTCGTATCATTATCATTACCTGAACCGGCAAAAGTAAACCATGGAGTTACAAATGGTGCTTCTGTTCTGCCAAGGTCGAGCAGGTAATCATATGCTTTAAAGCTTACATCACCTTGAAGCTGTGCTGATCTTCCCACGGAAAGCGGATAACTGAACACACTTCCATTGTTCAATGCAGCCACTTTCATATTATTCTGTTCTCCAAACATCCCTGCATCCAGATCTGCATACCGGAAATAGGACGTTCCGCTTGTGAAGCCAAGGCTGCCATAGGTTTTACGATCAAGCTGTCCTAACAGAGTTCCTGAAAGCAATAGACGTTCACCAGATGCTCCCTTTCCCGTTATGAGCACGCTATGACCTTCCTGTATATAACGTTCAATCATATTGGGTGACAGACTCTCCGAACCATTGCCAAAGCCCAGAATCAACAGATCCCACTGGTTCAGGCAATACGGATTCTTCTCAAATCTTTGTGTCAGTACTTTGGAATCCACTGTTTCAATGTCAAACTTAACATTCATCGTATTCTCTGCTGCCTTCAGATAATACCCAAGGGTTGAATTCTCCTGCTGGTACAATGTCGCAAGGGAAGTACCATCCTTCGCTCCGATCTGCAATACCTTAATCTTCTCTTTCGTTCCATCCGTCACCTGCAGGATTCCCTGTACCGAGGATCTGCGGCAGGAATTGCTGTTATCGACAACCCTTAACCGGAATGGTATGGCTCTTGAACCCGGAGACTCCGTAAAGAGCACCGTTGCCTGTCCGTTATCTGCTGTTGCGCGGAGTATCTTGCCCTCACCGGCCTGATTGTCCATGCGTTCTGCATCCGTATAACTGCCATCGTCATTGATGTCAAGATAAAATTCGGTATGGTATTCTCCTGCGTAGCCCTTCCCGTTCTGATCGGTAATTGCGTAAGTAAAGCTTGCGGATAATTCTCCGTTCGCTGCTTCTGTAAGTGTCAGACCGGTAGTATCCGATACTGAAATCACCGGATGATCGATATTCAGCTGCGCCATAAACAGAATGTTGCTGTGCACATCATCAATCGTATAAATCCGGTCGGCGAAATCGGTCACTGCCTGTCTTAAGAAGTCATACATCTGCGTATCTTCTGCCACATATTTCGTGTTAATTCTGCCGGCCCCGTTCTTCGCTGACTTTCCGGTAAAGAAGTCATTTTCCACCAGAATCGGATAGCCTGCCCTCATAAAGTCCAGAAGCTCATTCTTCTTACGCTCTGTGATATCGGACGGATCATACTGCCCGCTGTCGTTCGCCGCCTGATCTCCCGTATGGTAAAGCTTATTATTGAGGTACGTATTGTTATAAACCGTACCACTCCACAAGCCTGCTGCATAATTCAGCTTCTGTCCGTCCAGTCCGATGAACACCAGATTATACTTCTCATTGATGTCCTCCCACTCACTGTTAAATGCCGCAGCTGCTTTGGTTGTTACCTTCACATCGACCTTCCGTGAGCTGCGTAACACCTGTTTTTTTATTGCGCCTGTTGCATTACGCTGCCAGTACAGGGTCGTACTGCTATCTGTCGGATTCTCTGCCTGCAGATCTGCTTTGTCGTTACTGGTTGGCTGCAGCTCCAGAATCCGCAAATCGGTAAAATCCGCAATAAATCCAACCGAATAATTAATGATATATTCGATTGCTTTTGCTTTACTTACATTTTCAGGGATCCGGTTTTCCTCCGGAAGCAGCACATTTTCAGACCGGATCAGATTCAATACCTCTGAAAATCCGCTTTCTGCGCTTCCTCCGTCAATACTTTCAGGAAAATCCCGGTTAACAAGCGGCGTACCGCTGTTTACCACATACACATTCCGGTTCACATAATAATTGCCGTTATCGGAACGGTTCGGGTAATTGGAGTTTTCCAGATTCTCAAACAGCCAATCCGGACTCGTCTGGGCATCCTTCACATAGTTTTCCAGATCCTCCTTCAGGAACATCTTTGCAAGCCCCTGATAGTCCAGCTTACTGTATTGATCATTCGTAACCGCATTATAATCCACAATCACCGGAAGCAGCTCAACTGCCGCCCGGTACACCAGTGCATACGCATTCTGTCTGGTAAGTCCTTTGATTACCTCATTTCCATTCTCCATAACCTTCTGCGTATCCGACGTGAGATATTGGAGCGTCGTACTTTCCTGATTGATGAAGGGTGCAGTTCCACTCTCCAGATAGACGAGATCTGCCTGTTTGATTATATCCTGCGTCAGGAAATCCGCCCGGATTGTACGAACCTCTATCTTAAAGTTTTCATTTGCATTATCTCCACCCGAAAGTGCATGGAACACATATTGCTTCAGCCAGTCACAGCCACCATTAAACCGGAAATAGGTCGGTGCATTCCGCACCTCCATCCATACCGGTGCCTGTTTCTTCTTATCTGCATCGCTTAAGTCCGCCTCATCCGTCAGCTTATAATCTCCTGCTCCCGGTCCAACATAAAGAAATACCTTATCGGTCTTCACCGGCGTTGCGGACAGCAAGGACACAGGTGCAGCTACAGCTACAGGAGAAGTACCTGCAGAAGCCGAGGCACTTGCGGCTGCGTCCGCTGATGTGGAAGGACTTGCACTTGCCGCAGCAGAAGCTCCACTCTTCATATATACATCATAGGGACGATTACTGCTGTCCAAACGAAATTCCTTCTCACTTCCCGGAATCACTTCATAAACAGTTCTTGAATCCTTTTCTGTAAGATCTGTTACATACTGAAAGGTAACAACATAATAGGCAGTTCCTGTTGTAGATACCGGATTTCCATTTACAGTGCTTTGATCATTACCAGTGCTATTACTATTACCATTGCCATTGCCTGTACCATCATCATTTCCTGTGCTATCATCATTGCCTGTATGACCCTCATCCATCTGCTGATCATCCTGATTTCCATCTCCGGAATATCCCGGATCAGCCGATGATGAAGTCACCGGAACTGCACCGGGCGTTGGTGTGGTGGTCTGCTTTATTTCACTATAATAAATAGAAGGAATCATAATAGCATGATTCACTTTGTTGCTGACTGTGGTGGTCGTTACCGATAAATCAGAATTGCCAACTACCTTTGGTGTTGCTGATGGCGTTGCTGAAGGTGTTGCAGATGGCGTCACCGTACTGTCCTTTGAAGGAGACGTGCTTTCGCTTTCCTTAGGCGATGTCGTTGTCACCGCATCTGCTGTGGAGGCAGTTCCACTTCCTGCTGAAGCAGTCGCTTTCGGAGTACTTAATGCCCCTGTTTTATCCGAATCTGTATTGTCTGAATCTGTATTGCCTGAAGCTGTGTCATCTGAAGCTGTGTCCTTTGATGAATTCTGTGAATTCTGATTATTATAGTATTCACTTAAAGAAATATTGCTGCCTGTCGAAAACTTATCTGCAATTGTTCCGGCATAGACATAATTCGATTTGTCATCCATATAATACAGGCTGGTAGAGGATTTATAGGTACCCTTATCAACATCCTCCTGCGTAATTGCATTGGTTTTCTCCGGCACATATCCCTCTGTCAGACCGGTTGATCCGGATCCGTTTAATGCTTTAAACTGTACCTGATACGTTCCTTTATCCGGATCAAACTGATAAGCAGACTGTGATGCTTCTCCGGAGCCTTCGTCCTCACTCCAGTCTCCTACCTTAATATAATCATAGCCTGTTTTATCCGGTGTTGTTGCTGTCGGATCGTTCGGATCGGGCTCTGCATACTTCTTAAAATAGCCCTTCATCAATCCGCTGTGTGCCGTATCCCCTTTCTTCTTATCATCATCCGGAAGTGTTGTGGTATCAATCAATAACTGCCATCCATTGGCGTTCGGTGTGTTCAGATCCTTACGTGTATTCCCGCTTCCATAAGCTTCTTCATACTGGAAAAGAGCTTCACCATTATCGGTTCCGTACTTCCAGATCTCATTTACCAGTGCAGCACGCTTCTCATACGTGGAAAGCTCTGCAGAATGATTTTTCAAAGGATCCTCATAAATCCGCATATAATCCGCTGCCATAGGGGATTGTCCATTCGAGAGATACCCCAGAGTGCCGGTACTGATCTCATAAGAGGTATCCGCATCCCATGCATAGGTTGCATAGCTGGGTACCACATCCAGAATCACGAATGGGTTGTCATCACCGGTATGTCCTTCCACAACCTGCTTCGTCCCGGTAAAGGACTCCTTCGCATACGTTTCCATCGGTTCCATATGATGGAAGACTCCTACGGTACCAAGTGCAGCCACCAGAACAGACGCCGTAATGACGGTCGCAATTCTTTTATTCTGTTTTCTCTTCTGCTTGTTATGCCTTTTCATACTCATGTATAGCTTCCACTTCACTTATTCTTATGCGGGTTCGTTATCCCATGCACTATTTTTATGCCTTAAAATGATTTTATTTGTACGAATAGTCGTAAATATTTTATTGACATACATACTTACTAATTGTATTATTAAATTGTCGATAATAAAGTGTGCAAAACACTTAATGCGGCACATTATAAAGAGAGAACATACAACATTAAATGTTCTTTACTATTAAAGAGAAATACCGGTAATGTTTTTGGTTGTACCAGAAAAGTTTTACCAGTATTTCTTTTTTATTATTTTACTTGCGTCCAGGCAGTTCCGGTTTTAGAACATTGCACCTTAAATATTACATTTTCTTTACTACCATTACTGTAGTCTACTTTTATCATCTGTAATGTGTATGTACCTGTTTCCTGTACTTCGGATACTCTGATATAAGTACAGTCTGCCGTAATCGAACTGTTCAAATCTGAATGCTTATATAACTGTAAATTGCCATGTCCCCAATCTGGATTACTATACCCCCATTTATACCAGAAATCGTCACTGGAAGGTAATGGAACATAAGCAACATACTTCTCTCCATTCCAACTGATATTCGTATTGGCAATGTTTTTACTTTCTGTATATGTCCCCTTTACCTTCGTCCACCTGGTGTCTCCCGGCTTCCAGGTATAATCCCCCAGGTATTCCGTATTTTGTGTAATTCCGTTTATCTCTGTTTTGCCGGCAAACGACAATTTATATCCTTGTGTTTGTGCATCATAATCACAATAGATGACTTTACACTCTATAGATCTTGACTCATTGGAATTCTGTTCATTATAACCTGTAATCTGAACTCCCGTTTTAATCTGTTGAGTTGTTTGTCCCTTAGTGAACATAAACTGATCTGATGTAGGAAGTTCTACTAATGCATCATAGGTTTTACCATCTAATGTAAACCTGATATTACCTATGTTCTCCGTCAAAGTCCCCTCACCCTGTTTTTGATCCCACTTTGTATTTCCAGGTTTCCAGGTATAAACACCCGCAATTCTGATTGTTGTAACGATTCCCTGTGTCTGTTCATCTGTTACTAAGGTCAATTTATACTCGCCGGTTGCCGCATCATAATCACAATAAAGCACCTTGTTATTCAGCTCTTTGCTCTCATTGTAGCTACCCCGTTTATATCCTTTAATCGTATAATTTGTTTTCGACTGCCGCTCTGTGCTTCCCTTTGTAAACATGAAATCATCATCTGTCGGAAGCGGCACATGGGCTGACCAGGTTGCACCATCCTTTTTAAATTCAAGGGTAATATTATTGGTTTCCTGTGCTCCCTGCCGGCACTCCCACTTACTACCATTTGCAGGACACTTGTAAATACCGTAGGAATAACCCAGCTTCAATCCGCCATCCTTGAAGGTTTCCCACATTGGTTCCACTTCGTAGGCATTCTCACTCTGAATATACCGATATCTGATCCGGTTAAACCGGATAGAAGACAGATTTCCACTGGAATCTACCGTATTAAAAGAGTCACCGTTATTTCGATCCTGAATGTTGGCATCCTGCCATTCTGTGTTTTGCAGATTCGTGAAGATCGTATTATTCTTCATCTCGGCAGGTAACGGGAAGCATACGCTTCCGGTAAAGCGATCCGAAGTAATATCCATTGTTCCTTCTGCGGTTACCGTTACATGGAAGGTGTTCTCCGGAAATTCCACATATTCCATGGAGGCCGAATAAACCGGGAACTGATATCCTGTCGGATAGACTTCTTTGGGAATATTACCGATTTTTGCTTTGGGATTATACCAGATCCCCGGCACAACATGATAGGTTCCAACAACATCTGATAAATTGTTACGCTGTACTTTAATTGTCGGTAATCCGCTTGCTGTGCCAACCTGGACATTGCCATTATATAAGCTGTCACTTCCCTGATAGGCTCCCTGCTTATAAACGCGCAATGCAGACCAGTTTGCAGCATCGTTTCCACTTCCTTTATAAATGCTGTACTTCACATCATCTACCGTAAAGGCATTGATATCAATATTGGATGCTTCATCTTTGTAGAATTTCAGCTTGTCCAATATATTCAGTCCATCCGAAGGATAATTGCTTACGGAGAGAACATTCGTTGTATTAAAGGTGATTTCCTGTGCACAGTATTTTTTACTATTATAACCATAGGTCAACTGCACCGGTTCCAATATCGTACTGAATACCTGACTGGCTTTAAACATATCACCTGTATAGGCAAAAGGAGCCGTCGGGCTGCTATGTGAATCGTACTCTGCTCCGATAGTATCTATAGAGGATTTATGCATGGTTCCATGATCTTTATCGTATCTCTCATGCTCCTGTTTGGATACGCTCTCAAGTCCCTGTAAGTAAAAAGTATAACTCTTCTTTAAATCCAAATTGAAATAATCCGGTGATAACCAGATATTCCATCCCTGTGTCATACAAACCGCATAAGCAACTACCTGTCCGGTACTGTTATCTACAATATGCACAACCAATGCATGTGCATCTACTCTGGTATCAAATCCCTGGAATACGATATTATCCACACGTGTCTGATCACCATGTTTTAAAATACCATCAAATGGGTTGATTGGGTTCTTCTTCTCCACAACCTTCAAGGTAATCTCGCCCTGTACCGGCCCGTATGGACGTCGGCTGGACAGGTCTGAGACTGCCCGAATGGTAATCGTAGACCCCACCGCTGCATCTGCCTTGATCTGAATGGTAGCTGTTTCATGGTCAGAGTCCTGAATTCCATTCTGCAACAAACCGGAACCGGACACAACCGTCCAGCCGGTCAGGCATCTATCTCCTGTCGGATCCTCTCCACAGGAATCGCACTTGCTTCCCAGCTTCACGCCATCTACCGTACCGCCAAGAATAACGGTGCTTCCCTGCATAACCTCCATTGCACCCGGAGTACTGTCGTTGGAATCAGGCAGTTTCTCACTCATCTTATGTAAGGTCACCGTAGTCACGCGCTTTATCTGAACCTTAATCGGTAAAGACTGTGCTTCCTTGGATTTATCACCATTCGTTGCTTTTATTATTACTACAATTTCAAATTCGCTTGGTTTCCCGTCTTTTCCCTCATCTATGCCAACCTTAAGCATACCATTTTTCTTATCAATAAACTCACTTCCACCCGTGGTTTTATCCAATATAGTCTTCCCACCATCATAAGTAAAAGCCCATTCAATTTCCTTATTTTTAGCATTCATGGACTTAATTTGGGGCGACGCAAACTGATACTTCTCTCCGGGCTCCATAATCAGTCCATTTTCACGAATAGAAATTTCAACTGAAATCTCTTTATCTAATGGCTGAATATCAGCCTCATTAATCACAACCTGATTACGCACGGTTACATTATTTGCCATCTGAAAGCCACGTGTTCCAACCGTAAAATTCATCATCAATTTGACAACACGTCGTTCCTCCACCTGACTTAAATCCACCTGAAAGTCATTGATATGTTCTGCCAGCACTTCAAAGTCACTGATTGAAACCGGCTCTGTTTCTTCCTGTTTCCACTTTGCGAAGTACAAACTTTCATCACTTTTCTGCCACATAAAAATATAATTATACAAATCTGCCGTCACAGTCCCCGGCGATATTGACGGACTAGCTGATGCAGCCGGAACAGATGAAGCTGACGGATCCGGTGTTTTCCCTTCGGATTCTTCTGTCAGAGTATTATATACAATCAGTTTTTTCACCTCTGGAGTATTGGCAAACTCGGAATCTTTCAAAACCTTAACGAAATTACCGGAGCCATCTTCTCCTGCATAATTAATGCTGTTTCGAGCATCAATTACGACATCTGAAATCTGATTAAAAGCCAGCTGTGCCTCCTGTTGTACTCCGATGTCATTGTTTCCATTCGCATAATTTCTGGATGTAATGACAATAAAACTACAGACAGCACCGGTCACTATCACTAATATTGCAATCGCAATAATCAGTTCTACCAGCGAAAAACCTTTATTCTGTTTCTGCATATGTAACTGATCCTTCATCCAAGTCTCCATATTAACCAAAAGCTATATCTGTTTTACCGTAACCTTGCCAGTAAGTTCATTGAATTCTAAATGATAATGCCGATTTCCACCAATAATCTCCATGCTCTTCGGTGCATTTTTAAAAGAACCTGAAGAACGATCAAATACGATGGTAATTCCATTTTCAACCCCCTTCTTAAGATCTGACGAGGGTTTTTCATTTTTATATTCATCAGTATAAATATAGGTAATCTCAACACGATTTCCACCAATTTTTTGTGGTTCCTCATTAGCAGGAACAGCCTTCATAATTACATTTCCGTCATCATCCTTTTTGACCTTCGGATTTCCTTCCGCATCGTTTTCAATCACAGCCTCATTGTAATACATCTGACAATATATCTGATTGTCACTACCACGATATAATACAAGCCACGCTTCGGACTTTCCCATAGTAGTCACCTTACAGTCAGCAATTGCTCTCTGCAAATTATTGCAGCATGTTTTGGCATTAGCACTGAATACCATGGATACTGAAAAGACCACCGTTCCAATCACCACTGCCATAATTGCAATGACGATAATAAGTTCCACTAAAGAAAAGCCTTTTTCATTCCACTTACATTTTCCGTCTCTCGTATTCATATCCTCTACCTGTGTTATTGTCACTCTGAAGAATTCTGACTTCTTAATTCTTATCTCTTTTCCCAATTCACATAACGCACAATTTTCGTATAGTTAATATCCAGATTTCCATATTGATCTGTAGGTGCCTGGTTAACTTCTTCCTTAAGACTCGTCGTCCCATTCACAAAGAAATCAAGCGGTTTATATACCGTACCGGAATCTGTATATTCTGCATTTAGCACCTGATACAGTTCCTTATTAATTGAATCTGCCTGATTTGAACTTGATAAATAATTACGATTCCGGATATCTGTGGCCATTCCACTATTAATGGTAATAGTTCCCCTACAGATCACAATCCCCTTAAAATTCCGGTCTATCGTCACATTTTTTCCTGTAGAAACAATTAAACGCACATTGGATACTTCACTTCCAGCCTCAGACAAAGAATACTCGTCCTCTGACGTAAGGATTCCAACTAGACCGGAATCTGTTGTAAACGGAACGGTTTTCTCTCCTGTGCCAAGAAAATCTGTCAATTCTGTCTGTCTGATTATATTTTGAAATACATCCTTTGTGGGATCACCGCCATCCTCCTTCAGATTCGTAGTCAGATGTTCAACTTCTTTCCCGATCTTTGAAGCCTCCTGCTCCACTTCATCACTTGTCATGGCACTAATAGAGGAATTCGATTGAGTCATTAAACGAACCTCCCCAGTCATTCCGGTTCCATCATCCGTCATCTGACTTACCAGTGCATTACCCAGTATGGTATAGGAATCCTCCGGCCCCTGGCTTTTATCACCAAGCATAATCCCCCCAACTGCATATTTCTTAAAATAATGATCTATGGATTCTTTGTTAATAGCATAATAATCTACAAAATACCGTGCTGCATCATCCGGCTCCATCACCAAATAATAATATGTAAATGCCTTATTCTCTTCATCCGGGTTTGGCACACTCACCTTTCGAATATGACCCATATCTGATACACCATACTCCGACAGGCTTTTCCCATTCAACTTATTGACCGGCTTACTGAAATCCACTTCCTTAAATTGCTCTGTACTGTTTTGTTTATATTCTGCAATCTGATTGTGCTGCTTCAGCGTAATCGGATTTTGTCCGATTATAACCTCCTCTCCCAACACCCCAAGGCATTCCGGCGGAACCAGATAAGCAATCTGACCTCCCTTTACAGTGATGGATTCTCCCATCAGCACAGCATTCTTCTGTTCTTCCCCTGTAGAAGAAGTTTCCCCTTCTGTTCCAGAAAGACTTGTCTGCTTTGTTATGCTTCTTCCTATATAGGCACGACCGGCAAGCATTAATGTTCTGACTTTTCTCATGTCAATTGTTGCATTCGAACCATTAACAATGACAGAGCTGCTTTGATCCTGATTTGTCACAGTATCATTAAGTCCTATAAGCTGTCTATTGCCATAACCATAATATTCATCTTCAATGGTTGCTTTACTTCCACTTCCATATAATTCCAAATCATTTGCCACATAAGTTTTACAATTAAGATTAAGGGTTCCACCATTCACATCTAAATTACCCACATATAAAGAGGTCCCGTTTTTATCCTGTTCAACAGAAAATAATGCTTTCGTACCTCCATTCATCTGCTGGGATCCAACGATAATGTCTCCCTTTGATATTACATATTTAGCATGTTCTACACTGATCTTCGATGTACCTTGCACATGGATTCCATCCGTTAACGTAGTATCTTCCTTCTTTTTCCCCTCTTCCGGTTCATGGATTCCCGCATAGATACTTCCAGATACTGTTGTCTTTCCATCCCCATCGACAATAACCCCCTGATTACCAATCAGCGCATAATCATAAAGCTGATCAATTGAAGCTGATTGCTCAAAGACCACATAAGGAACATCCAGACAGATATCTGTCCTGATAACAGAAACACGATTATTAACCGGATCTGTATAGGAAACGAACAGGTTGCGTAAAATGAGGCTGTTTCCATTCACAAGCTCCATTTTTGCTTCTAAAGCAGCCGAGTCATCTGTTCCATTCTCCCACATACCTTCGTCTACATTATTCCACAGATCATGATCCACATAATCTTTAAGCTTATTTCTATCATACCGATCCGGATTTCCACTCATCCTGAATTCATCCACCAAAGTATCCAGATAAGAAGCGGCAAAGGCTGAAAACCGGTTTGATTCGCTTCCTGCATAATCATCCCAATTAGACAACACCATCTGATAGGATTTTGCCATGGCATCAGAAGCCTCACCCTGTAATCCGGCAATAATCTGCTCCATTACCGTTTCAGCGGAATAGAAGTTGTTTTTGTTTTGGATATCATTAGCCTTGATTTTATAGCCATAATAAGACATCCACAGAAGCGTTGTAGCTAATATTCCAATCATCGCCATTGCAATAATAACAATAACAATAGAAGAGCCTTTATTATGCCTCTCCTGATTCCATAACCTCTTCTGCAATTGTCGTATCGGGTGTCCATTGTTCATTTTCATATCCCTAATAATTTTTCGTTCCATCAAGGCTTACCAATCGCTGAGAGTTGGCACCAAAATTATCCTCATATGCTCCCTGCTGATATATCTCAACTTCAATATCATATATAAATTCTGTAATCTGATCCTTTGATGACTGCTCTCCATAATTCTTGTTTCGAATACCAGCTAAATCATAAACAGGGAAACTGACACTTCTCAAGCCTGGAGCTTGATCTATAACCATATTTTCATCTGCCAGATTAGTTCCAAGATTGGTGCACAGGGAAAAATAGCCACTTGAGATTCCATCTCCTTTGACAGTCACTGTTATTTTATAAAGATTTTCCTTATTCGTAAGTTGTATATCACTCAGCATGACGTCACGTTGTTTCACCAAATAAATATTTAACGGGTGCTCCTCTGTAATCGCTGTTGATGTGCAGTCTATTTCGATAATATCATCCTTGGCTCCGTATAACGGATAATAAAGGAAATAAAAATTATTACTGTCAAATTCACCTATGGTTGTAAAATCCGAATATGCAGGTGGAACAATGTCTGTACCATTATTCTGATATTCACATTTCAAAGTGGCAACCCGCTTTCCTGTTGTTACATCATCCGTAAAAGATAAAATGAATGTTCTTGCACAGTCGTCAATGTTCTTATCTTTCAATGCCGTTTCATCCCAACTCTTTTTATAAACAAATGAAGCATTCCTATTCGCACTTGCAAGTCTGACTGTTTCACTTGTGTTGGGATGCATGTCATGTTTACCAGCTTCCGATGTTCCGTCAATATATGCACTGGCATCCAGTTTGATTTTCGCATCAAACATACTGTTTTCCAATTTGACATTTTTCAAATAGAAATAATATACATTTGAACCATCATCGTCATATTTACATTCCTCACAGGTTATCGTTGAATTCAACATATCAAGATGTCTCGTATTAAACTGATCCTGAATCTCATCGATATGATATGCCTTCAGCCCCTCTACCATATCCTGTGCAAGTACGGTTGCCCGCAGGGTGATCCGGGACTTGCCGTTGATCTTTGCGGAGGTTACGAACATATGAAGCATGGGAATCGTAATGATTGCCAGAATCGTAACGGCAATCAGAAGTTCCAGCAGGGAAAAGCCCGCGTTCTTATTCAGTTGTTGACCTTTTTCCTTCTGCTTCATGCGTATCCTCTGTCCTGCTTATTCTGTTCAGGTTCTCTATGCAGACTGTTCTTTTCTTAGGCAGCTTCTTCCGGCGGCTTCTTCCTGACGGGTATCCGTAATCAGACAGCAGCTACATATCTTCACCGTTATCCTCTTCTGACTCTTCCTCATCCACATGAATACCCGTTGCATCCTCTGCAAGTCCTGCAACATCTGCTTCATAAGGCATTGTGATGGAACCGAACGGATTATCCGTTCCGGTAATGACCGAAGAGAAGTCCGGCTGTACATAGGTTTTGTCTTCCTGTCCGGTAATAAAATACATATTTAAGTTTGCCACGCAGGTAAGTAAGCCTGTCATTTCGTCATAAGAAGCGGTGATTCCGACGATCTTCGTACGGTTTGTCTGCAGAGCCACGGTCTTCACATACCGCTTCAGGGCTTCATAGCTTGAAACAAACTGCATGGAAACCGGATTCCGGTAAAGTCCAAGCTGTATCGTTTCTCCCGTATCGACCGGTTCTGCCTCTTCGGATTCCTGCGTATAAAGCTCGAAGTCCACCGGTTCTGTTTCATCCATGGTAAGCGTAGTCACGATCATCGGAGATAATAATTCCTCCGTTAACGTCAAGACAATAGCATCCTCTTCCTTTAACTCCACGGGAAACATCTGCAAAATACTGTCCATCTCGGTTGCCATTTCCTGAGTCTTAGACACATAAGTGTCCTTGTTATCCATCTTGCTTTGCAGATCTGCAATTTCTATTTCCATAGAACGGCTCTCTGCCTTTAAGGCATCCACCTTTTCCATGGTCGGCTGATAAACCCACAGGAATGCACAGAGGAAAGCGAGGACTCCCAAAAATCCAATGATTAAATAAATATCTTTCTTTGATACCTTCATCGTTCTTCTCCTTTACTCTGCCTTCGCCACTTCGTGGTTTTCCGTATCTTCCAGATTCTGCTGCATCGCTTCTTCATCGGTCATCTCATCCTCCGGAGCTTCGTCCATATCCCGATAGGATCCAACAATTGTAAAGTTATAGGAAAGCACGGTATCCTCGCCATCCACATCTGCGGTAATCGAAGATACTGACACCGTATCGGGAAGGAGGGAATCAAAGGTACGGAACTGTTCAATCATCGATGCTGCCTCCGTCTTCGAAGATACCGACATGTTGATCGTTACCGTCTCCGCATCACTGGTAAAGGAAGTGATTACTCCGTTACTTGGCATTTTGCGTTCCAGTTCTTCCATAAACTCATATAAGTCATCGTTCCGGTTGCGGGTCGCATCATGCATGGCCGTCAACCGGTCGTAAGCTGTTTTGGTACTCACATAATTATCATAAATCGGCTTGATTTCCTGTAAACCTGCCATCTGCTCCTGCAGTGCCCGGTTCTCTGCCTTTGCAGCGACATAGGTAATGGCAGAAGCTAAACTCAGAATTACAGCACCCAGTATGCCAAATGCAAAGACAGCAGCAGCAATCAGAATTCCGTTCACCTTGCCCTTACTCTTCGTATCTCCGGTCTTACCGCCTTTGCCCTTTTCATTATCGGCTTTAAAACCAAGCGGTGCTGCTGTGGCACCCACACAGGCAACATATTCACCGAAGAATTTACCTTCAAAGCTCTTTTCCAGGTTCCAGCCCTCTGCCTGACGTAAAATTTCAATCGGATAATCCAGCTGCTGGGCCAAAAGTCTGTGAATGCCCTTCATATTTGCACCAAGACCGGTTAAGAGAATCTTCTCAATCGGGGTATTGGCATTATGGGAAACATAGTAATCCACAACACGGGAAACCGCACCAACCAGTGGAACCAGTACATCTGTCATGGATTCGCAGAATTCCTGTTCTTTGGACTTTTCTTCTTCACTGCCCTCAGTCTCCTCGGAACCATCGTTCAGCACCACAAAGGACTTCCTGGACAAAAGCTCCATCGCCTGTTCCGGCGTCTCAATCCGGTTCTTCAAAGGAAGGTTATAGGTCAGCTCCAATGCTTCCTGCACACCGTAGGAAACGCTTCGGATAAAGGAAATCACCGACTGATTCACAACCAGCACCATGGTCGCACCCTCTTCGATCTTTACGATCATCTGGGCTTTCTGTGCACACTCATCCTTTACGACCTGATAAATACTGTTTCCAGCATAGTCAAGGGCTGCAAGCTCCAGCTTCAGTGCCCTGGCAAGCTGCTGATAACCATCGAGAAGTGCCTGCGGTGCTGCCAGAACCAGAAGCTTATACTGCTGTCCGGACTTCGGATTTCCGGTCACACCAAGCATGCTGTACGCAAGCTGATACTGGCTTAAGTCCACCGGGAAATAGTCCGACGCATTGGCATTTACAACATCCATGATCCGGTTTTCTTTCACAAAAGGAATCGTAACCTCACGGCTGGCGATCTTGGTCGAAGTCAGGGTAAACACCACCTGCTTCGATTTCATCTTATACTCGGCAAGAGCTTCCCTTAAATCTGCCACAAAGGTTTCATTTAAATTCAAAATACCGTCATTAATCATTCCCTCCGGAGTCGGTAGGGAAAAATACCCGTACACCTTATGGGTTTTTGATTTATAGTCAACCTCACATACTCTTGTCAGTGAATATCCGATTTCTATACTGATTACTTTACCAGCCACGAATCGTTTCCTCCTTTGTCCTGAAAAAATGATGTTATATATAAGAAACCTGCCGGGATTACCAAGCAGGTAAAATATTCGATCTTAAGGTTAAAAACCCAGTAGTCCCATGTACCACTGAATCATGGTATTTCCCCACAAAACTGCAAGGAGTACTCCTAACGAAAGGTATGGCCCCATCGCCAGAACCCGGTCGGCGCCAAATGCCTTCATCCGGATAATATGAATGACTGATCCTAAAATGCATCCTAAAAAGAATGCCAGCAGAACCAGCTTCCAGCCAAGCACCAGTCCACAGACGGCCATGAGCTTCACATCGCCTCCACCGATTGCTCTTCCTTTGGAGGCATAATACAGAATGGCGAGCACAACGCTCACACTTAGGAATCCGATCACGTAGTCCAGCACACAGGTAAAGTCTGTTGCTACGCGGACGATTCCGAGAATCAGAATAAAAATATTGATTCCAAGGGGAATCTCAAAGGTTCTGAAATCAATGACACTGATTACCAGAAGTGCAGAAACCAGCAGGCAATATAATATAGAAGTAATTGTCATTCCATGAATCCACACGATCATTACATAAAGAATGCCGTTCGCTGCTTCAATCAGCGGATACTGTACGGAAAGCTTCGCATGGCATTTCCGGCATCTGCCCCGCAGAAACAGGTAACTGAATACCGGAAACATGTCATACCACTTGAGCTGATAACCACAGGACATGCAGTGTGACCGTGTCTTCACGATATCTTCATGCTTCGGTATGCGGTAAATGCAGACATTTAAAAAGCTGCCGATCACGATTCCGAAAAAAAATATGAAGATGTAAAAAATAATTTCTGCGAGCATAGGGAATATCCTTGTCCATAAATGTTGATTGTATTAAAACTGTTATTACTTATTTTTCAATCTTTTTCGAGCTTTGTTACTCTTCTTAAACCCACAATTCTCCTGCGGCATATACCGCAGGAGTCCTAGTGGCACTTCCATCCATTCTGATCACAGAATCGCGGGCTCTCGCTTCATAAAGGTCGTAGGGTACACGAGCGATCAAGGGATCGTCGAAACCGACGACCTTAAGGCTCTGCTGTGACGAGAGGGGAAGGAGGGTATGTAAAAAACTATGTCTATATTACCATAACTAATAAACATATATCATAGCTTTTCATTATACTTTATATCCATTATTCTCCTGCCATTGCATTTGCAAAATTAGCATCAGAATATGTAAATGTAATTCCACCATCAGCATTAACTGTTCCAGTAATCACATATTGAGTCCATTTAGTCTTGCTCTTGCATTTCACATCAGACAATGTAATGGACGCATCAGCCACAGCAGCTTCAGCAGCGTCCTTATTTTGAGCAGGGTTTTGATCTGTAACCGATGCGTTAGAATCTGTGACGGTAATTTCAAACGTTCCTGTTTTGAATGTTTTATCCGATGCAACTGTTGGATCTGCTGCCCAGACCTGACAAGCAGTAACAATAGCTGTTGCATTCTGTAAATCTGTTGAATTTCTGGATCTCTCAACATACTTTAAGTACTGCGGAGCAAGAACTACAACGAGTACTGCCATGATCGCAATAACGATGATTAACTCAACAAGTGAAAAACCTTTGTCATTCATTTTTTCCTTTTTCATGAAAATTCTCCTTTGTTTGTTGTTTTTTATTTAAAAATGACTGTCCCTACGTCGCAGTCACTTTTATTCAAGTTGTATATATTATTGGAAATTTTAGTGAAATTCTTCACATGTTTTTTACATTACTTCCACTCATGTTGCCAACACAGAGTATCTGTGGAACACTCTGATACCAGCTTCCCACAACATTCATAAGGCTTAACTGTTCATACTTGTAATTACCGCTTCGCCGCGCCCCACTAACATTCATAAGGCACGGTTGCTTCGCAACCTCCCGCCGTTTCACGGCTCAGCCTTATTTCATCTTGTGGGCGCTTCGCGCATGGATTTCTCCCGGCACCGGGATCTGTGTGCAAGCACCATCCCGGTGTCGGGAAAATCCATGGCAAAGCTGGTATCAGAAATTCCATGGCAAAGCTGGTGTTATAAGTTATCCAATGCCGCATACATATTAACCATAGGAAGCATGACGGCGGCAAGAAGGATGCCGACGATGCCGGCGAGGATGATGATAATCATCGGTTCCATGGCGGCCATTAAGGACTGGACGGCCATTTCCACTTCTTCCTCGTAATAGTCTGCCAGCCTGTTCAGCATTTCTTCTGTGGAGCCGGCTTCTTCACCGATTCGTACCATATGATATACCATCGGTGGAAAGAGTCCGCAGGTCTGTAACGGCTGGGATAAAGGGACGCCGACCAGTAGCTGCTCGAGCGCATCCTTTAAGGCTTCCTTATACCAGATATTTCCCATGGTATCCGCTACAATATCCACTGCTTCCGTGAGTGGAACACCTGCGGTAAGCAGCGTGCTTAAGGTGCGGGCCATCTGGGAAGAGGCACTCTTTATTACCAGGTTTTTCGTCATTGGAAATTTGAGTACCAGTTTTCCTAAAACATGCTTGCCGGATAAGGTCTTTTTCCACATATGAAAGGCTACTGCAATCGCAATTACTACCGGAACGATAATAAACCAGTAATTTTTAATAAAGTTGCTGAGTCCTACAACGGCAAGTGTAATTGCAGGAAGCTCGGCATCAAGCTCTTTAAACATATCCGTATATCGTGGAATAACGAACACCAGCATGACTACAACAACGCCTACGGCTACGCAGGCAACCACAATCGGGTAGATCATGGCTTTCTTAACCAAAGCCTGGGTCTTGGCGGACTTTTCAAACTGGATTGCCATACGCTCCATGGAGATTTCCAGACTGCCGGATGCCTCACCGGCTCTCGCCATCTGGATCAAAAGCTCCGGAAATGCCCTGGGATGCTTTGCCATGGAATCTGCGAAGCTCTCACCCTTTTCCACATCGGCACGGACTGCCATGAGGGATTTCTGTAAAAGCTTATTCTCTGTCTGCTCTGCCAACATATTCAGAGCTTCAATGATGCTGACACCGGCACGCACGATGCTGGCAAACTGCCGGCAGAATACGGCGAGATCTCTGGCTGCCGGCTTTTTATCAAAGCTGATGTTGATATCCCGTGTTAAGGTATTCTGCTGCTTTACCTCCAGAACGATGAGTCCCTGCTGCTTCAGATCTCTCGTTAAGGCTTCCTGTGTATCAGCGTCCCTGCTGCCTTTGATTTCTTTTCCTGTTTTATCTATCGCCACATAGCCCCAATTGGCCATTGTCGTTCCTCCCATTCTACAAGTCGAAAGATACTCTCATCATTTCCTGTACGGATGTCGTTCCATCCAGGACGAGCTCGGTCGCACTCATACGCAGGGTATGCATGCCGTCCTTCAGCGCCTGTGCTTTGATGGCTTCCACTTCTCCGCCTTTACTGATGATATGCTTCAGCTGCGGAGTCACTTCCATGATTTCATACACACCGATTCGTCCGCGAAAGCCTGTGCCGTCGCATTTTGCACAGCCGCATGGCTCATAAATTGTCAGATCTTCCTCCGGCTTACGCATCAGCATTTCAAGATCTTCGGCATCGGCCTTCTTTGCCCTCTTACAATCAGGACAAAGGCGGCGCACCAGTCGCTGTGCAATAACGCCAACCGTAGAGTCTGCTATCAGGTAAGGTTCAATTCCCATATCCACCAGACGGGTAATCGTGCTGGCTGCGGAGTTCGTATGCAGCGTGGATACCACAAGGTGACCTGTGATGGATGCCTGTACAGCGATGGATGCCGTCTCCTGATCACGGATTTCTCCGATCATTATTATGTCTGGGTCTTGACGAAGAATGCTTCTTAATGTACTACCAAATGTAAGACCAATATCACTCATTACTTGAACTTGATTAATTCC
>OGMF01001385.1_pt1 | contig 23502 bp, 19 predicted proteins | sample 1572921 | NCBI WGS metagenome assembly OGMF01 (sample SAMEA2581919, study PRJEB24529) | metagenome | biome: Human gut stool | place: China | collected 2011 | reverse complement strand
TATTTAGCAGACGCACTCTGCACTCCACCGCTGCAAACTGGAATTTCATTTTCTCCGGGAATGCATCTGACAAAAGCATTTCCTCTTCATCCGGCATATCGTTTTCACCATTATAGAAAACAATGTAAATCGGAAACGGCAGTGGAATTCTGGATTCTGCATAAAGGTTATATCCATTTCTGCGAACATATTCCTGATAGACCTGTGAAAAGTAAATCAACCCTCTCAATGGCATATTCAGATTCTTACTGCTCTGGTGTTCATACATATTCAGAGACATACCAACAATGAATGACAGATCATTTTTAACTCCAAGGAAAAGAACATCTTCCAACGTTGTCTCTTCTAGCATTTCAGGATTTGTATAATTAGTTCCGTTAAGTGCATTGTACAATTCCAGCTGATATTTCTTTTCCCGGAATGCTAGACGAAAAAGTCTGTCTTTATGGTTTCTATTTGTTGGCCGTCTTTTTGATCCTTTCCTCTGTTCTGCTGCAAGTTTTTCCAAAATAACTCCTTCCTCTCACATATGGATTCTGTGAAGAAAAGAGTCCTTTTCAGGCATCATGCCTTGTACTTCCTATTGTCGGAGCTTCCATCCCCGCGGTTTCCATATCCAGTTGTGTTCATCGTCGGGAATGTTGCTCGAACTGAGCTTCCGAAAATGTGATTCGATAGATTTATATTTACTGTATGTTTATAATAACATATAGTTTTTTAGATTACAACATATTTTATCGCAAAAAAGAACTGCTGTATAACAACAAATAACTTTCCACTTGATTGGGTCTATTTCAAAAATGTGCTACAAAAGTTCCTGTCATTCCTCCAAAATCACGATTTTCATACAAGCCATGAGCTTATATCAAATTTTGTCTTCGAAAATTCCTGCCCTTTCGTAAATGTGTGGGTCTCTGTTAAAATAACATCGGAGCAGTTCCAACGAACTACCCCGATGTCAAACTTCCTGATAGCTTAGATACCATACTCATTCAATAGTTTCATTTGATAGTCTGGATCTTTAGCTGCTCTTTTAGCCTCTTCATACCTTTCCTGTGTCAACAATAAGTCAAACAATATTCTATCTCTGGCTAACGTTCTACTGGTTGCCTCTTTCGTTGCCTTTGCTGCCGCCTCTTCCGCTGCTTCTTTTTTCCAGTATTCTTTTGCTTCTTCCAGATCATACTCTTTTAGCAACATTGCAATTACCTCCGTACCATTTCTGCTTAAAATATCGGTTAGCAAGCCTCTCTTCATGCCTTCTTCCCACGCTTTGCGCATTGCTTCTTCTTTATCCATGCCCTTTTCCAGATAATCACGGACAATTGCTACCAATTCACTGTACTGTCTCAAGCGCTGACATTTTTCCATTAATTCTCTGTTATGGCCAAAATTAATATTCAGCACCCGCGCCCTGCATTCCAATGACGGTATCTGTTCCTTCATTTCTTTCGGAAATGCATCTGATAAGAGCAATTCTTCTTCATCTGGTGCGTCTTTTTCCCCATTGTAGAAGACAATATACTTCGGAAATGGAAGAGGAATCTGAGATTCCGCATAAAGCCGATATCCATTTCTATTGATATACTCCATATATACCTGTGTGAAATAGATCAAGCCCCTAAGTGGCATATTTAAATTTTTGGTGCTCTGATGTTCATACATATTCAAAGAAAGTCCCACAACAAACGACAGATCATTTCTCATTCCAATAAAAAAGGTATCTTCCAGAATTTTCTTCCAAAACAATTTCCTTTGTTTCAATTTCTTTTCCATTTAAAATAAATTTTTCAACTTCAATATTATATTCATTACATATACTTTTACAAGTATCAATTAATATTTCATCTGTTTTATCTCTTTCTTCTTCAGTATTTTGATAACAAATTACAAAGTCTTTTATTTTAACTAATTTATTATTTTCATAATAACCAGTTATTTGAGCTTTACCATCTGGTAAAAATCTTTTATCTTTTTTTCTAAGTTCATCGTAGAAAATAGAAAGTTTTTGAAGTATTACCATAGAGGTAGGCAGATACTCTTTAGTATCACGGCATGCATAACCAAACATCATACCATTATCACCAGCACCATGAACTTTATCATTTGTTCCTAGTGCTATATCAATGCTTTGAACACCAAGATTATTAATTATTTCATAATTTTCATCATAGCCAACATCATTTAAAACTTTTTTTACTATACTTGAAACATTTACTTTTGCACTACTTGTAACTTCACCAGTTACAAATATTTTACCTTTTCCTCCCATTACTTCAATTCCACATCGTGAGGATTTATCTTCACTTAAATATGCATCTAAAAGTGCATCACTAATTTGGTCACATACTTTATCTGGGTGACCACGAAATACTATTTCGTTACTAAAAATTTTCATTTATACTCCTTTTCTTTTTTCATCTTAAAAGAAAATGCTTAATAAAACTTTCCTCCTTTCATAAAAAAACATCCAAGATAACAATATCTTGAATGATAAAGTTATCTTATAGATCTAGCATTACCACCTAATTTAATAGGTTGGTGTGACTTCAACGGGCTAGTCCCTCCATCACTCTTTATAAGATGTAATTAAATTATAACACTTTGTTTTAGTTAAGTCCAACTTTTTTCTTCATTTGGTTCATTTTTTCATAAGCAAGTTTTCTAGAGTTTTCTTCACCCTTATTTAATATTTCTTCGAGTTTACCAGAACTTATAATATGATTATATTTTTCTTGAATATCACTAATCATCTGTGATGTTAATGATGCAACATACTTTTTAAAATTACCATAACCTGCTGTTTTATATTCATTTGCAATATCCTCTGTAGTTCTTTTAGAAATAACACTTGCAATATTAAGTAAATTTGAAATACCTGGTTTATTTTCTTCATCAAAATAAACTAAATTTTCACTATCTGTAGTTGCTCCCATAATCTTTTTAGTAACCATTTCTGGGCTATCGAATAAAGATATAACACCATTTGGATTTGTTTCAGACTTACTCATTTTTTTGGTAGGATCTTTTAAATCTTTAATCTTAACTCCCTCTTTACTAATTAAAGGCTGTGGAAGTTTAAAAGTTTGGCCATATTTATTATTAAATCTTTCTGCTATGTCACGGGCGATTTCAACATGTTGTTTTTGATCAATACCTACTGGGACAAAATCAGAATCACAATACAAAATATCTGCGGCCATTAAAATTGGATATGTTAAAAGTCCCACAGTAAAGTTTTCTTTGCCTTTAGATTTTTCTTTAAATTGAATCATCCTTGAGGCTTCTCCATAATAAGTGTTGCACTCTAAAATCCATGAAATCATTGGAATATATTCATTATCTGATTGAATATAAACAACTACTTTCTCTGGATCAATTCCACAGGCGATATACATTGCAATAAACTTTTTAATTCTATCTCTTAAAGTATTTGGATCTTGATATTCAGTAAGTGCATGAAGATCTGCTACAAAAAGATATATTTCATTATTATCATCATTAGAAAGCTCCACCATTTGTGATATTGCTCCAATATAATTGCCTAAAGTAAGTTCTCCTGTTGGTTTTAATCCTGTTAATATTCTTTTTTTCATATTATCCCTCTTTCTTAAAAAAATCTTATCCTCAACAGTTAGGATAAGATTTAAGTTCTTATTAATGCCACCTAAAAAGTGCAATTCGTGTACGATTATACATGCTACTTTGTTAACGAAGTTAAGTACTCCGTGCTAGCCTACTACTATTTCGGTAGCCTCTTGAAAGCCCATTTCGTATATTACCCATTTATAACTTTCCACCACTAGTTACTCTCTTTAAAACAAATAATATCTACTTTTCTTTCTCATCGATTTACAAGTTTATTGTATAACTATATTTTTTCTTTGTCAATAGATAAAAATTTATGTTTTATTAACTCAAATGCTTTTTTTACATCTATATCATTTGAAATATTTAAACCATACTTTTGAATTTCCTTTAGCATTTTATATTTTTCACTAAGTATTTCTTCATTTGTATAACCATCATAATCATTTTTATTTTCATATTCTAATAATAATCCTAAATTCCCTACACTTTGAAAGCAAAATTCAATATCAGCATTAGAGTAAACAATTACATCATAATTAACATTTACAATTGTTTTTAAACCAATTAATTCAAGTAATTTATTCATTTTATTTATATCATCTATTGTAACATTTATTTTTTCTTCAGAAATAACAATATCATTATCATAAATTTTATTTTTATAAGTTAATTTTTTGTATTCATCTTTATCGTTAACTTTTAAATACCTTATTAAAACTGATTCAGATAAACTATTTAATATATTATTTTTATTTAATTCATTATATTTTAAAGTTTTATAAATATCTTTGATTTTACTTTTCCTTATTACCTTAAATCCTTGTCTTTTTAAAATATCATCAACCTCTTGCAAAGTATTATTAACATATGTTGTAATCTCAATTTGTTTCATTATACCTCCTTTTTTATAAATACATTATATTTTTTATACTAAATTAAGTCAATAATAACAATAAAAAAAGATAACCATAACAGTTACCTTTCGAATTATAATTCAAATTGAGAATTATAAAGTTTAGCATAAAAGCCATCTTTTTTCATAAGTTCATCGTGAGAACCTTGTTCTATAATATTACCCTCATTCATAACAAGTATTAAATCTGCATTTTTTATTGTTGAAAGTCTGTGGGCAATTATAAATGAGGTTTTATTCTCCATTAATTTATCCATAGCTTTTTGCACAAGTTCTTCGGTTCTTGTATCAACATTTGAAGTCGCTTCATCAAGTATTAAAAGAGGCGCTTTTTCACACATACCTCTTGCAATAGTAAGAAGTTGTTTTTGTCCTGCAGAAATATTATCATTTTCAGATATTACTGTATCATAATTATTTGGAAGTGTTTTAATAAAATGATCTAGTCCAATATATTTACATACACTTTCAATTTCTTTATCAGTAATTTTGGAATTATTATATCTAATATTATCTTTAACAGTTCCTTCGAAAAGCCATGTATCTTGAAGTACCATTGTAAATAAACTATGAACATTTTCTCGTGTTAAATCAGAAATACTTTTACCATCAATAGTTATATCACCATCATGAATATCGTAAAACTTCATAAGTAAATTAACCATTGTAGTTTTACCAGCACCAGTTGGACCAACAATTGCAATCTTTTGGCCTGATTTTACATCTGCAGAGAAATTTTTAATAATTGTTTTGCCATTATCATCATATTTAAATGATACATTTTTAAACTCTATATTACCTTTTACATCATTTTTAAGAAGCTTATCTTTATTTTCTTCTTTAGACATTTCCTCTTCATCTAAAAATTCAAATACTCTTTCTGAAGAAGCTAAAGCTGACTGAATAAAAGTAAACTCTTGAGCAATTGAGGATAGTGGCATTGTAAATAATCTAACATATGTAATAAATGCAATAATAACACCAAATGATATTTTACCATTCATAGTAAGAAGTGCTCCAACAATACATACTGCAACATAACCAAAATTACCAACAAAACCCATTATTGGATGCATAAGCCCAGATAAGAACCCACTTTTTCTACTACATTCACTTACCTCATTATTTATTTTATCAAACTTTTGATTTGCATCATCTTGTCCATTATAAACTTTTACAACATTTAATCCTGAATATATTTCTTCGATATGACTATTAAGTTTACCTAAACCCTCTTGTCTTTTTACAAAATATTTTTGACTTTTTAAAAGAATAATTGCCATAAATACAAAACCTAATAACGATGAAATTATAGCTGTAACACTCATAAGAGCATTAGTTTTAAACATCATTATAATTGAACCTAATAAAAGTGTTACATTACTAGCAAGAGCTGATAATGAATTATTAAGTGTTTGAGCAAGGGTATCAACATCATTTGTTACTCTTGAAAGAACATCACCTGTTTGATGATTATCAAAATATTTAAGTGGTAAAGTATTTATCTTATGTGAAATTCTTCCTCGAAGTTTTCTTGCAAAATTATTTGAAACATGTGTCATTGAAAAAGATTGTAAAAAGTTAAATATTGCACTTAAAAAATATATTATTAAAAGCATAATACAAATATTTTTAATTTTATCAATATTCATTTTAGGTTTAATTACCTTTTGAATACTTTCTGGCATCTCATCAAGTGCTTTATATAAATCATTTGCATTCATATTTTTATTAATATTTTGTGAAATTTTAGCATACTCTATTTGATCACTTGCATTTACTATTACTCCATCAATTTCTATATCTTTACCAAATGAAGTAGTAAGGCTTTCATTTAAAATATTTAAATTTTTAGTATTAATAACTAGTCCTTTTTGAATTTCATCAGTTAATTTAGAAAGCCTATTTGGAGCACTAATTGTTAAAGTGGAACCAAAAATTGCTAGAATTAAACTTATGAATATAAGTACTTTAAAAGGTTTTAATTCTAAAATTAATCTTTTTAAAGAACCTTTAAAGTCTTTAGCATTTTCCATTTTTTTATTATGCATTTTCAAGCTCCTTTCTAGAAAGTTGGGAATATGCTATTTCTTTATAAACATCACAATTTTTTAATAACTGTTTATGTGTTCCTATTCCCACTACATTACCATTATCAAGTACAACAATTTTATCAGCATTAAGTATTGTACCTATTCTTTGAGCCACAATTAAAGTTGTTGCATCTTTCACATTTTCTTTTAAAGCTTTTCTTAAAACAGAATCAGTTTTATAATCAAGAGCGGAAAAAGAGTCATCAAAAATATATATTTCTGGATCTTTAGCAATTGCTCTTGCAATAGAAAGTCTTTGTTTTTGTCCACCAGAGACATTGGTTCCTCCGGAAGCTATATGTGAATCTATGCCTTTGTCCATTTTAGATACAAAATCATACCCCTGTGCAATTTTAAGTGCTTCCTCAACTTTTTCTTTAGTAATTTTTTTATTAGATTTACCATAAGAGACATTATATTTAACAGTTCCATCAAACATAACAGCTTTTTGAGAAACATAACCAAGTTTATTATGTAAGGATTCAAAAGTATAATCTTTTACATTAACACCATCAATTAAAACTTCTCCATCGGAAGCATCATAAAATCTTGGAACTAAGTTAATAAGTGTACTTTTACCACTACCAGTTGAACCTATAAAAGCAATAGTTTGACCTTTTTCTACCTTAAAAGAAATATTTTTTAGTAAATATTCATCAGCATCTGGATATTTAAATGAAACATTTTTAAATTCAACAGTACCTGTTTCTTTTGTATCACCATTAAATAAACCTTCATTAACTGTTAATTTTTCATCAAGAACTTCATTAATTCTGGTTGCGGACACATTAGCTCTAGGAAGCATCATAAATATCATAGAAAGCATTATAAATGACATAATTATTTGCATTGCATAAGTTGAAAATACAACCATATCACCAAAAAGTGTAAGTTTATCAGCCATTATAGAATTATTAATAAGATTTGCACCGATAAAATAAATTCCTAAAGTTAAAGTATACATTACCATTTGCATAACTGGTTCCATTACAGCAAAACATTTTTGGTTAAATAGTTGTGTATTTGTTAAATCATCATTTTCTTTTTGAAATTTATTCTCTTGGAAATTCTCAGCATTAAAAGCACGAACTACTCTTATACCAGTTAAATTTTCTCTTGTTACACGGTTAACTTTATCAATTAATTTTTGAACTAAAGAAAATCTAGGTAAAACAATACTTGTTATAATACCTATCGTTGTAAGAAGAACTAATACACATACTGCAGTAAGAGCACTCCATTGCCAACTTTTATTAAGTATTTTAAGTATTGCCCATCCTGCAGTCATCGGAGCTTTTATCAAAAGTGATAGTCCCATTGATAATACTAATTCAATTTGACTAACATCATTTGTTGTTCTTGTAATTAAACTACTTACAGAAAAATTTTTTACTTCAGCAGTAGCTAAATCCATTGTCTTTGTAAATACTTTTTTACGAATATTTTTAGAAAATGTTGTTGATACATAAGTTAATATATAACTAGTTATTACCGCTCCGACAAGTGAACCAAAAGCACAAAGTAACATATAACCACCATTTTTTAATATTTCACTCATCTTACTGCCTTCGGTTTGAACAAGAACTGTAATATTACTCATATAATCTGGCATTTTAAGTTCTAACCAAACTTCACTAAAAATAATTACAGCACATATTAAAATTAATAAATAATCTTTTTTTCTTAAATTTTTAAATAATTTTCTCATTTCTTTCCTCCTTTAAATTTTCTGTCATTTTAGATAAAACATTTATAAATGTATTTAAATCTTTTTCAGTTATATCCTTAAGACAAATATCCTCGATCTTTTTAATTTTTTCTTTACTACTATTAAAAACTCTTTGAGCATTACTACTTAAAACAATCTTTTTAGTCCTAGTATCAGTATTATCAGTAATTCTTACAATTAAACCATTTTTTTCCATAGTAATTAAAACACTTGATACTGTAGCTCTTGAAAGTCCTAAAACTTTTTCAAATTCTTTTTGAAGTGCACATTTTTTAGGCCTACTTATAATATATTCCATAATTTGAATTTGAGTAGTAGTTACACTAGGATACTTTGGCATATCTTTAACACCTATACTATTAATTACTAATTGATGAAATATTTTTATATTTTTTAAAACATTATTATCCATAACAACCTCACATACTTTTTTATGCACTTTCTAATTATAACATTACAATCTATTTTGTCAATGACCTTACAAAATAAAAAAACTCAAAATTTGAGTTTAATTACATTATAAATTATCTAATATTTCTTTTAAAGCTTCCTCTAGTGTATAAGTTTTACGACCATTTAAAAGTTCTAATTCTGCTTCTTTAATTTTTTCATTAACATATTTTAAATAGTCCTCTTGCATACTTTAGTGACACCTCCATGATAAAAATTATACTACAAATATTTATTTTTTTATACTTCTTATAAAATTAGGTTCATAATATTTTTTATTAACTAAAGACTTAGCATCATTTAAAGTAATGATATCTTTACCAATATTTTCAGAAAGTAATTTGTAAAATAAAGTTATAAAATCAACTAAATTTATATCTTTTCCTTTATACATTTCTAATAACTTTTTATTACTTTGAACAAATTCATCAAAATAGTTATCCACTAAAAAGATCATTATTGATTCATTAAACGTATTAACATTTCTTTTTAAAATATCATCTTTATCACTAAAGAAATAATCGTCTGTATCTATAGCATAAAGTTCATTTTTATTTTGCATTAAATTATAAATAAGATCATATATCACAATACCTTCATTAGATATTTTAATTATATCTTTATACATATTTAATATTCCTGTCATAAATTCTAAAAGGTTTATATCAAGAGGATTTGTTTTATATAAATTTTTAGCTTTAATATAATCTGCTATATATCCAACAACATGTCCATTAACAGTTATTACATCAATTGGAAATATAAAATAAGTAAGTTCAATTGAATTAAATTTTAAGACTTCCCCTTTTGAGGGATAATCATATAAAAAAGGTTCATCAAAGCAATGAAAAATTTTTATGAATTTTTGGATTATAGTAGCAAGTACCATCTCCTCCTCCACCTGAAAGCCTTCGTATATTTTTTAAAGTGTATCTTAACTTTTCCTTACTTATTTCCATATTATCCTCGACAAGTATGTATACTATCACATAATAATTCTACTTGCAAGAAAAAAGGGTAATTATTTTTTCTTTTTACTCTTTTTTGAATCCTCTAAAATATTATATACTTCCTCGTCAGTTTCATCCTTCATTTCATTTTTGATTTCTTCTATTTTATCATCTATTTCTTTTACTGTAGGAACATCTTTTTTAACTTTTTTCTTTTTCTTTGATATAGTACATAATAATATTAATGATAAAAGTGTTAAACTAGCAAAAAATATTACGGCATACATAAGCATTTGATTATTTTTTTGAATAATTTTAATATAACTATCATCATATTTTACAGCACTATTATCTTTAGTATCATATAAATATAAACCTTCTTCATTTGTATCAACATTTAATGCTTTAATAATTTTAAATCTATTTGATTTACTAAGTTCTAAACACTCTACAGAATTATTATTAATTGTTACATTACCTTTTTCATATTTATCAATAGTTTTATCCATTTTAAGTGGAAAAAGTGTTATATTACCAAATATAAATTCTGTATATTTTTGATATTTACCATCATTATATATAAATAATGATATATTACCATTTTCATCTTTTAAACCTACTAAAGTAAAATCAGTAATTTGGCTATAAAATGCTGGAATTTCCATTTCATTTATTGTAACTGTTTTTTCAATAAAACTATTAGGTTTTTGTAACATACTTTTTACTTTAACAATAGTAAATTTAGTTTCATCAACTTCAACCTCTATTGGGTTTTTATCAATTACCTCAACATTTAATTTATATGTTTTTTCACTACCATTTTCTGCGACAACAACAATGTTAAATGAATTATTTCCTTGAGTTACTTCAAGTTCTCCTTCTCCATTAACTTTTGCTTTATTATCTTCGACATAAGCTATTACTTTTATTTTAGTAACATCTTCATCAACTTTAACAGTATATTCTAAAGTATCTTTATTAAATACTGGACTAATTTCATAACCTTCAACTTTTATATCTTTTAAATTGTTATTACTTGATAAACTTGCTTGATATTCAGAATAAGTTATTGCTCTAACATTTCTTTTTCCATTAGTTACTTCGAATATACTTTCATCAAAACCAAATACTGTTGAAGCATCAATATAAAATGATGCATTTCCACTTCTATTTGCTTTAAATGTATAACGATAACTTACCGCTTTAGTTGAATTATTTTGAACTACACCAGCATAATGAAGTCCTACGTCACTAGATACTAAAGAAAATATATTTTTATCATAATTTAAATTATATTCCCAAGAACCTAATGGTGATGATGATGAAATTGTAACGGTAACAGTTATATTATTACCAACGATTATTTGTGATGCTGAAGTATTTACACTAATTGTCGCTCCCGCAGCATTTACCTTTGTTATAAATGTAAATAAAGTAACTATCGCTATAAAATATTTAAATATTTTTTTCATTTATCCTCCTTTTTATTTTATTGTTGTATATCCTAAAATATGCTTTTGAACTATAAGTAAATCTTTAATATCCACTGATCCATCGCTATTTACATCAGCTGCCTTTAAAAAACTACCACTTAAATTAATATATCCCAAAATATGTTTTTGAACTTTTAATAAATCAGCAATATTAATATTTGCATCTCCAGAAGTATCTCCCTTTATAGCAATTGAATAAGTTCTTGTATCATCACCATTTTTAATAGTTATTTCATCACCAGTTGCTAACAGACCACTTTTATTATTATTAAAACTAATTTCTGCTGAAGAACATGATTTTAAGAATAATTCTCTTAATGCCTCAGCTGTATAACCCGCAGTTAAAATAAATGATGATTCACTTACCGGTACTGCCGAAGAAGCAACAATATCATTTACTGATACATTAGCACCCTCTGTTTTAATAATATTTACAATATAATCTTGTACACTTCCATTTTCAGCAGTCACTTTTATTGTTACAACTGTTTTATCTCCAGTTAAATTAATTTCACCAACGCCTTTAATGCTAGCCTTAGAATTAATCACTTCACCTGCAACTAAAACTTTATTAATACCTGAACCTATATAATAATTATATGAAAAATTATCGTGACTAAAACCATTTATAGTTTTACCATTAATAGTTAAATTTTTTAAATGATTATTAGGATTACCTCCATTAGGAAGCATTGAAACATTACTTGGCATGTTATCATAAACAGGAATTACAAATTTATAATTAACTGAATTTAATAAATCCATTTCTTTATAACCATCATATGTTATTGAAGCTTCATTTGCAGCACCTCTTATATTTGTCATATATTGATGTGCATAAGCCGCATATGCTGAATATGAACTTACATTAAATTTTTGAAAATATGAAGTATCTTGTCCTTTTGAAATATAATAATATGTTATAAAATTTGCTCCACCCTTAATAGCATTATCAAGGGAAAGCCAAGGTCTTAAATAACTTGTACCACTTACAGCCCATACAAGTCCATCATATACACCAGTATTTGCTCCAATATTATATGGATTATAAACAGGATAATAAGTTTTTCCGTTATAAGTTATTGTACTTCCTTTTAAAGAATTACCAGTATAATTACCTCCGGTTTCTTGTTTAATTCTACTTGCTAAATAAATTGCATTAGCATTATATGTTTTACCGGCTTCATATATAACACTAGATTTTTCTTTAATATCTTTTCCATTTAAAATTGCATTAATAGCCTCAACAGTTTGATAACTTTCATCAAAAGATAGTTTTTCAAACATAAATATAAATCTTTCATCTAAAAAGTTTCGAGGATCCATATAATATGCAACTACTTCTTTTGAGGCAGCATACCAATTACTTCCCTCCATTACTTTAAATGTATCAGTTAAATAATCATAACTTCCTGATTCAGTACTAAAATATCCTTGATAATTAGATTGAATAAAACTTTTACCTATAATACTTTCTTTAGAGGTAGCTACATCAAATGGAAGTCCAGTAATATCAGCATTAAATGTCCAGTTAGGATGTTTTTCTTTTAAAGAACATAATCCATTCCAATATGTATTTGGAAATCCTAAACTAGCCATTTCTTTTTCACAAGCAGTATTTGCCTCCACTGGAGTATCTTTTTCTTCGTATAAAGTTATATAACTTGCACAAACAAAGCCAACATTTTGTCCTGAATAATAAATTTTATACCAACCATCTGGACAACCTTTTTCATTTGGAAATAATGTTTTTTCCACTAAATCGAATGTTGAACTAACACCGAGTTTTTTTATTGCTCGATAATTAGTACCTGGTCCCTCCCTTAAATTAACATCATTATAATCTACTCTAAGCTTTTCTTTTGCATTTACAGTAGAATATATTAGGATACATGACAAAACAAAAAATATTTTTAAGAACTTTTTCATTTTATCACTACCTTTCTACTCTTTTACATTATATCACAGATTTATATATTTTTTTACAAAAAGTGACATGTGTTGACATCTTCTTTTTTCTATACCCGAATATTTATATCAATTTTTCAGTTTGAAATTATTACATTTTTTTCTTTTTCAAGTTCTTTTAAACTTTTATCAGGTGTTGGTAAATCCTCGGGCATTGTACCACCTAATTCTTTAATTGTATTTCTTACCTTTTTACCAACTTCAAAGTGAACTGAATTTGCAGTATACTCATTATCTACATTATCTCTTTTTAATTTGGCATCTGTTTGAGCTATTCTAAATATATTATCCGCAAGTTCTTCACTTCCCATGTTATCTAAAATATCTTCCCTATATCTTAATTTTTTTCTTTTAAAAATATCATCAGCAGTTTCACCATTATATAATCCTTTATAACCTGCATTATGAAATCTTGCTAAATCTTTTACTCCACTATTAACAGCAGTTTTATTTAAATTATAGTTTCCTTTTCTTGCTTGATTTCTTTGATATATTCTTTTTTCATCTTCGGTTAAACTGTTATATTCCTCTTCTAATAATTCTTGTTTCCTAGTTTGAATAGCAAAATATGTTTGAGCAAGAGCTATGACTTTTTTCCTACTATCACCATTTTGAGCGATAAGATAGCATGCATATCTGGATAGTTTATAATCAGGAACTTTTCTTTGACCACCTTTACCTAAATTTATCATTTTGTCGGTGCCGACAAAATGGTCGGATGCCACATAATTACTGGCTTTGCAAGAGTTTATTGCTTTTTTTATTACACCAACAAATTTTCTCCATTCGGTATACTCTAAAACCTTTTGCAGTTCCCTTGCATACCAATATTCGTTACCATCTTCATCTACATGTTTAATACTTTCAAATATAGTTTCATTTATTTTTTCTAATTCGTTCATTTTTTACCTCACTTTCTAATTTACAATAGTTTACATTTTATACTTTTTTTGATAACTTTGTATTTTTCTCCCTTCATATATATTTATTACCGAAAAATTTCTGATTTTCTCCTTTTTTTGATAATTTTTTTCAAAAAAGATAAAATTTTACAAATTATTTACATTTTTTATTAATTTATTTTACATTAATTGACATATAAAAAAGTGTAAATATATTTACACAATAAACCTAGAGTTGTTTCTCTAGTTAATTTATATATTATCCAAAAAATACATCTAAAAACATCATCACAGCAAAACCTAGAATTGTAAAAATAGCCATTAAATCCTTTGATTTATTAGTTTGACTTTCTGGTATGAGTTCCTCTACTACAACATATATCATCGCTCCTGCGGCAAATGCAAGTAAAAATGGTAAAATAGTTCTAACTTTTAAAACAAGTAATGCTCCGATAACACTTGCAATTGGTTCGACAATTCCAGTTAAACTACCAATTAAAAATGCTTTTTTAGAACTCATACCATCTCTTTTAAGTGGTAAAGATACTGCTGTACCTTCAGGGAAGTTCTGAAGTCCTATTCCAAATGCAAGTATTATTGCTGATATTAATGAAGCTCCATGTAAATTATATCGAAGTGATCCAAAGGCCACCCCTACTGCAAGGCCTTCAGGAATATTGTGAAGGGTTATTGAAAAAATTAACATAAATGTTCTTTTAAAGTTTTTTGCTTTTTCATTTTTTTTAATTATTTTAGGAAATATTTTATCACCGATAAAAAGTAAAAGGCCTCCGCATATGAAACCTATTGTAACTATAATGGGTCCATTAATATTTAAATTCTCAGACATAGATAGTGCTGGTGAAATAAGTGAGAAAAACGATGCCGATATCATTACGCCTGCGGCAAAACCAAGCATTGCATCAAGTAGCGTTTTATTAACCTTTTTAAACAAAAACACAACCATTGCCCCTAAAATGGTAATTAGCCATGTAAATAAGCAAGCAATAAAAGCTAAAAAAATATTATTATAATTTGAAAGATAATTAATCATATTAAAAATACACCTCATAGCATTATATTTTCTATAAGATGCATTAGTTAATTAAAAAGCCTAATTATTTTTTCTTTTTTGTTTCCTTAAAAATTAAAGATACTACAGAACCTATTAAAATTACATAAAGTAAAACATTTTCAAATTTTGGAGAATTCATAACATCATCTATTTTATCAGATACTTTATCAAGTTTATCAATAGTATCTTTAGTTTTTTCATCTTCTTTATTAAGATTATCATATATAATATTATTTTCAGTATTTTCAACATCTTTATTTTTACAATAACCTTCTTCATAAGAGGTATTACTCCATACATTTAATAAATTATTTATTGCATATTTTTGAACTTTACAAAGACTATCAGTATATTTATATTTTCCATATATGTAAGCAACTTGTCCATAACCATTTTTAATAAGTTCTTCCTGAAGTAATGAGCCATCTACCCATACCCATGCAAGAGTTCTTCCATATTTATCTGTTTTATTTTTTTCATACTCTAAAATAATTTCATTAGCATTAGATATTTTATTGCATGTATAATCACTAGCCTCTTTTCCAAAAGGCTGCTCACTTACATTTGTACTTACACTTTCTGGAGTATCAATTGCTAAAAACCTTACTTTAATTTCATTTTCATTAACTAAAAAATAAGCCGTATCTCCATCTACACATTTTGAAAATAATGCTTTCTCACTTTCAGCATTAACAGCATTAAAAATTAACAAACTTAAAATAAAAACAACTACTTTTTTCATAATTTAATCATAACACAATTTACATCATAAAAAAAGTATGATACTATAAAATTAGTTATTTTAAGGAGGGTTTTGTGAAAGAGGAGTTATTAAAAATTATAGAAAATGAAAAAGAGTTAAATGTTACGTACCACGGTATTAAAAAACTTTTAAATTCCTCGAAGAAAAAGATTGATGAAGAACTTAAACATATATTATTCGAACTTGAGTGTGAAGGAAAAATATACGAAGATGATGATTTTGTATATCATAAATTCCCAAAAAATTATAGAGTTGCAACCATAGTCCAAGATAATAATGGAAAAAGTTTTGTTAGAATCGGAAATAACTTTCACGAAATCAAAGATAATAAATTAAATTCCGCTTTAAACGGTGATAAAGTTATTGTAAAAAAAGTTAAGAAAAGTAAAACTTATGAAGTCATAAAAATACTTAAAAGAGCCAAAGGTAAAATTCTTTGTGAACTTAAAATGGATGAAAATAATAACCTATATTTAAAAGATACCCACTCTAAAGGTGAATATAAAATTGGTATAAGTAAGAAAATTCTTAGAAAATATAATTTAGGTCAAAAATTTTTAGTTAATTTATATACAACTAGATATGATGAATACTATGATGCAGAAATAGATACTGTTTTAGGAAACGTGACTAAAATCGAAGAAATTGCCCTTGCTAATGGAACTAACCCAAATTTTAGTCAGGAAACTTATGAAGAATTAAAACATATTCCCACCACTGTTACGGAAGAAGAAATAAAGGGAAGACTTGATCTTAGAGATAAAAGAATTGTTACAATAGATTGTGATACTGCAAAGGATTTAGATGATGCTGTTTTAGTAGAAAAACTTGAAAATGGTCATTATCTTTTATATGTTAATATTGCCCATGTAAGTCATTATGTTAAATATGATAGTGCTATATTTAAGGATGCTTTTGAAAGAGGAACAAGTTATTATCTACTTAACAAAGTATTTCCAATGCTTCCAAAAGAACTTTCAAATGGAATATGTTCTCTTAATGAAGGTGTTGATAGATTAACTAGAACAGTTATTATGGAATATGATGAAAATGGAAATCAAATAGATTATAGAATTGTAAAAGCAGTTATTAACTCTAAAAAGAAAATGACTTATTCTAATGTTAATAAAATTCTCGAGGAAAACATTATTCCAAATGGTTATGAACCTTTTGAAAAGGATTTAAAAACAGCTTATGAACTTACATCAAAAATAAATAAAAATAAAGTTAGTCAAGGAAAACTTGATTTTGATAGTTCTGAACAAGAAATAATATATGATGAAAAAGAAAATATTAAAGAAATTTATGTAACTAAAGCTCATGCCGCAAATGATTTAATTGAAACCGCAATGATCGAGGCTAACTGCACTATTGCAAGAGACTTTTATTACAAAAGATTACCATTCATTTATAGAAATCATAATCTTCCTGATGTTGAAAGATTTGTTAGTTCAATAAAATTTATTACTTCTTTAGGATTTAAAATAGATAAAATAAAAGATGTTAAAGATCCTCATGTAATTCAAAAAATTCTTAATAGTTTAATGAATAAAAAAGAATTTCCAATACTTTCTTCTTACATCTTAAGAGCAATGGAAAAAGCTGGATATGATATAAATAATACTGGACATTGTGGCCTTGCAGAAAATTGTTATACACATTTTACCTCTCCAATACGTAGACTATGTGATTTAGTAGTTCATATGTTAATAGATTATTATGAAGAAAAAATTCCTAATGAAGAAGAAATAGAAAAATTAGAATCAGTGTTACATAGTGTTGCTATTCAAGCCTCTATAAAAGAAAGAGATGAAGTTAGAGCGGAAGCTCAATCAAAAAACTTAAGTGATATTTGGTATATGCAAAATTTTATTAATCAACAATTTAGTGTTTATGTTACAGATATTAATGAAAGTGTTATTAGAGTTAAAACTGATAATTTAGTCGAAGGTATTATTCCATATAAAGAACTTAATTGGCATTATTATTTTGACCCTAAAACTAAACAGATTAAAAATTTAGAAAATGGTAAAATTATTAAAGTTACCTCAAATTTAAATGTTACTTTAGTGGATGCAAATGAAGATGAAAGAGAAATATTCTTTAACTTCCCTTTTATCTTAAAAAGAGAAAAACAATTAGAAAGACAAAGAAAAAGAGAATCTATGTATAGATAACTCTTTTTTAGTATTTAAATAAGATCTCTAATTTACTGTGTAAACGTCATCATATGTTCCACTTCCAAGTAACTTACTTTCAGAGGATAGAGAAACTACACCACGAGCCCCAAAAGTACGATCACCAACACCGCCATAATCCAGACCATAAACCGAATCAAGCCCAAATACACTCGAACCACTATCATCGAATCCAGCAGGGGACCCCGTCCAATATGCCATATTATTATTTAAATAGAAGACACTGCTGTCCGTATTATATTTTCCTCCAGCTAGCACTATTTCATCCGCCGTTATTAGTCCAAAATTATTTGTTACCACATCTGCAGTATTACATTCAAACGTAGGTGTTGGAGTATCTGCATATAGCCGAGTAAATGGATCATAGGAAAAACCACTGCCTTTCGATGCCCACGTACTAGATGTATTTCTATCATTGCAAAATGTTTTTTTAACAAATCTTGATGTACTTATATTTTCATTAAAATATTTTGTATACCAATTATCTAAATATGTCTTTATTGTACTATTTGTTGTTGTTCCTCTTTGAGAACCTTCAGTATATTGAAATCCTACATATTCTGCTTTATCATATTTATTATTATATGCTGTAAATCCCATATTAGTGTTTGCTCCAGTAATTGCTACTTTTGTATTTTCACTTGGTGCTTTACTTCCTGCATATATCATTTTTATTTTATTATCTTTATCTACTCTTATTATTCTCCAGTACATATCATCTCCTTTATGGGCATATACTACTTCTTTACATTTATAATTATATGAAGAATCATAATCATCAAAATTCACACCAGTTTGACACTCTGCTAGGGTTGGATAATCAATATAATCATAATTATACGTATCACTTGTATCTGTAGAATCCTCACTGTCAAAACCTCTGTAAACAATTTGGTCTTCTTTAAACTTACCATATTTTACCCAGTTATTATCAACTGCTCCCCTATAATAATAAGTTTTACCTGTGCCTTCTGTATATGAATACATTCCAGCATTACTGGTTTCTACTTTTGTAAAATCTGCTGTTTTTGCTTCAATTGCAGTTTTTCCTCCATTATTAGCAAGTATTGTTTCATAACCTTTTTTAACAGTTGTTCCATCTTCTGAAGAACATCCTTTACTTATTGCATATATTTTACCAGTAAAGTTTTTTCCACCTAATTGTGCTTGTGATGCATTTAAGTTATAATATCTTCCTGTAATTTTCCATCTTACTGATTGAGTACTTCCTAAACTTTTTATTGTGGCACCCTCAACTAGTTTATAATATTTATTTGTGCTATCATAATAACTTTGAATATTAGCATGATCAAAATTTCTTTCTGTAGCAAAATGATTATTTCCATTCATACCATTTACTTCTATTGTTATTTCTTTTGTAGCGCCACTTGTTTTTGTCGTTGTACCTTGTCCATATACATTACTTCCTGCATTATATTCATAAACTATATCATATGTACATGTTGTTAGTAAGTTTGATGAACCTGTAAGTGTTACATCTAAAAATGCAGTATCCTCTTTAGCAGCAATAGTATTATTTGCTGCAGTATAACTCATATTTGCGGCTGGGACTTGTAAATTAAGTTGTGTTGCATTTGAGGTAAATGTTGCATTACCTGGACTTGATGAATTAATATTTACTGCTACATTATTATTTAAATTTACATTAAATGTTCCAAAATATGCAAATGATGCAACTCCTATAATAATTATTAATAATACTGATGCAAACACTGCAAGTGATTTTGTTATTTTACTTTTTTCCATAATATCCACCTATCCCTTATAAATACTGGGGTCATTTTTCTCTTATCTTATACATATAGGAAAATTTAATGCTTATTTTACAGAATATGGTACTAGATTTTTAAATAAATTGATAGTATAATTTAGTAGTAAGGTACATAAATACGAGGGTATTTTTTCTCAAATGTATAAGATTTAAGAAAATACGAACAAGGTAAATACTGGGTTTGTAAGGAATTTGGATTATAAAAAAAACTCAAAATTTTTTATTTTTTTGAGTTCTTTAAATAGATTATTTTATAGCATAAGTATTCTTTTTAAGTGGTTTAAAGCCTACATTAATTAGTTCATCCATTGTAACTATTTTATTATTTAAGGCTTCTTTAATAGTGTAACTTTTACCATTAACTGTAACAATTACATTATGACTTTTTATACAAGTAAAATAATAATCTTGATAATAAAATTCTAATGCCATAGCACACTCTCCATTAGATCTATCTTCGATTGTAATAGTTTTTTCATTTATAATATCTTCTTTAGGATCTTGTGGTATAACTATGTCATTAATAATAGTTTTTTCTTCTTTAACTGGATCAATATTCTTTTCTACTTCTTTTGGATTTATTTCTTCATTTGGAATAGTTATATTTGATTTATAAGAGGAACTATTATTATCTATATTATAAAATCTAATAGTAATCTTTTTGTTATTATCAACTTCCTTATTAACTGTATCTTCTTTAACTTTTGTAAAGGCATTTGATAACTTTATATTATTATCATTAACTATTGATACTGTAACAAGACTATTTTTATAATCTTTTATAAAAATTCCAATTATAGAAAATTCTATAACAATTAAAGTAATAAGAATTGTAGTTACTTTTTTTGTATTCATAATAACCCCCTTATTTCTTAGCTATTTCTTTATTAATGTTTATAATTTCTACATTATTTGAATTAATTTTATCTAAAGAATAATTATGTATATTGATATCTTTACAATATGCATAAAGTGCTCCAGAAATTAAACAAATTAGTATACTCATAACAGAAACAGTCATAAAATATGTACTTTTTTTCATTAACTTTCCCCCCTTAAGTAATTTAATTATAGCATACTTTTTTAAAAATGTAAAGTATGTGTAAAATAGTCATTATATTTAATTTTTTTAATATACTTAAATGGAGGTATTTTACTTTGGGACTAAATGATAAAGAGGTTTTAGAGTTAAGAAAAAAATATGGTAGTAACGAAATTACAAGAAAGAAAAGTAATACATTTTTTAAGATACTATTGGAGTCATTATCTGATCCAATAATAAAAATACTTTTAATAGCACTTTCTATTAAAATAGTTTTTTTATTTAAAAATTTTGATTGGTATGAAACACTTGGAATTGTTATAGCAATCTTTTTAGCATCATTTATTTCTTCGATAAGTGAATATGGTTCTAATAAAGCATTTGAAAGATTATTCGAAGAAAGTAGTAAATTATCTACAAAAGTATATCGTAATGGAAAACTCACTACTATTTCCTCAAAAGAAATTGTTATAAATGATTTACTCGAAGTTGCTTCTGGAGATAAAATATGTGCAGATGGTATTATTAAGGAAGGAAGTTTGCAAGTTGATGAATCCTTTATTACTGGTGAAAGTAAGGAAGTAAATAAAAAAATTGGTGATAAAGTTTATAGTGGAAGTACAATATATAAAGGTAGTGCTAAAATAAAAGTAACTGAAATTGGTGATAAAACATTTATGGGAAGTATTTCCTCTGGTGTACAAGAAAAAACATGTGAAAGTCCTCTTAAAACAAGACTTAGAGTACTTGCAAAAAGTATTAGTAAACTTGGTTATATTGGAGCCTTTTTAGCAAGTTTTGCCTACCTTTTTATGCAAATTGTTGTTAAAAATAATTTTAATTTAGAACTTATTATTGAAACAATTAAAAATATACCACTTATGCTTAACTATTTATTTTATGTTCTAACTTTAACTGTAACTATCATTATTGTGGCAGTTCCCGAAGGACTTCCTATGATGATTACTTTAGTACTTTCATCTAATATGAAGAAAATGCTTAAGGATAATGTATTAGTACGTAAACTTGTAGGTATAGAAACAAGTGGAAGTTTAAATGTACTTCTTTGTGATAAAACTGGAACTCTTACAATGGGTAAATTAAATGTAAAGTATATAATAGCTAAAAATGGTAAATGTTTTCAAAATAAAAATGAATTAAAATGTTATGAAAAATATTATAATATTTTAACTAAATCTTTATATTTAAATAATGAAAGTGTTTTTGATAATGATAAAATCATTGGTGGAAATACCACGGATAGAGCAATAAAAAGATTTACAGGAAACATGCAAATAAATGATGAAATAATAAATAAAAAATTATTTTCTTCGGAAGATAAATATAGTATGGTTCAAACAAAAGACTATTATTTTTATAAAGGTGCATGCGAAATACTTCTTGAAAAATGTCAAAAATATTTAAGTTTATCTGGTAATGAAGAAAAATTTATTTCAAAAAGTTTTATTCAAAGTATGGTTAATAGTTATACTTCAAAAGGTTATCGAGTACTTGTAAATGCATATGGTAAAAATAAAGATGACCTAGTATTTATTAATATAATTGTTATCGCAGATACTTTAAGACCTGAGGCAAAACCAAGTTTAGATTTAATAAAAAATGCTGGTATAAAAACTATTATGATTACTGGTGATGCCAAAGAAACAGCTGTAAGTATTGGAAAAGAACTTGGACTTTATAATGATAAATCTATTGCTTTAACTCATAATGAACTTTCCGTACTTACTGATGAACAAATAATTAATCTATACCCTAATCTTTGTATTATTGCTAGGGCTTTACCTCAAGATAAAAGTAGACTTGTAAGTATTCTTCAGTCTTATAAACTTGTTGTAGGTATGACTGGTGATGGAGTTAATGATGCTCTTGCCCTAAAAAAAAGTGATGTTGGTTTTGCTTTAGGAAGTGGTTCTGAAGTTGCTAAAGATGCAAGTGATATAGTCATTTTAGATAATAATATATCTTCGATTTGTAAAGCAATTTTATATGGTAGAACAATTTTTAAAAGCATAAGAAAATTTATTATCTATCAGCTTACTGTTAATGTTTGTGCTTTAATTCTTTCCATCATTGGAGTCCTTTTAGGAATATCTACACCAATTACTATAATTCAAATGTTATGGCTTAATATGATTATGGATACTTTTGCAGGACTAGCCTTTTCTTATGAACCTCCGCTTAAGGAATACTTAAATGAAAAGCCAAAAACTAAAGATGAAGTTATTTTAAATAAATATATGTTTAATCAAATTATAGTTAATGGAACATATTGTGCTATAATTTGTTTATTATTTTTAAAACTACCAATTATTAGACATTTTATTAGAAATTCCGAGGGAGATAAATTCTTATACACAGCTTACTTTGCATTATTTATTTTTATGGGTATTTGTAATTCTTTTGCATCCCGTACACATAGATTAAATATTTTTGCTCATATCTTGCATAATAAAGTTTTCTTAATTATTAATGCTTTTATCTTCTTTGCTCAAATTTATATTATTTATTATGGAGGAAATTTA
>OGMF01001371.1_pt1 | contig 23645 bp, 16 predicted proteins | sample 1572921 | NCBI WGS metagenome assembly OGMF01 (sample SAMEA2581919, study PRJEB24529) | metagenome | biome: Human gut stool | place: China | collected 2011 | reverse complement strand
CGGAGGGAGATGGCGCTGCAAGCGACAGAGGGAGGATGGCCCTTGGCAGGCCGGGCAACGGCACCGGAATGCCTGGATATAAGCGAACGAAAAAGAGAGGACCCTGTTACAGAGGGGAGGCTATCAAATGACAGCAGGAAAGGCGATAGAGACGGCGGACGCGCTGCGGCCAAACAACAGCTTTGACCGGGAGCTGAAAATTTTATGGCTGCGGCAGAGTGACGCGGCACTGCGGCGGGCAGTGGTGAGCCGGAGCGACACCACAGACTTTGACGACGTTGGGGCAGATGTGCTGTACGACCCGGAGCAGGAGCTGCTGCGGCAGGACGCCCAGCTGCTGGCCCCGGAGCCCTATGACGACTATTACCCGCACTATCTGTGCGCCCAGATGGATGCAGCCCTGGGCGAGACAGAGCGGTATGCCAACGAGATGCAGCTGGCGAACACGGCACAGCAGGGCTTTGCGGTGTGGTGCCGCCAGCACTACCTGCCCAAGATGGCAACGAAATGGAGGTACTGAGATGAACCTGCCAAGCCTGTACAGCTTACAAAGCGGGCGGAGCATCCTGACGGCCTTTGGCGGGCTGAACGAGAGCTACGCCTGCGGGGAGGCGGAGTTTACCGAGGAGATGAATTTTTCCAGCCAGGGATACCCGGCGTTACAGACCCGGAACCCCCGGCGGAAGCTGGGAGCACTGGCCAACTGCAACGGAATGTATCACCTGAACGGGCGGCTGACCTGCACCGGGACCACCCTGACCTATGTGCAGGACGACGTGGACGGCAGCGCCGGGACCCCCTATTTTGAGCTGACCGATGCGGTGACAGACACGGCAAAGATCATGGTGGGGATGGGCACCCAAATCCTCATCTGGCCGGACGCCAAGAGCTTTGACACCAAGACCGGAAAACTGGAAGACCTGGGAGCCAGCTGGGCCCAGGGCGAGGGGACGGTGGAGGTGAGCCCCTGCGACGCAGGCGGCAAGACCTACGAGGTGGAAGAGTACGGGGCCAAGGAGCCGGAAGAACCAAAAGACGGGCTGCTGTTTTTGAAAGTGAACGATGAGGCCACCCCCTGGGCCTATGTGAGCGTGCTGGAACAGTACGACGCCAAGATGGAGAAGTGGGTGGAGATCAAGCTGGATCATGTACGGCTGACGATGCCGGGGCTGGCTGCCGCAGGGTTTAAGAAAGGCGACACCATGACCGTGAGCGGTATCCCGGACAAGGTGGAAACGTACCTGGCCGGGAATGTGAACGGCGAGATGAACATTGAGCAGCTGGACGGGGACAGTGTGGTGGTGACAGGTGTGCCCGCGCAGGAGAGCAAGGCCTACTTTGGAACGTTTGCCATCACGGCGGAGAGGACGAAGTGGACAAGCCTGGATAGCAGCGAGGCGAAGACCTTTGAGGGGGCTGCCGCAGCAGCGCAGCGGCGGGTGCCGGAACTGGAATATGTGACCGAGAATGCAAACCGGGTATGGGGCTGCAACTCCAAGGAGAACATCATTTACAGCTGCAAGCAGGGCGACCCGACCAACTGGTACTGCTACAACGGCATAGCCTCCGACAGCTACGCGGTGACGGTGGGCAGCGAGGGCGGCTTTACCGGGGCGGCCACCTGCATGGGATATGTGCTGTTTTTTAAAGAGAACACGATCCACAAAATCTATGGCAGCCGCCCGGCGGACTATCAGGTGGTGAGCACCCAGTGCCGGGGTGTGGCAAAGGGAGCAAGCCGGAGCCTGAGCGTGATCAACGAAACGCTGTACTACCTGAGCTGCGAGGGCGTGATGGCCTGGGACGGGAGCCTGCCGGTGAACGTTTCCACTATGCTGGACCGCACGAGCCTGATGAACGCACGGTATGCGGCAGGGGCAGCGCTGGATGCGCGGTACTACCTGTACACCCGGGTGCCGCAGGCCACCGGGACCCGGGCACGGCTGCTAGTGTACGACACGGAGCGGAAGCTGTGGCATGAAGAGGACACCGGCGACGGGCAGAAAACGGCCGGCTGGGAAATGTGCTCCACCCGGCAGCAGCTTTACCTGTGGGACGGGGAGGCGCTGTGGGCTGCGGAACCGGACCGGGAGAGCGACCGGGAGACCGACGAGGCCCAGGCAGCGGTGGAGAAAAAAGTGGACTTTACGGCCACGACAGGAGACATTGGGCTGACGGGCCCGGACGACAAGTATGTGAGCCGGGTGACGCTGCGGGTGGACGCGCTGGCCTACAGCGTAGTACGGGTACAGGCTAGCTATGACGGCGGGGCTTGGGAGACGCTGGGAGACGCGGCGGTGCTGAACCGCTGGGTGCGGGTGAATCTGCCCTTTGTGCCTGCCCGGCACGACACCCTGCGGCTGCGCATTTCCGGCACCGGGCAGATCGCGGTGCGGAGCATTGCATTTACTTTTGCGGCCAGCCGGGGCAACCGGGTGGCGGGAGCGTAACCTCTCAGTCTGCTGCGCAGACAGCTCCCCTAACAGGAAAGACTCCCTCCGGCCGGAGGGAGATGGCGCTGCAAGCGACAGAGGGAGGATGGCCCTTGGCAGATAGGGCCACGGAACCAGACCGCTTGGGTATAAGCGGCCGCAGGAGTGTGGGCCCTGCGGTGTGACGCCAGAAAGGATGATGGATATGGCGGATATTACAAGGCTGGGAGAGATCAGTCTCCCGAAGTTGAGCGAGAACATGGCACCGGAAGACCGGCGGGCCATCAACAACTACCTGATGCAGTTGCGGGATCAGACCATGTACATGCTGCGGAACCTGGACGAGAGTAATTTTTCGGATGCCATGCGGGACAAGCTGACGGCCATGGGGTTGAAAGGAGATTAAAATGGCGAATAGATACAGCAGCCGGGTGGAGCAGGCCCGGTACAACCTGGATCAGCTGGAGGCAAATAAGCCGGGGGACTATGAGAGCCAGTACAAAAACCAGATCGACGGGGTACAGAGCAAGCTGAACGACATGAACAAGAACGGGTTCAGCTACGACTACACCAAGGATATGGCCTACCAGCAGTACAAGAACCGCTACACCCGGGGCGCGGAGCTGGCCAGCGAGGACGCCACGGCCCAGGCAGCGGCCCGCAGCGGCGGCTACGGCAACAGCTGGGGCACCAGCAGCGGGCAGACCGCCTACCAGAACACCATGAACGGGCTGGCAAGCGTGGCTGACAGCCTGTATAACCAGGCCTACAACGAATACAACACCAAGAAGAGCGACCTGAGCAACCAGCTGGGAACGCTGCAGAAGCAGGACGAGCTGGCGCGGCAGGAATGGCAGACCAACGTGGACAAGTACTACAATGACCTGAGCTATGCGCAGAACGAATACAACAGCGCTGTGAACGCCTACCAGCAGGAGCGCTCGAGCAAGCGGGGATTCTGGGGCAGCGTGCTGGCGGGTGCAGCCATGCTGCTGCCGTGGATACTGTAAGGAGGATGTAAAATATGGCGATTGGAAGCAGCAAGCGGAGAATGAACGCGGCGGAGCAGGCCGAACGGCAGTGGGCGGCCAACAGCCCGGCGGACTATGTGAACCAGAACAAAGAGGCCATGGATGCCGTGACCGGCCAGGTGGGCAGCGGCTTTGACTGGAACACCGCGGCGGACGCCTACCAGCAGTACCGCCAGCGGGCCACCCAGAGCGCCCAGGCGGCCGCAGACAATGCCAAGGCCAATGCCGCCAGCCTGGCAGGCGGGTATGGCTCCAGCTACGCAGACAGTGTGGCCGCCCAGAATCAGCGGCAGGCACTGGCAGGCATTGACAACGCACTGCCAAGCCTGCGCAGCCAGGCGCTGGCCGAATACCAGGACAAGCAGAACAGCCTGCTGAACGCCCTGAGCGGGATGGCCGCCACGGAGGGGCTGAACCGGGCAGCCTACGGGGCGAACCTGGCGAATTTCCAGAGCTGGCGGAATTACCTGGCCAACAAGAGCGAACAGGCCCGGAACGAATACGCCAGCGACAAGGAAAACCTGTGGGGCTGGGTAAAGAACATTGGCTCTGCGGCGCTGACGGCCTACGACGGATACAAAGGGTATACGGCCCAACAGCAGCAGGCCCAGGCACAGGCCATCAACTACGCAGTGAGCCTGAAACAGCAGGGCGCGGACGATGCAGCTAAGGCCGTGCTGGAAGCCTACAAAGTAGACCCCGGGATCCTGGACAACTACACCGGACAGACGCCCATCACCTGGAAAGACCAGCTCTCGGGGCTGGCCACTGCTTCCGGCCTGATGGGCAGCGGCGACCAGGCGGGCGCGTACAGCTACCTGGACATTCTGGGAATGCCGCAGGACAGCATCGACAGCTATGATACCGTTGCAAACCGGGCCTTTGAGGAGTACATGAACAAGCAGCTGCTGAGTAAATCCCTCTCGGCCAGTGGGAAGAGCAGCGGTTCTGGACGGAGTAGCGGCAGCTCCCGCAGTACGTCTGGCAGCAGCAAGAGCGGGAGCGGCTGGACCAACAGCCAGGTGCTGACAGCACTGGGCAAATACCAGTCTCTGAGTGACGATGATCCAACCAAGGCCATCTATGCCGACATCCTGGAAGAGGCCGGGATGCTGCCGCAGGGAACGGGAAGCAAGAGCGCCTATACCGCGCCAAGTGCCGGCGCTTTGACGAATTTGGATATGGGGCGTAAGTGGGGGACGCTGAACACGACAGGAACGAGCACCACCCGGAAGAGCAGCGGGGAAAACAGAAGATTACTGGCGGCACAGAATGCGGTGAGAGGCCAGAGAAGCCGCGGCGCAGATGACCAGACCATTTATAACAGCCTGCGGCTGCAGGGCTACACCGAAGATGAAATCTATGAGGCGATGAACTCGTGAAAGGGTGAAGTATATGGCAGTAAGCAAAAAGCAGCTCGCTGAATGGAGCAAGGCTTTTGAGGAAAAATATTCCGAAGAAAGCCAAAAGAGCACCTACACAGTGCCGGAACAAAAGAAAGAAAAGGTTTCGCGGGAGCAGCTTGCCCAGTGGAGTACGGAATTTGATACACGGAAACAGGCGCCCACCGCGCAGCCGACTGCAGCTGCGGCCCCTGCGGCCGATGTCGCGCCCTATGACGAGGCTTTCAGCAGTTACGGCCAGCTGGCCCAGAAGTTTAAGGCGGGCACAGAGGCGCTGGAACAAAAGAGCGACCGACTGGACGCACTGAACCAGTGGTACGACGACCCGCGCAGCCAGCAGCTGGTGGCCGACCTGACGGCGAAGAAAGACCACTTTACCACCTACGCCCAGCAGGGCACCAGCCGGAACGCGGCCAGTGCCCCGGCCCCGCTGCGCCTGATGGGCAACTCCAACTACGGCCTGCCGACCACGCCGACCACCGAAAGCAAGTACACGGACGAGCAGCTGAAAAAGCGGGGCTACAGCGCCGGAGAGATCGGGCAGGGGCGGCAGTACCTGAAGGAGATCAACGAGATCCCGGAGGCGAAGCAGCAGGCCCGCCGCATCCTGAACACGGCGGGCGGAATTGCGGACACGGTGGAAGCGGCGCCGCTGCTGGCCGGAGAATACATCGTGCAGGCGGGCAAGAACTTTGCAAAGAGCGCGGCGAACCGGAAAGCACTGGAGGCGGAAGTAGCCAAGAGCCCCCGGGAGAAAAACCTGTATGAGCGGCTGATGGAAACCGACATGGAATACCAGCCGAAATACAGCACAGGTGACCTGTTGCAGCAGGGCTTCACGCGGGAAGAGATTGACAGCATGAAAGCCCGCATTGCCGGGACGGAAGCCAAAGACAGCATCGACCCGGAGCAGAGCCTGGGCTACCAGATCTACAACCGGGGCCAGAAGCTGAACGCTGCGGCCCAGAGCGGCCTTGGCCCGGCGGCCAAAGCGGCCCAGGTCATTGTGAGCAGCGCGGCGGAGAACCTTGTGGTGGGCTCGGTGAACCCGGCACTGGTGCTGCCTGTGCTGAGCGCCCAGGGCGCAGCGGAAGCCATGGGCCAGAGCGTGGAGAGCGGCCAGAGTGCGGGCAAGGCACTGGCTGGAGGCCTGACCAAGTTTGGTGCGGGCTGGGCCATCAACAGCGTGGGTGCGGCAGACCTGGCCCGAACCATGGGCTCAGACTATGCCAAGGACACGGTGGCCGGGCAGATCGCGGACTGGGTGCGGGGGCTTGCCGGGGACGGGGCCCTGGCCAAGAATTACCCGGCGGTGGCCAATGCTATTTCCGGCGGCATGGACAACGCCATGCAGGCCTTTGTGGAAACCTATGCAGACCAGGCTATTGATGCTGCACTGGGCGACGAGGAAGCGGCAAAGACCCTGTTTGACCGGGACACGTTCCTGACAGCATTGGAAAGCGGACTCTCCGGTGGTGCATCCGGCGCCCTGGGCGGTGCTGTGGGCACCGGGCTGGCCAAGTACAACAGCGGCGACTCCAGTTTGGTGGGGCAGGCGGAATACTATGCTGCTCAGGCAGATGCAGAACAGGCGGCCCGGCAGCAGCGCAAGGCGCTGGAGCGCACGATGGAGCCGGGGGAGGCTGCGGGATCCTCTGATAGAGCGCTGGCCCGGCAGAACCTCTCCGTCACCGATGGTGACACCTCCCCTGACAGGACAGACTCCCTCCGGCCGGAGGGAGATGTCGCGGAGCGACAGAGGGAGGACGCCCTTGGCATGTCGGACAACTCTGAGCAGACCGCTATGGGTGCAATGAATCGTGAAGTAGTGGGCCCTGCGGCAGAGGGCAGAGTGAGTGATAATCCGGCGGTGCGGCAGTTTGCCCAGGTGGCTGCAAGCGACAGCCTGACGGGAAAGACCATCGGGTTGTTTACCCCGGGAGAGGGTAATGAAGCCAACCGGGCGGCTTTTGAAGCGGCCTATGGGGTACAGCTGCCCGGAACGGCAGCGGCCACCCGGAGAATGCTGCGCAGCATTGCAGCACAGCAGCAGGCGGCACAGAACCAGGAAACGAGAGCAGCAGACAGCTCCTCTGATAGAGCACTGGCCCGGCAGGACCTCTCAGGCGCTGACGCGCCAGCTCCCCTTGAAAGGGGAGCCATTGGCATGTCGGGCAACTCTGAGCAGACCGCCCAGGTTGCGGCGGACGCAGAAGAGCGGGCCCTGCTGCCGAGGGTGGAAAGTGCGGAAACACAGAACCAGGCCGTGGAGAATACCGGGGAAAGTGTGGAAAGCAGCCCGGCAGAGCTGCGGGAGACCATTGGGCTGCAGGAAGCACCCACGGAAAGCCAGAAGATGAACCGGGTGGAGCAGAAGCTGCGGAGCTGGCAGGTGAGCGAAAAGGCAGCAGAGAACCTGAGCAAGCAGATGCCCAGCGGGCTGAACGCGGACACCTATGCAGCGGCAGCCTCCAGCATGTACCGGCTGGGACAGATGGAGGACGTGGACACCTTTGACAAGGCGCTGCGGCTGGCGGGCAGTGAGAATGCCCTGGGCCTGAATGTGAACATGGTGCTGGAAAAGAGCACCGGGCGGAACGTGCTGGAGCAGGCCTACCTTTACGGCAAAGGCGAGCAGGAAGCCCGGGCCCAGCAGATGAAGAAGCTGGGCGGTGCCCTGGGAGCCCAGAGCACCAGCGGCGAGGGTGTGACTTACTACCGCGGCACCCTGCGCCCGGAAGATGCTGTGGCCAGCCAGATCATCCGCCTGAACGCCCAGGGTACGGGCACTGATGCGGTGCTGAAAAGCGTACTGAATGGGCCGGACGGGGCACCGAATGCGAATGTCCGGGCCTATGTGGACACGGAGATAGCCCGCATTTTCTTTGGTGACAGTGCGCAGGATGTTTTTTCTACCGTACTGCACGAGGACTACCACTGGTATAACGCACTGGACGCTGAGGGTGCCAAGACTTTGCAGGATCATGTACTGCTGTACCTGGCCCAGAAGAATGGCTATGAAACCATAGACGAGATGATCCGGGCCAAGATGGGCGATTATGCCGCCCAGAGTCTGACCTATGAGCAGGCAGCGGAAGAACTGGTGGCAGATGCCTGGGGCGGCATCTTTGACAGCGAGGAGAGTGTGCGGCGGTGGGCTCAGTTCCAGCGGGAGCAGGCGGACAAGAACGCAGGCCGTGCCGGAAGTATCCACAAGGTGATGCAGCAGGTGAAGACCATGCTGGAAAACATCATCTCCAAAGCCAAGGAAGTGCTGCGCATTGACCCGGAGAATACCGCAGCCAGGAAAGCCCAGCGCCTGGCAGAAGCCGAGAAGCGGGCATTGCAGGAAGAATACTTTGCCCATGCCGAAAAGGCCATGGACAACCTGCGTGCTGCAAAAGCCGCCGAAAATAAAAACGCCGCAGCCCTCAAGACCGAGGACGCGGCGGAAAAACTGGGGACACGGTTTGAAATTGACAAGGGATTTGAAAAAGCCATTGATGAACTGGATGTAAATGCAAAAGTATGGTCAAAGCAAATCCTTGTGGGCTCGACATCAAAAGTGTTACAAAGCATTGGCGTAAAGGACCAGAATATTTACTGGGACAGCGGCAAGATTCGGAAAATTTTGCAGAAACACAGTGCAGAAAACTTCCGGGCCGGAATTGATGACTCTATTATGACAAGAGAAATCATCAAACAGGTGCCGCAGGTTCTGGAAAGCCCTATTGTTGTGCTCCATTCTGACACAAGCCGAAATGCGGACTATGCCAGCCGTATCTATATGTTTGGCGAAGTCTATGACCAGACCGGGAAGCCTGTGGATGTTTCGCTGGAGCTGCTGCCGACAAGCCGGGGCGGGCTGGAAATGGATAACATTGTGGTGACGAGCGCCTATGGAAAGAAAAATGTGCAGGGCCTTTTGAACCGTGATGAAATCCTTTACATCGACCCCAATAAAAATAGAACCAATACTTGGTTAGCTGTCAATGGGCTCCAATTGCCGTTACGCATAACCAAGTATGGTTCCATTGCTAGTTTACGCTATTCCGATGGAAATGTCAAGAGCGTAAGCGTGGAAAACGCCCGGACAGATGAACCTGTGAAGAAAACTACCCGGTTCCAGCTGGCCAGCCCGGTGGAAGCAAATGAGACCAAAGAGCTGGTTGCCGTGCACAACCTGACCGAGGAAAACCTGCGGGAAGCGCTGGATCTGGGTGGGATGCCCTCGCCCTCCATTGCGGTGGTGAAAGCCCAGGAGGGACACAGCCAGTATGGCCCCATCTCGCTGGTGTTTGGCCCGGACAGTATTGACCCTATGGCCAACCGTGCAAACCGGGTGTATGGCTCAGATGCCTGGACGCCGACAAGACCGAATGTGGAGTATAAGGTGAATGCGGACCAGGCCATGAAGCTGAATACGGAGCTGGCACAGTTGAGCCGCCAGACTGCCAAGGGGGCCTTTGCCCGGGGCAGTGTGCTGACCGGCACGCTGAACATGGAGGCCTCCAGCCAGAGCCCGAAGCAGCTGGCGGAAAGCCTGGCCCAGAACGATGCCGTTAAGGCGGCGTATCTGGCCGACAAGGGCGAGGACATCCAGGTGGTGACAAAGCCGGAGGTGCGGTTTACTGAGAGCCAGAAGAAGCGCTATGAGAAGATCATGGAGGCTATTGGCGGGGAGAGCGTGCTGCGGGACATCGTGGAGACGGACGTGGTGAGCGGAAACCACGACCGGGCCAACGCGGTGCTGAATGAGGTGCGGCAGGCAGAAACGGCCTGGGCCATGGAAGAGCTGGGATGGAGCGAGGAAAAGGCACAGGCCAAAGCGGCCCGGCTGATCGCGCCCATGCTGCGGTCCCGGCTGGAAAACGCATACGAGTATGTAACGACCAAAGACATTGCGGGCAAGCTGGTGCAGGATACTGACGCCATGCAGCAGGAGCTGCGGGAAAAGGCACCGGACGCCGATGTGGCCTCCTGGCTGCTGCCCAAAATGGAGAAGATTCTGGGAGAAAAGGGTATCTACAACGGAAAGGACCCCTACACCAAGCAGGGCAACCGCCGCAGTTTTGCCCAGCTGCACAACCCCTACACCCTGGAAAACCTTGTGGCAGCCATGAACCAGGAGGAAGCCCGGGGAAAAGGCGCGTGGGGACTCTCGGCCAATACCTTGATGAGCACGGCCACGGCGGAGTATAAGAACCTGGACGAAGTGCGGGCAGACAAAGGACGCTTGCAGCAGATGCCGGAGGAGGAGTATAAAGCCCTGCTGGAAAAGGCAGACGGCCAGATCGAGACCATCCTCAGCAAGCTGCGCAGCGAGACGGAGCCCCACACGAGCAACAGCTTTGAAGAACGGGAAATCCTGGGCGACATCCTGCTGCGGGCCGCGCAGGGCAGCCAGACGACCACGGCCATTGGCAAGGCGTTTGCCAAGGAGGGCTACAGCATCAGCAAGGATACGGCGGCGCTGATCCGGCAGCTGTACAAGGACGTAGCTGCCATCCCCACCGGATACTTTGAGGCAAAGCCCCAGCGGGCTGTGGGCTTTGAAGAAGTGAAAGCCGCGATCCTGCCGGACAATGCCAGCGCGGCGCTGGTGGACAGCCTGAAAGGGCACGGCATTGCCGTGGAGCAGTACAAGGCCGGAGACGAGGCCCAGCGGGCAGAGCTGCTGAACAAGGTGCCGAACGTCCGGTTCCAGATGGCAGAGAGCGCCGACAAGGACGCCCGGAAGAACACCCAGCGGCAGGCCAGCCGGGCTATTGCAGAGCGGGACGCCTCCCTCAAGACCCTGATGGACTTCTTTGGGATCACCCGGGGTGTGCGGATCTCGGACGACAGCCTGGAGGGGATGGCGCTGCGGATCATCAATGGAAGCGGGGCCAAAGGCAAATTGCATTCCAGCGAGTTTGCCAAGGAGCTGCGGCCTTTGGTGGAGTACCTGAAAGCCGACGGGGCCGACATGCAAAAGGCCCAGAGCATGGCCGAAGTGCTGGCAGGAGAGGTGCTGGATCATGCGACCTACCGCAACACAGAGCTGTGGGACCAGTACCCGGAACTGCATGACCTGAGCTATACTGTGGCCAAGGGTGGACAGGCGGAGGCAGAGCTTACCCGGCGGTACGGAACCTGGGGCGCGGCGGTGAAAGACGCCAGAAGCCATGGCGTGCAGCTGCGGCGGGAAGCCGGATACCGGGATGGCAACCCGGTGGAACAGTATGAGAGCATCGTGAACGACACCCGGAGCGTGGGCGGTGTGAAAGACGGTGCAGCAGGACTGTTCCGCACGGCAGCCAAGAACGCGGGTGTGGCAGGGGCTGCCAGCATGGAAAGCACCGAGTGGCTGGAAGTGCTGATGAACGTGCATGATGCCATCAAGCCCAGGATGATGAGCCGCTTTGCCGACGTGACCGAGTATGAGGACGCCAAGGTGGAGCTGGCAGGCCGGATGCTGGGCGAGGTGATGAACCTGAATGAGATGACCGACGTGCAGACCATCTTCAATGGCATCCAGAAACACAACCGGGAAGTGGCTGCCGCGGCCGCAGGCAGTGAGGAGCGAGCAGCCGAAGTGCTCAAGAGCCTGAAAGGAGTCCAGAGAGAGCAGACCCGGGAGTTTAACCGGAGGCTGTACGAGAACAGCAAGGCTGCTGCCCAGAGCGACGAGGCAAAGGCCTTTGCCCGGCAGGAACAGAAGAACCGGGCAGCCGAGAGGCTGCTGGACCAGAACCTGGACATGCTGGGTGTGGACATCTCGAACATTGGTGACCTGAACGAGAAGCTGGAAGTGCTGCGGGAGACCTACGACCGGGAATGGAAAGCCGAAAAGCAGCGGATGCGGGAGGAACGGCGGCAGATGCTGGACGACATTGCCCTGGAGCGCCGACAGCTGAAAGCGGAGAACGCGGAGCTGGCCCGGCAGGTGGCAGGGGAACAGCGCCGGGCAGACCGGGCCGAGCGGCAGCTCATTTTCCAGGAAAACGACATCCTGGAATGGGAGCAGGAGAACCAGCGCAAGGCAGAAGCTTGGCAGCAGCAACAGGCCCAGCAGAATGCAATTGCCATTGAGGTGGCACGGCAGCAGCGGGATGAGGACATTGCCGTGGCCAAGGCACTGGCGGAAAAGCGGGTGCAGAAAGCCCGGGAGGGACGCCAGAAAGACGAGCTCCGGCGGAGCATCCAGCGGAACGCGGCCCAGCTGAACCAGATGGTGCTGCGGCCTGCACCGGGAAAGTATGTGCAGAAGAGCCTCATCGTGCAGGCAGCAGAGGTGGCAAAGCTGGCCGACCTGACTGTGATGAACCTTAAGGCCGTGCAGAGGCTGGAAGCCCTGCGCACCAGCATCCAGGTGGCACAGGGCACCGAGGGCAGCGCCAGCGGCGTGAGCGTGGACTGGGAGCAGAGCGGTGTGGTGAAGCTGATCGACACACTGGAAATGGACCTGAAGGCGACCAAGCAGGCACAGCTGGACCGTCTGAACAAACAGATGGCCGAGGCCAGGGCCCTGCCAGACAGCGAAAAGGCCCGGGCCTTGCAGGACCGTTTGCAGCAGCGGATCAACGAGACGGAAAACCGGGTATACCTGCCCATGACCGTGGACCAGATGCGGATGCTGAAAGCCATCACGGCCAGCACGCTGCATGTGATCCGGACGGCCAACAAGACCCTGAGCCTGGAAAAGGCGAAAGAGGTGGACGCCATGGCCATGAACGCGGCCCACGAGGTGCTGGACGCCAAGGGCAGCGAGCCGGGCGAGAAATGGGCCGGGCTGCGCAAGGCGGCGACCCGGTACAACCTGGACATGCTGGGCGGCGTGCGAGTGTTCCGGATGCTGGGCGGCTATACCAAGGACGGCCAGATGGAACAGATGGCCACCATGCTGAACGAGGGCCAGCGCAGGCAGACGAAGATCCTGGTGGAGGGCGAGGCTCTGTTTGACAACGTGACAGGCAGGAGCCACCACAAGGAGATGGAACAGTTTGCGGGCCCAGGCGCGGAGCTGGTAGACGTGGGACTGAAAGACACCAAGGGCACCGCGGTGCCCCTGACCCACGCCCAGCTGTGCAGCCTGTACATGCACCTGAAAAATGCGGACAGCCGGAACCACCTGCTGGCAGGCGGCCTGACCCTGCCGGACGCGAAAGCCTACCACAAGGGAGACATTGAGGCAGCCTACCAGAAAGGTCAGACTGTGCAGCTGGGCAGCCTGCTGAACGCCGACGGCACCCCGATGGCGGACACCATTGTGCAGACCGTCGAAAAGGCTATGACCGATTACGACCGGGCATGGTGCAAGGACATGGAAGACTTCTTTGGGCGGTACACCACCAATCTCATCAACGAGACCAGCATGAAGCTGCTGGGCTACCAGCGGGCCACCGTGAAAAACTATTACCCCATTGCGGTGGACAAGACCCAGCTGGCAACCCAGATCGAGGGCTTGAAGCTGGATGCCACCATCGAGGGGCGCGGCTTCTTGAAAAACCGTGTGAAGAGCAGCCAGCCCATCCTGCTGGAAGAGTGCAACAATGTGGTGCAGCGCTCCCTGCGGGATACGGCGGCCTACGCGGGTCTGGCAGCGCCGATCCGGGACGTGCAGAAAATCTTGAACAGCGGGGTGGAGACGGCCCAGGGCGTTGGCATCCTGAAAAACAAGATCATCAAAGAGCACTGGGGCCGGGAGGCCGTGGATTACATCGACTATCTGCTCACCGACCTGCAATCGACCCAGCGGAAGCGGATGGACGGCGTTAGCCGGGGGCTGGGCAAGCTGCGGGGCAACTATGCCGGAGCCATCCTGACGCTGAACCCGGGCGTGGCCATTGCACAGGCAGCCTCTCTGCCAACGGCAGGCGCAGTGCTGGGGGCAGATACCATGGCAGCGGTGGTGCCATTTGTGAAGAACCTTTCCGGGAAACAGCGGGCCGCGCTGGAAGCAGAAATCAGCCAGCACGGGGACGTGCTGCTGCGCTACCGAATGCGAGGCTCCCAGGAGGGAGAGCTTGCCTCTATGGGAAAAAATCTGAGCCTTGCCGAAAAAGGTATGGACAAGGCCCCCAAGTGGGTGACAGGCTGGATCAATGGAATGGATGAAGTGACCGTGGCAGCCCTGTGGGAGGGCGCAAAGCGGTATGTGGAACGCCATGCAGAGGAGTTTGGGGGCTTGGCGGATGACTCCACGGAAGAGGGTGAGGGCGGGCAGGAACCTCTCACCGCTTCGGTCCCGCCTATGGCGGGCGCCTTGCGGAGCTCCCCTACAAAGGGGAGCCAAGTGTTAAGGAATGAGGCCTACTGGAAAGCGGTGAACGAGGTATACCAGAGAGTCATTGAGGAGACGCAGCCCAATTACACCACCATGCAGCGGGCAGGCATCCAGCGCAGTGACAACGAGATCACCAAGACGCTGACCATGTTTACGACCCAGCGGTTCCAGAACTACGGCATCCTGGCCGATGCGGTGGGCGACTACAACGCCCAGCGGGCCCGGTATAAGGCAGAAGCCAGCGCAGCGAATAAGGCTGAACTGGACCGGGCGGGCAAGCAGCTGAACCGGGCCGTGGCCAGCCAGATCGTGCAGACGGCTGTGTTTGCCCTGATGAAAATTGGCGCGGACTTCCTGCTCCACCGCTGGGACCGGGAGCAGGACGAGAACGGCGACGTGACCGCCCAGAGCCTGCTGAGACGGTTCACCGACCTGTTTGCCGGGAGTGCTGCGGGCAACTTCCTCTACGGCTCCGAGGCATACAACCTGGTGAGCAACGTGGCGGGCGGCAAGGATTACGATGTGGTGAGCGCGGCGAACCTGAGCGCCATCAACGACCTGGGAACGGCAGCCATGCGGTTTTACAAAGTGCTGGCCGCTGATACCAGCGAGATGGACGAAGAGAAGCTGACCGCCTACCACGAAAAGGTGCGGCGCCAGGCCATGGCCCTGATGATGGACGGGCTGGAACTGCAGGGGCTCCCGGCCGGAAATGCCGAAAAGCTGTGGAATGCCGCCGAAGCCTGGGGCGGGAACCTGCTGTACGCAGTGACCGACGGGAAGACGGGGGAAAAGCTGAGCTTCCACTCCCTGCCTGCCTCTGCCACAGGCCAGTATGACCGCCTCTATAACGCCATCCGGAATGGCGACACAGAGGAAGCGGCAGCTGCCCGGGCCAAGTTGGAAGCCATGGGCAAGGACGACAAAACAATTTACAGCCAGCTCAAGACCCGGATGAAAAAGTACGACGACACCATCCAGAGAGCGGCCAAAGCCCAGGTGGCCGGAGACGATGCCACCCGGCAGCAGCTGACCCGGGACATGGTGTTGGGACTGTACGAGACGCTGGGCATTGACCGGACAGATAAGGCCGATGCAGCCAAGCGGGAGCAGGTGATCGACCTGGTGACCGGAGCCATCACCGACGTAGCCAACGCCCAACTGAAAGGCGGCCGGGCAGGGCTGTACGATGACCTTTCCGACGCACTGGACTCTGGCCGGGTGAAAGACGTACAGGACGAACTCAACCGCCTGATGACTGCGGGCAAGAAAGCCGACGACTTAAAGAGCAAAGTGACAGAGCTGGTGAAACCGGTGTACCTGGCAGGCAATGACCACGACAGGGCACAGATGGAGGCCATGCTGCTGAAACTGGAAGACGACAGCGGCGGCAAGCTGTACGAGAGAAAGACCTTTGAGCAGTGGGTGAAGCAGGCCAAGAAAAAGGAGGAACAGGCCGAAAAGACCACAGACGAGTGGGCAGGGCTGAGATAGCCCTCTCACCGCTTCCGTCCGCCTGCGGCGGCGCGTTGCGGAGCTCTCCCAATGGGAGAGCCATGACCATAATGAAGTACAAAAAGGGAGGCACCCGGCGGGGGTGCCTCCCTTTTGTGCGGCCAGATGGGATTTTGCAAATGTCCGCAGTATTTTTGTGGGGAGAAGTGTGATAGGCTGAGGGAAAGAAGAAATTTGTGGGAGCGCCAGGAATTAAGGAAGAGAAATATGAGCGAAGTGGTAATCAAAATCCGAAAATTGCAGGACAACGGCTCGACGTTCCGGGCGAACCCGGAGACGCTGTACCTGGGCGGCATTGGCTCGGCGCAGGTGGACCGGCTGCGGTTTGAGCTGCCGAAAGAGTGGGAAGACTGCGCTGTGACGCTGCATGTGCAGCGGATGAGCGGGGCCCTGCCCACACCGCAGGTACTGGACTATGAGAACAGCGCCCCGGTGACCAAGAACTGGACGGCGGAAAAGAGGGGCCTGTGGATGCTCTCGGCCATTGGCGGGGACGGATACCGGGCTATGACGAAACCGGCCAGATACGAGTGCTACGAGACACTGGAGACCACGGGCGAGGAAGACATCCCGCAATCCATGTACGAGAAGTTTGTGGAGACCATCCGGGGAGATGCCAAGAACGCCCGGAAGAGCGCTGCTGAGGCCAAGGCCAGCGAAGAAACAGCCGCGGCCAGTGCCGGCGCTGCGGCAGACAGCGCGGCGGAGAGCGAGGACGCGGCACAGCGGGCCAAAGCCAGTGCGGAAGAGAGCGCAGTCAGTGCTGAGAAAAGCGCGGCCAGCGAGAATGCCGCCAAAAAGTACAGCGAGAGCGCCAAGGATGCCATTGCGAACGCCAAGAAAGACTACAGCGGCGGATACCTGAAAACCTACGACCTGACGGCGGTTCAAGCAGACTGGAAGCCGCTGGACCCAGCCCGGGGGCCCTATCACTACTCCTGCGACATCCCGGTGGAAGAACTGACAGATCAGTTTTCGCCCTTTGCAGCCACGGGGCTGGAAAGCTATGCGGCGGCGGTGGCAGCGGGTGTGGCCAACGCTGTGGAGACACGGAACGGAGCGCTGCGGCTGTTTGCCATGCGGGTGCCCGCAGCAGATATTGACCTGGTGCTGACGCTGTTTGGCGTGGGCACCCTGAGCTATGAGCTGACCCTGCCGGTGACGGATTGGAAGCAGATGGAGGCCCCGGTGGGGCCGAACCGCTACTGCTGCGACGTACCGGTGGCAGGGTGTCTGGCCACGCTGACCCCACTGGCGACGACGGGGCTGGAAAACTTTGAAGCGGCCAGCCCCGCCGGGGTGGCCAGCGTGGTGGAGACCTACGACGGGTTTGTGCGGTTCTACGCGGTGCGGCAGCCGGAGGCGAACATTGACGTGATCCTGATGCTGCTGCGGAAAGAAGAGCCGGTGAACCGCCCGGCGACACGGACAGAGCTGGGCCTTGTGAAAATCGGCGATGGCATGGACGTGGACAGTGGCGGCGGCATCTCGACGCGGGCGGCGACGGACGAAGAGTTTGAGGATATGATGGAGGCGCTGTTCCATGGCAGATGAAGTGATTTTAGCAAAACTGAGCCAGCTGCGGGCGCTGGGGGAGAAATTTAATCAGGTGACTGGGGAACTGACACAGCAGATTGGGGCGCTGGAAGAGGCCGGAGGGCAGGCCAATGTGCTGGAACGGCTAAAAGTGAACGGCCAGCTCCTGACGCCGGATGAGAACAAGACGGTGGACATCCCTGTGCCCACTCGGGTGGGGCAGCTGGAAAACGACGCGGGATACCAGGAGAACGTACTGGAAAAAATCTGTGTGAACGGCGCGGAGCAGAACATCCAGGACGGAAAGGGCGTAGACCTGTTTGTGCCCACCAAGGTCAGCGACCTTGTGAACGACGACCAGTACTACACCGAGGACGAGATGAACGCAAAGCTGCGGGAGAAAGTGGGCGTTTCCTTTGACGGCAGCGAACCGCCCAGAAACACGCGGCTCTGGGTGGCAGTAGACCCGGCAGCGGATACCGAACCGGAAGAAGAGCTCAGCACCCAGAGCAGCCAGGACCGATACGATTTTACGATCCTATAACAGAAAAGGGGTAAAGATATGGCAACAAGTGTAAAAAATGCAATTGTGCGGGCACTGGTGGAGGGCGTGATCATCGACCTGATGCTCAAGACCAACACCGACAATGTGGTGCTGGACGATAACGGTACCGAGGTGACGCTCTCGGCTAAGCTGGCGGAATACATTGCGGCCCTGAACGGCAAGGCGACCCCGGAGGACATCACGAATGCCCTGAACAGCTACGTGAAGAAAGACGGCAGCAAGGTGCTCTCCACTAACGACTTTACTACGGACCTGCTGAACAAGCTGAACGGCATTGCGGCAGGGGCCCAGGTGAACAAGATCGAGACCATCAAGGTGAACGGCACGGCGCAGACGATTGCCTCCGACAAGAGTGTGAACATTACCGTGCCCACCAAGGTGAGCCAGCTGACCAACGACAGCTCCTACCAGACCAAGAGCCAGGTGGACACGGCGGTGGCAGCAGGCGTGGCGAACAGCAAGCACGCCAGCTTCAAGAAAGCCAGCAGTGTGCCGGCCGTGGCGGATGCCAAAGAGAACATCCTGTATCTGGTGTGGAACAGCACGACCAGACATTATGACATTTACGCCAAAGTGGAAGACAGCAGCGGAAATTTCAAAATGGAGCAGCTGGACGACACCACGGTGGACCTTTCCGGCTATGTCCAGAAAGTTTCCGGCAAGGGACTTTCCACCAACGACTTTACCGCTGCTTACAAGACGAAGCTGGACGGCATTGCAACGGGGGCCAACAAGTACACCCACCCGAGCTACACGGCACAGAGTTCCGGCTTTTGGAAAGTCACCGTGGATGCAACGGGCCATGTGAGTGCTGTGACGGCTGTGACGAAAGCGGACATCACGAACCTGGGCATCCCCTCGACCAATACGACCTATGCAGACGCGACCCAGAGCGCCCATGGCCTGATGACCGCAGCGGACAAAAAGAAGCTGGACGGGATCGCCAGCGGTGCCCAGGTGAACAAGATCGAGACCATCAAGGTGAACGGCACGGCCCAGACCGTTACCAGCAAGGGGGTAAACATTGCCATGCCGGTGATCTACGCCCAGGCCAGTGAACCGACGGGCCTGAAAGCGGGCGACCTGTGGTTCCAGATCCTTTAAGAGGCCGGAAAGGAGGAGAGCTCTTTGGCGACGACAGAAGCAAAGGTCCTGATGACCTGTAAGGACGCAAGCGGCAACAAGATGCTGCTTTACCCGGCCACCAAAGCGGAGCAGGTAGACGGGCTGGGGACGGCCGCCGTGAAAGACACCGGAGATTTTGCAGCAGCCAGCCACAACCACGATGGCCGCTACTACACCGAGAGCGAGATGAACACGAAGCTCAACGGAAAGGCCAACAGCAGCCACACCCACAACTATGCGGGTTCAGGCTCGGCAGGCGGCACGGCGAACAGCGTGAACGGCTTTACCTTTGGGGTGCAGACCAGCGACCCGGGGGCGGGAAGCAGCCTGACGACGAACAAATTTTTGTTTGTGTATGAGTAAGAGCGCTATTTCGTTAAGACCCCTCAGGCGCTTTGCGCCAGCTCCCCTTGAAAGGGGAGCTTAAGAGGAAAGGAGATTAAAAATGGCATTTGGGCCAATGAGCGTGGGCAGTGAGGGGGCGTTCAGCCTGATCACGGACCAGACGCTGACAAAAGAAAATGTGGCAGCGGACGCCAAAGCGGCGGGGGACGCGCTGGCAAAGAAGTTTGACAAGACAGGGGGCACCCTGAGCGGGCCGCTGAAATTCCCGTCCATTGGGAAAAGTGCGACGTCCAGAAAAATCGGGTGGAGCGGGGAAGAAGACGGTGCGGAAGTGTATTTGCAGACCGATGCAGCTGGGCGGGGGACTCTGATCTGGAACCTGCTGGGGGCGGCAAGCGGATTTGCTCTTGCACTGAACGGTGCGGTGAAGAGCTGGTTTGGGAGCGATGGAAGTTTCCACGGAAGTGTGGTGGGCAAAGCGGAGGCAGCGGGAACGGCGGACAGCGCCACACGTGCAGCCAGCGCGGCGTCGGCAGACACGGCGGCCAACGCGACCAATGCCAAGAGCGCAGATATTGCCAAGAACGCCACCACGGCAGCGAATGTGGGCGGGTACAGCATCCAGAGCCGGACCAGTGACCCCGGGGCAGGGAGTGCCCTGACCAGCGGCGTGGTACTGCTGGTATATGAATAAGGAATAAACCGCTCAGTCTCGCTTAGGTTTCGAGAAAATTCAAAATGGAGGGCCCTGTCGCCCTTGTCAGGAGGATAGAACATGGAACTGATTCAGCCAGGTTACACTGCCCCGGTGGAAGAGGGGGAGAACTTTGCCACCTACGACGCCATCAGCAAGACGGTGGAGGAGCACAACCAGAATGCGGCCCCGGGTGAGAAATACTGGGGCATCAGCATCGAAAACAGCACCTACACGGTGTACGAGTACGGCGAAGTGCCCACCCCGCCCACCGAGGAAGAGCAGATGGAAACACTGCGGGCGAAAAAGCTGGAGGAAGCCTCCGACGCTTGCGAAGCTGCCATCACGGCGGGCATCGACGTGCTGTTCGGGGACGGAACGCAGGAGCATTTCTCACTGGAAGTGCCTGACCAATCCAACATCGACGGCGTGTTCAACGCGGTGATGCTGGGGGCCACGGCCTACCCCTACCACGCAGACGGAAAGCAGTGCAAGCTGTACTCCGCAGCCGACATCGTAACGCTGTACACGGCAAAACAGAGCGCCATCACCCAGCAGACCACCTATAACAACGCTTTGCGGCAGTGGATCGGCCGGGAGACGAGCCTTGAGGTGCTGAAGGGCATCTCCTATGGCGTGGAGCTGCCGGAGGACCTGAAAGCCGAGGTGGCGGACATCCTGCAGAAGGCAAAAGAGCAGGTGGAGGCCATCGTCAAAAAGCTGTCCACTTGAGAGCACTGGTCCGGTAGGACCTCTCAGTCGCCTACGGCGACAGCTCTCCTAGCAGGAGAGCCCTTGGCAGATCCGTTAACGGCACCAGATCGAATGAGGTTTTACGAAATTTCAAAATGGAGGGCCCTGCTGTGAAACGGGAACTTGCAAAAATATCAATTTTGGCGTTACTGGGCGGAGCCCTCTATGTGGGAGTCGAGCTCCTTTGGAGAGGGCACTCTCACTGGACGATGGCGGCGGTGGGAGGCTTTTGTTTCGTGCTCATCGGCGGACTGAACAACTACCTGCCCTGGGAAATGCCCATCTGGAAGCAGGCGCTCTGCGGCAGCGCCCTGGTGACCGCCGTGGAGCTGGTGGCGGGGGTCATCCTGAATTTATATCTGGGCCTCGGCATCTGGGACTACTCGGGCCTGCCCTGCAACCTGCTGGGACAGATCTGCCTGCCGTTCAGCCTGCTGTGGGTGGCGCTGAGCGTTCTCTGCATCTTTGTGGATGACGCACTGCGGTGGAAGCTGTTCCACGAGGAGAAGCCGAGGTATCGGTGGTAAGGAGATTTCAAAATGGGAAAGAATTTACTCGTGGGCGTGGGCAGCAAGGCCCGCAAAGTGAAAGCCCTGTATGTGGGGGTAGGCGGCAAGGCGAGGAAGGTCAAGAAAGTGTACGTTGGCGTGGGCGGCAAGGCCCGGCTCGTGTATACGAGTTATGTGGCGGTAACAGGGATCACATTAAGTGCAGTAAATGAAGCAGGCGTTATTAGTGCCGCCATCACTCCGTCAAATTCCACAACTAAAAAAGTTTCCTGGTCTATTAAGAGTCTTGATTATACTTCTTATGCACTTGTAGATGTAACTGATACAACATGCCGAATTTATCTGGGAAAATCCCCCTCTTACACAGGACACAGATGCATTCTATCCGCAACAGTTGACGGAATTACAAAAACTGTCACATGCACTCAAATTGGATCAGGCTACATGCCTAACTACGGACCCGTTGTGCGGTTCAGCTATGTGTTCAACTAATTAGGCCTTTGTAATCACTACATGCCACTCAGAATTGCTATCATAATTAAAATTACATTTTGCGATGTACGTGATCCCGTCCGGATGCGTAAGTGTAATATTAAAATTACGTTTATGCGTGCTGGCTTTATCAGTAAGTTTTATGCCATTGCTCAACTCTACGAGGTCGAAATAGCGTAGCGCATTCATGTCAAAGCTATAGCTGACCGTTCGATTGGAAGTGCCTGCCGGAATAAATGCCCAGGTCAGTTCCATGGGAATCTTGCCGTTCTGGTAGTAATATCTCCAACTGATCGTGAGGTCTGTTGCTTTTACATAACTCGTATACACGAGCCTGGCCCGGCGGGAGCTGAATATCAGCCAATCGTAAAAATTTCAAAATGGAGGTGAAAAACCATGGGAATCGAAAGTTATTCCCTCGCCAAGGACGGCGAGAAGAGGCTGAGCGCCAACTTTAGGGTAAGAGAGTTTGCCTGCAAGGATGGCTCCAACACGATCTTCGTGTGCGATGAACTGGTGCAGCTGCTGCAGAACATCCGGGACCATTTCAACCGCCCGGTGACCATTACCAGCGCCTACCGCACGGTGACCCACAACAAGAAAGTGGGTGGCAGCCCGAAGAGCCAGCACCTGTACGGCACCGCGGCAGACATCCAGGTGAAAGACACCCCGCCTGAGTTTGTGGCCCAGTACGCCGAGACTCTGCTGCCGAACACCGGCGGCATCGGCCTGTACCCGAAGAAGAACGGCCGGGCCAAGGGCTGGGTGCATGTGGACACCCGGCCGAAAAAGAGCAGATGGACATTATAGGAGGAAAGAACCATGAAAAATGAAGTGTGCACGATCATTGGCATTGTAGGCGGGGCCATTGCCACCGCCTTTGGCGGCTGGGACACGGCGCTGGCGGCGCTTGTGACCTTTATGGCCATCGACTACATCACCGGGCTGATGGTGGCGGGCATCTTCCACACCAGCCCCAAGACGGAGAGTGGAGCACTGGAAAGCCTGGCGGGCTGGAAAGGGCTCTGCCGCAAAGGCGTGACGCTGCTGGTGGTGCTGGTAGCCTGCCAGCTGGACAAGGTGATGGGTTCCAGCTTCATCCGGGATGCTGCCATCATCGGCTTTATGGCGAACGAGGCAATCTCGATCATTGAGAACGCCGGGCTGATGGGGGTGCCCATTCCGGAGACGATCACCCAGGCGGTGGACGTGCTGCGGAAGAAAGGGAAAGAAGAGCGGAAATAAGAGGTGGCGCTGAAATGAAACGGGTGGCGACAAGGTGGCGCAAAGAATTTATATAAATGATGACAATACGATATAATTTACAGAATTGATGCACACTCGTAATGAGCAGGTCGTCCGTTCGAATCGGATCAGTAGCTCCAAAAAGAAATCCCTGAAAGTTGGTTTGTGAAGCCAGTTTTCGGGGATTTTTGTTTGTGTGTCTTTCTTTTCTTGCAATCCTTGGTCAAATAAGGTACAATACAACAATAGAAAATCATTCTGTCATGGAGGAAATGGATGTTTGACCCAAAACTGAAAGAAGCGCTGGGCCGGGTGCAGAAGCCGGGCCGTTACACCGGTGGCGAGCCGGGCAGCGTATATAAAGATAAAAACAACGTGGATGTGCGGTTTGCGTTCTGCTTCCCGGATACCTATGAAGTGGGCATGTCGTTCCTGGGGGAGAAAATCCTGTATGAGCTGCTCAACTCCCACGAAAACTGGTGGTGCGAGCGTGCTTTTATGCCCTGGCTGGATATGAAAGCGGAAATGGAGCGGCTGCAGCTGCCCCTGTATACCATGGAGAGCAAGGATCCGCTCACGGATTTTGACGCGGTGGGCTTTACCCTCCAATACGAGCTTTCCTATACCAACATCCTGGCCATGCTGGACCTGGCAGGTATCCCATTTTATTCCAAAGACCGTGATGAATCCTGGCCGCTGATCGTGGCGGGCGGCCCCTGTGCCTGCAATGCA
>OGMF01001362.1_pt1 | contig 23803 bp, 11 predicted proteins | sample 1572921 | NCBI WGS metagenome assembly OGMF01 (sample SAMEA2581919, study PRJEB24529) | metagenome | biome: Human gut stool | place: China | collected 2011 | reverse complement strand
AAACCTGCTCAGAATTTACAGCCTTCCAGAATTGGCAATTATTCAGTAGGCATTATTTATATTATACCACTCCATATATAAATTCTGCCCGGTATCCTCACCGCCCTGATACAAATTTGAAATTAGAAGCAATTAAACGTTGCTTTTCTCTTGGTGAAGGTGTAGAATATGCATCAAGAGAAATCGGATACAGCCGCATGAGCATATATGCATGGTATCGGCAATACAAAAAATACGGAGTGGCAGGGCTTATGTCTTCTGAAAAACAAAGCAAAAGAGAAAATATTGACTTTAATGCAGAATCTGCACCGGCGCAGGACTTTTCTGACGGTGACAAAAAAATGTAGGCGAGGTTGAAAAGAAGCTTTCCCAAAGCACTGCCGGTTTTCTCGGAAAGCACATGGAAAACTAAATATTATATAGGCTCGCCCAAAGATCCTGCAAATCGGGAACATTGGGCGAGCTTGCCGTTAGGCTTCCTTTTGTCTAAGGAAATCAAAATAACTAATCGGATATTTCGGAAATGAGATGCTGCCACACATAAAAGAACAAAACAAAAACACAAAATCCCAAAATTTATACCTTGATTAAATTCCGATATGCGGATATAATGCATATAGAATTAACTTTCCTATGCTGTAAATCCAATATATGAGATTTGGGAAGTGATGATATGGTTAGAAAACTGCTTTCCGCAAAAATGCCGTTGGTGGGAAAATTTTTTATATCCTCGGTGGTTCTTATTTTGATTTTATGCTTAATAATCGGTATAACCATGAATATTGTTGCAGGAAGACTTTTGTCCGAAGAGATAATAAAATACCATACAAACTGCCTTAAAAGTATTGACAACAACCTTACATATATTACCGACAAGATTGAGCATCTTGCGGAAAACACGGCACTTCCGAAGAATTTGGCTAAGTACGATGATTTGACCGGCTACGGCAAATTTGAAGTGTCAAAGGAAATTGCGGATGGCTTCAGCGAGCTGATGGTTTATAAAAATATCCTCGGTATTACGCTGATATTTGACGGACATACGGTAGTGACCGGGCAGCATTATAACGTGAGCGGACTGCTTGATGATGCCTCATGGCCGGAAGACGGCAGCTTTTACAGCTCTGCAGACAGAAAAACAGATTTATCCTCCATGGCTTATTTAAAGCGGATAAGCATAGACGATGTGCGGGAGGGACTGATGGTAATTCAGCTTTCGCCTACCCTGCTGACAGAAATTCCGGAGGGAACAGGCGTGTTTGCGCTTAATGAAAAGCAGGGCATAATTTGGACAAAAAATACCGGCAGGGCTGCCGCCGAAGCCTTTGCAAAATACCGCGGAAGGCATAATTCGGGCGCTGCAAGGGATGTGAAATTCGACAACGCAAAAAGGTATATATCCCAGGAGTCGCGAATGGGCGGCATTGAGCTTGTAATGTGCATTGACAGCAGCATATTCGGCGAAAGAAACTCAAGAATACTTAATTTTGTGCTTTTAATCGCAGCAGGTGTATTTTTGCTGTGCGTGATTTTTTCGGTGGTGGTTTCCCGTATTATTACCACAAGAATAAATGTGCTTGAGAAAAAAATGCGCAATTTTATTCCGGGCAGTGCTATGGAGAAAGTTCGTTGCCGCCGTGGCAGATTGCGAAATCAGATAGTTTTGTACTATCTTTTGGTGTGCTTTGTGCCGATAGTGGTTATGTCGGTATCCTATTATTCTATTTTGGTAGATATTATAGAGGAGGAAGTAATAAACTCTTTTAATCAGAGCGCCGGTCATATAAGCGATAACATAATCATGTCAACCGACGGTTATGCGGTAGACGGAAGATATATTGCCGGTAATTCCTATATTCAGCAGCTTCTGCGGGAAAACAGAGAGCCTGAAAGCCGGCGGCTGTGGCCGGTTATCAAGGTGGCGGCCGGTGAACGCGGGTGTGAAAATCTGACTCTTTACCGCGCAGACGGCTCTGTTTTGTACAGCCTTAAGCCTATCTGCACCGAAAAGCTTGAAACCGCGCCTGAAAAAATACAGTGGCTTAACCCACATTATGACCTGTTCGGTGAAAAGGTTGCAAGCATATTGATACCCATTAACAGCAGTGATTACAGACTTGATAAATATATGGAACGGATAGGTTATCTGAAAATTGATTTTCGTGAGGATATTCTATCCGATGCACTTTTGGTGGCGGACAGCAACGACGCACAGGTTTATATTACCGACCGCAGCGGATATATAATTGCGGCAGAGCAGCAGACGGAAATAGGGAAGAAGGCCGACGAAATAAAAAAAGGGGCAAGGGTAATAAGCGAACAGCCCGTAAGCGAGAACTGGCAGATGTGCGCCGTTATGCAGACAGGCAGACTGCTGGGAAACAGAAAAATGATTTTGTTATACTGCTTTATGGTGCTTCTGATGGCTCTTATTCTTATAACACTGATCGGAAGTCAGATTGCGTCAATCATTGTTACGCCTATACAGATGCTGAACGAGTATCTGAAAAGTCCCCTGCCGCGCAAAATCGGTGAAAAGCCGGAACTTAAAACAGGGGATGAAATCGAGCAGCTGTGCAATAGCTTTAATGATATGAGCGCGGAGATTGAAAGACTTATAAATGAGGTGTATGAGGCGGAGCTTGCAAAAAAAGAGCTCGACGGGAAAAAGAAGGAGGCGCAGCTCTATGCACTGCAGGCGCAGATTAACCCGCACTTTCTTTACAATACCTTTGAATCAATTAATTGGCTTATACTCCGCAGTAAAAATGAGACGGCGGTGGATATGATAAATTCCCTGTCCGATATATTTCGGCTGGGAATAAACCGCGGGGAAAACACCCTGCTTCTGCGGGACGAAATACATCACGCAAAGTCGTATATCAATATTCAGAAAATGCGATACGGCGATAAGCTGAGCGTTGAGTGGGAATACAGCGAGGATTTGCTTGAATGTACCGTGACAAAGACCGTTTTGCAGCCTGTGCTTGAAAATGCCATATATCACGGGCTTGAGCCCAAGGAGGACGGCGGAGAAATTGAGGTTTGTATCGAGCGTATTAATGATGAGCTTGTAATAAGCATAATAGATGACGGCGTGGGAATAGCCGCAGAAGAGGCAGAGCTGCTTAACAGCGACCTGCGCAGCGGCACCGGCAATTACCTTAAAAGAATAGGGCTTAAAAATGTGAATGACAGAATAATACTGATGTTTGGCGATAAGTACGGTGTCAGCGTGAACAGTGTGAAGGATAAATTTACCGAGGTTATAATCAAAATGCCGTATGTGCCGAAAAATGAAAGGTTATGATGATTATGTACAGGGTTTTGATAGTAGAGGATGAAAGTATAATGCGAGAAGGGCTTCGGGAGGGAATTGACTGGCAGGCATACGGCTTTGAGGTGGCAGGTGCGGTTGAAAACGGAAGGAAGGCTCTGGAATTTCTGAAAAATACATCTGTCAATTTAGTTATAACCGATGTGAGAATGCAGGGCATGGACGGGATTGAGCTGTCGGAGCATATAAACAGAAGTTATCGGGGAGTAAAAGTTGTAATATTAAGCGGGTATGCAGATTTTGGCTATGCCAAGGCCGCAATTAAGAACAAGGTGTACGAATACCTTTTAAAGCCTGTGAAGCGTGATGAAATAAACAGTGTGTTAAAGCGTGTACGTTCGGAGCTTGAAGCCGAAAACGGCGCCGACGGCGGTTTGAACTGTATAAATAAGGAGGAGGCCGTTATGTCGATGCTGCTGGGTGACGGCAGGCAGCAGGGTATTTCAGGGGACTGGAGCGGACACAGTCTTATCTGCGCAGTGGCGGCAGCGGATAATTTTTATGTTTATAACGAGCTTGAACAAAAACAGATAAGAAAGTATTTTGAATCCTTCAAGCGTTCGGTATTTTTGCAGAAAACAGAGGGCTTTCTTTCAGTAATGCTTATTGAGGATAAGTTTGCCGTTATGATACTGGACGAGGGGATAAAGAACCGTAAAACGGCTTTGGAGCTGTTTGAAGCACTGTGCGGAAATATCAGTGATTCCGAGTGCGACGGCTGTACCTTTTCACTGGGCGTCAGCAGGGAATACACAGGTCTTAGCAATCTTAAGGAAATGTATAAAGAGGCATACGAGGCGGTAAAGGCGCGACTGTATCTCGGCGACGGAGCCTATGCTGAGTACGGCGTACTTGGCGATTACAGGGGAATGAGCCCCCGGGAGTACAACGAATTTATCAGAAAAAGAGAAGAACTGATTGATTCTATCGAATCGGGCAACGGCGATGTCCTCGGAAAAATAGACGAAATTTACTGTATGCTGACAGAAAAGCCCTATATAGAGCCTGATGCGGCACTGAAAATTTTTAGGGGAATTGCAAATGCCGTGTCGGAATACATAATGACACACGGAATTAAAACCGAGCAGGAGATTAATAACGAAATACGGAAATTTACTTCGGCCGCAAATATTTTAAGGTTTCTGACAAAATATGTTGAGGACATTGTGAAGGTGAGCGGCGAGGAACCGCCCGGGGAAAAGGATATCATAAGAAGGGTGAAAAAATATGTGAGGGACAATTATTCACAAAGAATAACCCTGCAGAATATTGAGGATACCTTTTATGTGAACAAGTCCTATTTCAGCTGGCTGTTCAGCAATGTGACAGGGCAGACCTTTACCGAGTATATTGCGTGTGTGAGAATTGAAGAGGCCAAAAAGCTGCTTGGAAACGATTCCATGAAGGTGTACGAGATTGCAGAGGCGGTAGGCTACAGGGATTACAGGAACTTTTGCAAGACCTTCAAGAAAATCACCGGCGTAACGCCGCTTAAATACAGAGAAACTGTAGCAAGACATTGAAAAACGGTGCAGATTTTGTGCCGTTTTTTTGATTGCCAAAAATACGACACACTTACCTAAAGATATTGGATTGTCAAAGAAAAGGGCATGACTTATAATTAAAATATAATTATGATTGGAGTGGTTGTATGTATAAAAAGCTTTTGGCGGCTGCAGCCGTTGCGGCTGTGCTTGCCTGCGGTGCACTTACAGCCGGTGCGGCGGATTATTATGTAAGCAATTCGCTTGGCAATGATGACAATGACGGGCTAAGCGACAATACCCCGTGGAAAACCCTTGAAAAGGTGTCCTCGGCGGTTTTTCAGCCGGGCGATAATATATATCTTAAGTCGGGTGACGTATGGCAGGAAACGCTTTTTGCCAAGGGTGAGGGCAACTCTGAAAACTGGATTACGCTTACCTCCTACGGCGAGGGTGCAAAGCCGAAGATTGCACCGGGAAACCATGCAACATACTGCATTTTCCTTGACAATTACGCCGGGTGGAGATTTATCAATCTTGAGGTGAGCGATGCTCAGGCGGGCATAAGAGCATTGATTTCCAAAAACCCCGAGATTAAGCACGACGGACTGTGGTTTGAAAAGCTGTATGTTCACGATATTGAGAACGCGCCGCCAAACCCCTACTATAAGGAGCCGGGACTTTATATGTCCTACGGAATATCCACCTTTAAGGTTTTGGGCAGAGGACTTTCCCCGTTTTCAAACGTAACAATGAAGGACTGTTTTATAGAAAATACCGATGCCCCCGTTACCTTTGCTTCAATAGACAATCTCGTTATAGATAATGTTGAAATGAAAAACAGCTATAAAGAGGGCATCCTTTTCAGTCAGATTAACGAGGCAAAAGGGAGCAGCGGCTATATGAGAAACTGCAGGGTGCTTCATACAGGCTATCCAAAGGGAATGTACTGGGGCGTTGCAGGGGTGCAGTTTAACTCAACAAGAAACTTTGAAATGTATGACTGTGAAATAGCGTATACGAGAAATTCCGGTTTTCCGGACGGCTGCGGCATTGACTTTGAGGGCAAGAACGTAGATGTGACCGTCAGAAATAACTATATTCACGATAACGAAGGCTGCGGCGTTATGATATACAAAAACACCACCTGGGGCACAGATAATGTCCGCACCAATATTATTGATAATGTGTTTGAGTATAATGGACTTAAGGATCTGGACGGGAGCGAGGCTTTTTTAAGACATAAATTTAATAAGGAAAATGGCGGCATAATAAGCGGCAATAAGATAAAGGCGTTCGAGGGACAGCCGGTAATTACCGTTGAGGAGAATGCCCTTGAAGTCAAAATTAAAGACGGAATAATGATGGGAGATTACCCAAATTCCTATCAGGCGGAGGGTAATACGGTTGAATTTGTCCCCTACGGTAAATATGCCGATTATTCAATGCTTGAACCGGCGGTTAAAACAAACATAGTAAAAAAGTGGGATTTTGACGAGGGTGATGAGGGGTGGACGGTTAAGCAGGGAATGACAGCCTTTGAATGGGCTGATGGGGAGCTTTCATCGAAAATTATTTCAAAGGACCCGTTTTTCTTCTCGCCGGATAATCTGGGCATAGATATAAACAAAAACACTGTAATTATACTCCGTATGCGCCAGACCACCGGCCGCCCGCAGATGAAGGTTTATTTTACTACCCCGGAAAGCCAGTCCTGGGAGGAGGCAAAATCGAACGCCGCCGCACTTATTGACAATAACGGCGAATATGTGGAATATTACATTGATATGCAGTATATAGACACGTGGCGCGGCACGCTGAAGCAGCTGAGAATTGATCCCACAGACAACAGCGGCGCACAGGGAGAGATGGCGGTTGACTATATTTATATAGGAGAAAATCTTGAAAAGCTGAGAACAGTATATGATAACAGTGCGCCGCCTGTTACGGTGCTTGAACCTATAAAAAGCAGCGTTTCGGCTGTTTCAAAGGAATACGGTTGGGACTTTGACACAGACAGTGAGGGCTGGGCTGAAAATAAAAACGGCGCTATAAAGAATCTTGCCGCGGAGGGCGGCAGCCTCAGAGGTGATATTACCGCGCGGGATCCGTATATAATGTCGGCGGATAACCTCGGCTACGATATAGACGGTGTGCGGTATGTTGCGGTGAGATTTTTAAACGACACCTCCCGCTCAAATGCTAAAATATATTTTTCAACCGAAGAGGAAACCTCATTCAGTGACGATAAGGCGGTAAGTGTGGAAACAGCCGCGTACGATACTCAGCACAGACTGTACATTTTTGATATGAAGAAAAACGCAAAATGGAAGGGAAGGCTGAAACGGCTGCGGTTTGACATGATTGATAACGTGGACGGAGTAACGGGAACCTTTGACATTGACTACATTTATATAGGAAATGAAACCGAAGAAAAGGAGGAAAGCATAATACTTCCCTCCGATATCGGTAGGCATTGGGCAGCCAAGGAAATGGAGTTTATGATAAGGTGCTGCGCGGCCGAAGCGTATGACGACGGCTTATTCAGGCCGGAGCAGCCCGTAACCCGTGCTGAAGCGGCTGTGATGACGGCAAGGGCGCTTAAGCTTAAGCCCGCTGTATATAATGGAAGATTTAAGGATGTGCAAATCGGAGCAGATGGCTGCGACGATATTGAGCGGGCGGCAAATGCCGGAATAATGCAGGGCTACGGCGATGGTTTTGCGCCGGATAAGCTTCTTTCAAGACAGGAGGCGGCAGTGATAATTACAGGCTGCATGGAGCTTCTCGGCGGAAGGGTAGAGCCGGGGGCAGAAACCTTTCCCGATAACGGCAGCATAGCTCCGTGGGCAAGGAAAGCGGTTTCAAAGGCTGTGGGCGAACAAATTATTTCCGGTATGCCGGACGGTGAGTTTAAGCCGGAGGCGCCCCTTACAAGAGCACAGCTTTGTACGTTGTTATACAGAATAATTGAGTGGAGCAGGGATGAAAGGAGAATTTAACAACTTATTATGAAAACGGCACGGAACGCGGCAGGAGGCAGAGTGAAGGATATGTTAAACGCATTAAAGCGGTACAGGACATTATATTTATTGTTTCTGCCATGCCTTATTTATCTGATAATATTTAACTATACTCCCATGGCAGGGGTGGTGCTGGCATTTAAAAAATATACCCTTACAAAGGGCATATGGGGAAGTCCTTTTACAGGCATTGAGAATTTTTCCAAGCTCTTTTCAGACTCGTATTTCTGGAAGGTAACGTGGAATACCGTAAAAATAAGCGGATTAAATCTTATTTTCGGATTTCCGGCACCGATTATACTTGCGCTTATGCTTAACGAGGTAAGAAGCGTAAAATATAAAAAATGCATCCAAACAGTTATTTTTCTGCCCCACTTTATTTCGTGGGTAATTCTCGCCGGTATAATTATTTCGCTGCTGAGAATTGACGGCGGAATAGTCAACCAGGTTATTGTAAAATTCGGCGGTGAGCCTATCGCATTTCTTTCCGATAACAGATATTTTGTTCCCACACTGATAATAGCCAATATATGGAAAGGTGCCGGCTGGGGCACGATAATCTATCTTGCGGCACTGTCGGGGGTGGATACGGGGCTTTACGAGGCGGCGATGATTGACGGCGCAAACCGCTGGCACAGAATGATTTACATTACGCTTCCAAGCATAACAGCGGCAATTTCCATACAGCTTATTATGCAGCTGAGCCATATCCTGAGCGCCGGCTTTGACCAGATATTCAATCTGTACAGTCCCCTTGTATATGATACGGCGGATATTATAGACACATATGTGTACAGAATAGGGCTTATTAACGGCAAGTATTCCATGGCAACGGCTCTCGGACTTTTTAAATCAGCTGTGGCGTTTATGCTTATAGTATCGTCAAATGTTGCCATAAAGAAAATGGGGGGTGATGGAATATGGTAAAAAAGAGCTTTGGAAGCAAAGCGGCTGACATTGTTGTTTATCTGGTGCTGTTTCTGTTCGCCCTGATATGTCTTTATCCCTTCTGGTACGTGCTGAGCGTTTCGCTCACAAGCTACAAAGCCTATATGGAAACGCCAATTCTGCTTTATCCCAAGGACATTACCTTTTCGGCATACGAAATAATAAAGGAGCCTGATTTGTCAAGAAGCGCATTGTTAACGGTATTTATCGTTACGGTTTTTACCGTACTGCACACTTTTTTGTGCCTTATCACGGCATATCCCCTTTCAAAGAAATATCTACCGGGAAGAAATACCATGCTTCTTATGGTGGTACTGCCCATGGTGTTCAGCGGGGGAATTGTCCCCACATACCTGGTTATGAGAGATTTACACCTTATAAATACCATACATATACTGATACTCGCCGGACTTTTTTCCGGATTTAACATAGTGCTGATGAAAAACTTTCTCGGGCAGATTCCCCAAACCCTTGAGGAGGCGGCAAAAATTGACGGCGCCGGGGATTTGCGTATCTTGTTCGGAATATATATACCCCTGAGTTTGCCGATTATTGCCTCAATAGCACTGTTTTCGGCGGTGACTAAGTGGAACGATTATTTTACGGCACTCATGTATGTAACAAAATCCGAGCTGTATCCGCTGCAGAATGTGCTTCGGTCAATGATAATCGAAGGTAATGTAGACGTTTCCGGCGGAGGCTTTACAGATTCGGAAAATCTGACGCTGCTTATTTCGGTCAAAATGGCGGTTATAATAATTGCGACTGTACCTATTGTTTGCATATATCCGTTTGTGCAGAAGCATTTTGTAAAGGGAATGCTTATAGGCTCGGTAAAGGGCTGATTTGCAGGAAAGGAGAAGCTGATGAAAAGATTTTTAAGCATTTTGTGTGCGTCTGCGCTGGCACTGCTGTGTCTGCCGGGTGCGGTGCTTGCCCAAAACGAAGCAAGGTGGGACTTCGATGAATCCGCGGAGGGCTGGAACGTAAACAAAGCGAATAATGGGGTGTCAATTGAAGCAAAAAGCGGTAAGCTGATATATACCCTGGCTAAGGAGGGCACAACCAACACCTTTCTGTTGTCTCCGGACAATCTCGGCATTGACGGAAGCGAGCTTTACAAAATAAAAATTAATGTAAAAAATGACGGCGCTGCGGTAGCCAATATTATGGCAGCGTTTATTACAGAGGAGGATCAGTCTTGGGATACCACATGGACCTCCGGCACGACAAAAACAGTAATGGGACCGTCAGTTAACGCACAATCCGACTATACGGAATACGTAGTTGATATGAGCGTGAACGAGCTTTGGAAAAGCGGAACAATAAAAAGGCTCAGAATTATGCTTGGGGATTACAAGGGTGAAGCCCGGCGAAGAATGTTTATAGACAGCATATGTGTTGAAGGAAACAGGGTGGAAGCAAAACAGGAAGCGCAGACAGGGGATTTTGTAAATCAGTATGTTTCGGAAAAGGCATATGAAGAAGCGGCGGCCGTGCTTTTGGGCGCGGGGCTTTTGCCTGAAGCTGCCTTTGAAACGGACAGAATACTTACAAGGGGTGAATTTGCATACATTATTGCCCGTTCGGTTTATAACACCGTGCCGGAGGAAACTACGGAAAATTCCGCATACTCCGATGTGCCGGGAATTTACGGCTATGCCGACAGCATTCGTGTTGTAAGCGAAGCAAATGTTATGAACGGCGTTTCGGAAAACCGCTTTGATCCTCACTGCCCCGTTAAATATAACGAGGTGTGCGCCGCCCTTAAATCTTACGGGCTACGGCTTGAGGGCGCATCAAAGGGGCGGTTATCCAAGAGGATATATTGCCGTAGCCAATGAAAATAAAATTACAAAGGGCGTTTTAAGAAGTGATGGTATAACATATGCACAGGCGGTTGTAATGCTTAAGAACGCACTCGAATGTAATGCCGTTGAAACAGTGCCGGAGCAGGGTACAATGGTAAACCGTGTTGCCGATAAAAAGCTGATTTCGGTAATTGCAGACGTTTACGACGGCAGGGGCGTGGTTGTGTCGGACAGGGTAACCTCCCTCGATTCTGCATCGGGAACGGACAAAAATTCAATTATCGTTCAGACGGATGACGGCATTTTGGAGCTGTATACTGAGGAAACAGACATGCTTGGAAGAAGCGTTGAATTTTACTATCAGCTGGACAGCAGTGACGATGCCGTGCTTTTGTACATAAAAGCCGCCGATAAAAACAGAGAGCTTGTCATAAGCTATGACGATATCGACGCTGAAACAACAAACAGGAAAATTGTATTCAGCAAGGACGGCACCGGAAAAAGAACAGTAAATGTAGATACGGATGCCGCCACAATCTATAACGGCAGATATTTTGATTTTGAAACAGACGAAACCTATAAGCCGTTATACGGCTCTCTCCGCCTTACTGATAACAACGGTGACGGTAAATATGATGTTGTGTTTGTGGAAAATCTTGTATGCCGTCGGTTTGAGGCAGAGTCGGGCGAAATTTTGTATTTTGATACCGGCGCTGTGCGGCTCGACCCGGACGACTACGATTATATCGAGATTTTCCGTGACGGAAAAATATCTGAAAGTCTTAAACCGGGGGATATTGTACTTTTTGCCGAAAGCAGTGATAAAGAGGTTTTGAAGCTATACGCGTCGGGAAAGGGCTTTGAGGGCGTAACGGAGGCAGCGCAGGAGGATAAGGTGACAATAGGCGGCAAGGAATATACGCTTAATCCGTACTTTACGAGCAAGCTTTCCTTAGGCGTCAGATATTTATTCAATACAGACAGCCTTGGAAATATCGCGGCAATTGATACTGATTTTACGGCTGATAATTCATATCTGTTCATGATTTCCGTGTCGTCGGAAAATACGGTGGGTTCTCCATTGAAGCTGAGGGCTTTAACCCCGTCAGGAAAGGTGCAGGACTTTGAATGTGCCCAAAAGATAAAAATAGACGAAAAAAGATACAATACAAACAGCGAGCGGGATGCAATCCGCAGCCATCTGTGCAGTGCCGGCGATGAGCTTAATCTTAAAATGGGAAGATACAGTCAGCCGATTAAGATTAAAACCGATGCGGAGGGGAAAATAACATCAATTGATACGCTGATGTTTTTTTCAGACGGCGATACGCTTATAAGAGATACCGTCGACCGGGATAACAGGGAAATATACGCGGGAGGAAAGCTTTCCGATGTGCATTATTACAAGAACGGTGTTTTTTCGGGGAAGCTTATAATTGATTCCGACACGGTGATTTTTGATCTGCCGTCTGATTACCGCAGTCTTAACAAGTACTATTCATACAATATGTCGGAGCTTATGGAGGGGAAATATAACATAATTCCCTTTAATGCAAACGGCTGCCTTTACAGCGATTTGCTGCTTATTCTCGATTCGGGCGATTCGGTAGAATACGGCGATATTGGTGTGGTCAATAAGGTAAAGGAAGCGTATAACAAAGCCGAGGAAACTGATTCACGGGAGCTTGAGGTATACATAGGCGGCAAAGCGTTAAAGATTATGGCCGCTGATGCGTCAGTTGCGGAAGGAATAGAAAGGGGCGATGTAATACGCTGCGGCATGGGTAAAAGAGGAAGCTGCACCGTAATTAAGAAGCTGCTTGATTACAGCGAATCAAAGGGAGTGTACAGCAGCAAGCTTATAACAAGTACGGGAAGCGGGACATATACCTCCGAAAAAAGATTTGTTTACGGAACCGTGGCTGACCGTGAAAACAGCATTATTGTTGTAAGCTATGGAGACAGCAAGGAGGTATTCAAGGCAGATTCGTGCAGCGTAAGCGTTTACGATACTTATACAAAAACAGCAAGGAGCGGAAGCATTGGCGACATTGTAAGCGCCGAGCAAATCGGTATAGGAACGGATGTTGTCATTCAAACGAGATACGGTATTGTTAAGCATATCATTGTATATAAATAAAAAAAGAGGGTGGAAAAATGAATTTGCGTAAGACGGCAGTATGTGCGGCACTGGTACTTGCATTGACACAGGCGGTGCAGGCGGAGGTCAGTCTTAAAAGCGAGGGTAAGCTGTGCTTACTGTGTCCGGCGGCTGCGGCGAAAGCGCATGCCAGGTTGTGCTGATAATGCTGAAGGAGGGCGTTGAGTATGACGATTACAAAGAAGCGCCGTCAGTGGACAGTATAGAATATTTTTGGCAGACGACGGCTGATGAAAACGGAAATTTTAGCTTTGCGGTATATCTTGAAGAAAACATGAAGAAGGGCAGCTACTATATACAGATAGGCGGTATGCCCACAGAAAATATTGTAGAAAAGTATGAGCTTATTGCAGAAGCGGACAGAAGCAAAAACGATGTTATAAAACTTATTAACGCGGCGGTGAATGCGGGGACGGTAAAGGAGCTTCTCACCGCTAACAGAGAGGTGCTGGGTATAAGTAAAAGCTATACCGATTCTCAGTGGACATCAATCGCAAAGTCTCTTCTGAAAAATGCCGGGCAGCTCAGCCTGAGTAATTTTGACAGTTATTTTAAAAATGCCGCACAATCGGCAGAGTCATCCTCTCCATCCGGAGGGGGAGGCGGAGGAGGCTCCTTAAAAGGAACGGTAATCACCGGCAACACCGGAGGAGAGGCGTTGTATACTGTAGATCAAGCAGCCAGGGAAAGGCAGGATTTTGACGATCTTTCAAAGGAGCATTACGCTTATACAGCTGTTATGTCAATGGTTGAAAAGGGTGTTCTTTCCGGCGTGGGGGAAAAGCGGTTCGAGCCTGACAGATTTGTAAAGCGTGAGGAATTTGCGCAGATGCTGTATAAGGCCTTTAATGTTCCCGACAGTGACAGCACCTTTGAGGATGTGGGAAAAAATGAGTGGTTTTACAAGCCTGTTTCCGCATGCTGCGGCGCAGGCATAATAAAAGGCGTGTCGGATTCGCACTTTGGCAGCGGAGCTTCCCTTACAAGACAGGACGCGTGCGTTATGCTTTACCGTCTTTTGGGAGAGCCTACAGTGGAGCTTGAAGCGGAATTTGCCGATAGGGAAAGCGCTGCACCTTACGCGAAAAATGCAATTGACGCGCTTTACTCCATGGAGGTTATCCGTGGAACGGAGGATAACAGATTTATGCCGCAGAGTGAACTGACGCGGGCACAGGCGGCAATGATTATTTATAATATTTCAGAAAGGAATAATTAGAATGAAAAGAAAATTATCTCTTGCACTTGCGGCAATAGTGGCAGCTGCAGCTTTGACCGGCTGCAGCGGAAACGGCAAAACCCAGGTATCAAACGAAGGAAAGGTATCATATACAATGTTCGCTCATAACTGGCAGAAATATGACAAAGCCGAAAAGGACAGCATTCTGAAAACAATTGAGGACAAATTTAATCTTGAGTTAAACCTGACCGGCGCCCCCTCCGACGGCTGGATAGAAAAGCTTACTCTGATGGTGAATGCCAACGAAGTACCGGATTTATTCTTCTTCCTGCCGTCAAACCCGCAGTATAAGGTCTGGGCGGGTTTAGGAGTTTTGCTGCCCCTTGACGATCTGGTAAAGGACACAAAATACGTTAAGGAAATTTTCGAAAGCGACCAGTATAAGACTACCACCGTAAACGGCGAGCATTACTTTGTGCCCCTTATCAGTATGCAGAACAGTCATGCCATCTATTACAGAAAGGATTGGCTTGATAAATTGGGGATGGAAGAGCCTAAAACCCTTGATGAATTTGAATCATTGCTGAAGGCATTTACGGAAAACGATCCTGACGGCAACGGAAAGAATGACACCTACGGCATTTCTCTTTCAAAGGTGAGCGGTTGGCTGTCCTCGCTGTATTCTACCTTCGGCGTAAGACCGGGATGGAACAAGGCGGGCGATAAGTACGAGGCGTATTATATGACGGACGAGTATAAAAATATGCTTGCATGGCTTGCCGATATGTATTCCGAGGGCTATATCCAAAAGGAATATTTCCTTAACACAGACCAGCAGAAGCTTGAAAACTTCTATGCCGGCAAGGCAGGACTAACCTTTGCTAACAGCGGCTCAAGCGTTGACGGAATTGTATCAAAGGTCAAGGAGGCAAATCAGAATGCCGAGGTTGATGTTCTCGCGCCGCCGGATAACGGCAAGTATAAGGGCGGAATGGCTGCATACGGCGGCTTTTACGGCGGATGGAACTTCGCGTCGGATATTGAAAGCCCCGAAAGAGCCATGCAGATGTTTGATTTCCTTTTAAGCCCCGAGGGACAGATTATGCGTGTGTACGGCATAGAGGGAAAGCATTACAATGTAAAGGACGGCAAGTATTCGTTTATTGACGAAAACTGCATTGCCGAACCCAACGAGGTTTTTGATTCCAATAACGGTAGGACGAATTCCTTCTACAAAATAGGGGACTATTTCTCCTCCTGCTTCTTTAAGTTTGAGGATGGACGGATTGTTACATCAAGAGATTATTCCTTCAGAGAATATCCCGACATTGCAACAAAGTGCGACAATATCGCAAACAGAAACCTCAATTTCAGTGACACCCTTAATATTATTGACCTTAATGAGGAATTTACCAACATTAACAGCAAACTAAACGACCTTTCGGAAAAATACCTTATTATGATAATCAGCGGACAGATATCGGCAGACAAGGGTATTTCCGAACTGCGCGCAGAGGCTGAAAAGGCAGGCTACGCACGGGCGCAGGAGATAATGAAGGAAACCGTGGAGGCCTTTGAAGGCGACAAATAATTCATGTGAGAGGGTAAAAATATGAAAAGGATACTATGTGCAATAGCGGCATTTGTTATGCTGATATGCCCTGCGGTACATGCCGTCAGTACAGATATTGTATGGGATTTTGACAGCGGCACCGAGGGCTGGCAGGTAAACAAAGGCGGAAAGGGAGTCTCGCTTTTCCAGTCCGGCTCGGATTTAGTGCATACGATTACCGTCGCCGGCACAACAAATACTTTCATTCTGTCGCCCAATAACTTAGGGATATCAGGTAACGAAAAGGGCTATGTGGTGCTGAGAATGAGAAACGACAACACGGACGCGGAATTTCTGGCGTTGACCTTTGTTACCGATAAGGAAACTGCCTGGGATACTACATACAGTGACGCAAGCCCGAAAACCGTGCTAATCGGCGGTAGCAAAAAGGGCGACAGCTATGTTGACTATGTTTTCGATATGACGGGAAACAGCTCATGGATTGGCGGAACCGTAACAAGAATGAGAATTATTGTTCAGGATTATTCGGGTTCAAAGGCGGGAAGTGTCTATATTGAAAGCATAAAGGTAACGGATTCTGTTGTGCCGATGGCAAAGGCAAAGCTTACCCTGTCCGGCGGGGCGGTGTATCAGGAGGGAACCTCGGTAAGGCTTGAGGCTTCAGCGGAGAATGTCGAGGAAATTACGGCAGCTGATTTTTACGTAAACGGTTCTCTTGTCGGCAGTGATAATTCGGGCGCACCTTATCAGACGCTTTATAAATTTACCGAAAGGGGAAGGCACAGCTTTCATGTCGTTTTGCACCGGGAGGACGGCACAGAGCTTGTTTCGGACAGGACCGATATAAACGTAACGGGCTGGGAACGCACCTATGGCATGATATTCGGCTTTGACGGCACGATTGAGGATTTTCAGGTCAAAAGCGACCGTGCCGAGCTTGCGCCGGGGGAGGAGGCATGTGAATTTAATATTATAAGCGGCAACGCTTGTATGACGAAAACAGGCCTTGAGGTTAACGGAGGTGAAAATCAGTATCTCAAGGTGCGGATGAAAAATCTTACCTCAAGCGAATCGGTGTGTATTCAGTGGGTAACGAAAGAAGATAACGTCTGGACGGAGGATAACAAAATAACCTTTTCGGAGGACTGCTTGGGCAGCTCCGTAACGGCCGATGACGAGGATTTTAAGGAGTATGTGTTCTATCTCGGATCCTACTCAAACTGGGCGGACAAAAGTATTGCCATCCTTCAGTTTTATCCTGCCAAAACGGCATCCGGCGGCACTGTGTACATAGATGAAATATCATTTACCAATATGGCCGGTGAAGGGCAGGAGCCGGGGAGCCTTCGGATATACAGTGAGCAGGCGTCTGCCGTTATTCCCCCAAAGGCCAAAGCGGAAATAACGGCAGAGCTGTCAGATGAGGATAGCGCAAGGCGGGTGGAATATTATATCGGTAAGACAAAAATCGGTGAGACGGACGAGGCACCCTACAGCATAAGCTATATTCCGCAGGAAGAAGGGGAGACGGAAATTTCCGCCGTTTTCTACGATAGCTTCGGCAGAATGATTGAAGCGGAAAATACGGTTAAAATCGTCTGCCGCAGTGACTATGATTTTTCGCCGCCTGTATACACCGATACGGAAACAAAGCGCGAGTTTTCCTTTGAAATCAAAAAGAATACCACAAAGGACGAAATAATGATAATCGTTGCCGGGCTTTTTGATGAAAACGGCAGGCTGACGGCAATAAGATCCTGCGAAGCGGATTTTGAAGAAGCAGCAAAAATAAGCTTTCCGCTTGCGGACTGCGAAAATGCCGAAAAGGCTGTTTTTGCAGTGTGGCGAGGACTCGTAGATACCCGGTGCTATACAACACCCTATACAGTAAATTTTGAAAAATAGAAAGGAGGAAAAAATAATGAGGAAGGTCATATCAATAGCAATTGTCCTTGCAATGCTTTTAAGCATTTGCACCTTTGCCGCTGCAGGTGCGGCAGATATTAAGACATGGAACTTTGACACAGATAAGGAGGGCTGGGCTCCGCAGAAGGGAAGTCTCAGCGTTGCAGGCGGTATAATGACGCATACGGTTGCCGCAGGTCAGAATAATGCATTTTTGCAGTCACCGGATAACCTTGGTATTGACGGCAGTGTATATAAATATGTAAAGGTTCGGTTAAAAAATGAAAATGTGGCGTCAAATGCCATAGTTGTATCGTTTACAACAACCTCTGATACAACGTTTGACACATCCTATTCTACAGGCACAAAAACCGTTATTACCGGCGGGGTAAGCGGAAACGACAGCAGCTTTACCGAATACGTTATTAATATGAGCGATAACAAAAACTGGAATAACGGAACGATTAAAAGAATGAGAATACTCTTATTCCTCAACAGCACAAGTATTCCTGCGGGAAGTATGCACATTGACTACATTAAGGTTTCGGACACACTTATCGAAAGAGGGCAGAAAAGCTTTTATGTAAGCAGCTCGGCAAAAACAAACGGGGACGGAAGTGAGTCCTCACCGTGGAACACGCTTGACAGCGTTGAAAGCGCCATAGCGGACGGAACAATTCTGCCCGGTGATACGGTTTTGTTAAAGTGCGGCGATGTGTTTGAGGAAAATTTTGTTCCTACAGCGTCTGCAGACAGCGAAAACTTTATTACAATAACCTCCTACGGCAGCGGCAAAAAGCCGGTTATTTCTCCGGGGCTTGACGCGGAAAGCCCCTATGCCGTACTATTGGACAATGTGGCAGGCTACAGGTTTATAGGACTTGAAATATGTAATGCAAGAGCGGGCATAAGAATGAAAAGCACCGAGGACACAGGCTCCGTAATGAACGGACTGTGGATCGAGGACTGCTACATTCACGATATCAAAAACATAGTATCGCCCTCATCGAAAGACGAGCTTCAAAGCGATGAATATACGGCCGCTTTAGAGGACGAGGAGCTTTATATGTCATACGCTATTTCAACCTATAAAAGGCTGAACGCGGGACTTGGTTATATGGAAAATATAACGGTTAAAAACTGCGTAATTGACGAAACTGACGCACCCCTTACAATTTCATGGGCAAAGAATGTTGCGGTTGAGGACTGCCGCTTTACAAACTCCTACAAGCAGGGTGTGCTTTTCTCCAATATAAATTCCGCCGTAACGGGAAACTCATACATGAAAAACTGCGACGTTTATAATATGGGATATACGGTCGGAATGTACTGGGGCGTTGCAGGTGTGCAGTTTAACACCTGTAAGGGCTTTGTAATGGACGGCTGTACTGTTGGATATACGAAAAACGGCGGAGACAAGCCGGACGGTGTTGCCGTTGACTTTGAGGGCAGTAACGATACGGTAACGGTACAAAACTGTAATTTCATAGGCAATAACGCATCGGGCATTCTTATATACGAAAACCCGAACTGGGGCAGCTGCAACTATAATATAAGCATTAAAGATTCAGTATTTGAAAACAACGGATTAAAGACGGAAGCGGAAGGCTGTGCGGGAATGCTCAGACTGAAGTACAACACAGACGCAACCGGCAGTATCACGGGAAATACCGTTGTTTTAAGAAACGGACAGTCCCTTTCAGAGGTGGACGGCGTCCTTACAAACGACATAACAAATCTAAGAAGCTTCAGCGTGACAGGAAATACTGTAACAGAATCCCAATCGGCGCAGACGGTCAGCGTATCTGCACCGGCAGAAATCACGGCAGAGGAGCCATTTGAGTTTACTCTTACAGCGGAAGAAGCCCTTTCGGCCGAAAAAACAGAGCTTTACGTTGACGGAGCGGTCATAGTTTCATCAGAAGGCTTTGATCAAAGCATTACGGCAGTGACGTCTTATGCCGGTAAATTCAGCGTTATGGCGAAGATTACTCTCACAGACGGAAGCATTATATATTCTGCACCGGTTACTCTGACTGCGGCGAAAAATTCCGGTCGTGAAAAGTTCGCAAAGGAATGGATATTTGACTCCGATGTGCAGGGCTGGCAGAGCAACAAGGGTGCAAAAACAGGTTCAAAGCTGCTTTATATTGAAGACGGCCATATGGTATATTACCTTTCGGACAATACAACGGCGAGCGCACATACAAACAATTTCCTTCTTTCCCCGAACAATCTGGGCATATACGGCGCTGCATACAAGTATGTGAAGATAAAGGTGAAAAACACCACAAACCTGGCAGGAAACTTCAGCGTTTCATTTACTACTGAAGAACTTACGGGATTTCCCTCCTCCTGGGGTGATACGGTACAGACAAAGGCAGCAGTAGGATTAATAAGCGCAAATGCGCCCGATTATACTGAATATGTGCTTGATATGTCCGATGTGCCTGCGTGGACTTCGTCAACCATTACGCGAATGAGGATTCAGGCCAATCCGTACACAATAACGGCAGGTAACGCAGGCGATGTTCTCATTGAATATATCAAGGTATCGAATAAATTGGAAACTGATGTTCCCGAACAGCCCGCCGCCGAGCAATATGCACAGAGGTGGTCATTCGCAGGGGAAAGCCTGGGATGGGCAAGCAACAAGGGAGCGAAGGCAGGCTCAAAGCCCCTTTACATTGATAACGGCACCATGGAGTACTATCTTTCGGACGATTCCTCCGAGGGTGCAAACAATAATAATTTTCTTCTTTCCCCCGGCGGACTGGCAATTGACGGAAGCGTATACAAATATGTCAAGATTAAGCTTATGTCGGATCTTCCGTCTGAAGGTGATATAGGCGTGCAGTTTACAACAGCGGAAAACACTGCATTCCCCGCTACATGGACTGACACATCCCAAACTGTGCTGATGGCAGGCGCTATGGAGGTAAACAACAGTCAGTTCAGGGAATATATTGTTGATATGTCCTCCCTTGAAGCGTGGACAGGCGGCACTGTTACAAGGCTGCGCATAAGAACAAATCCCGGAACAATTTCACAGGGTTGTTCAGGCATTGTTCATATTGCGTCTATTGCTGTTTCCAACATGAATACGCCGTCTGTGCAGACAGCGGGAATAAAATATGACTGGGACTTCAATATTAAGGGCAGTGTTGACAGCTGGCAGATGTCCGAAACAAAGGGAGCTTTATCTCAAGAGAGCGGAAAACTGAAAGCAGATATCACAGGCTCGCAGGCCGTAATGCTCAGTCCGCAGAATTTATATTTCAGCGGCAGCGAATATCCGTATATTCATATAATAGCAGATAACACGGCTGCCGATATAACCCGACATAAAATATGGTGGACAACGGAGGAAAACGCATCCTTCGGCAGCGACAGATTGGTGGATAAGACATGGAATGACCCGGAGGGTTATGTTCACTACATATATGACATGAATGAGGCTGAAGGCTGGTGCGGAAATAATATTACAAGACTGCAGCTTACGCCTGCGTCCGACCTTACGTCGGGAACTGTTTATATTGAAAGAATACTCATAAGCGGCGACCCGAAGCTTATGTACGATGACAATACCCTTGTATTTTCGCAGAATACGCAGACAAGCGTTTCATGCACGGCCGTAATAAGAGATGAAAATGACGGCAGCGCAGTGGGCGTGGTTGCGCTTTATGATGAAAACGGCGCGCTTATAGCCGCAAAATCGCAGGATATTGTGTACGAGCAGAATATACAGAGCTTGAATAATATTGAGCTTAATATTCCCGGAGGCGCCGCAGTGAAGTACGCAAAAGCATTTCTGTGGAACAGTATGCAGGGAATCCGACCCATGGCAGTCAGCGTAAGAAAAAATATTACCGAGGAAAGCCTTGAAGCATACGCGCAGCCCTTCTGGGAAAGCGAGCTTATGATAAACGAGTCGGTTACAATGATTAAAGGCGAGGATTCATTGCCTGCACAGGCGCCGCTTATGTATGCGCCGACAGAAATAATTTCGGTAAGAAATTCAGCCCTTGACACAGAATACCTTCAGGGTGTTGATTACGTAATCGAAGGCAACATCATAAAGCTTACAGAAAACAGCAGAATAAAGTCGTATGAATATGAGGATATATATCCGTCCTCCTATACAAATGCAGGAAGCCTGAGAAAAAGAGTGTCGGGCGGGTATATCTACTGCCCTGAGGGTCTGTTCTTCCATAACGGTCAGCTTGCTGTTACCTATAAGCATGAGGCGGACGCGACGTTTGTCGGCGCGGAGTATCAGGGTGATAAGCTTGCAAGCCTTAATTCAAAGCTTGCAAAGGGCGAGGATGTAAATGTTTTACTCTATGGCGACAGCATTTCCGTGGGCGCCAATGTAAGCGGAAAAACAGGAGGAGCACCCTGGCTGCCAATATACGGAAAGTATTTTTCAACGCTGCTGTCGGAAAAAACAGGTTCAAAAGTGAACTTTATAAATCAGTCAAAGTCCGGGCAGACCTCTGTATGGGGTGCGGAAAACGCGTCTGCTAAAATCAGCGGACAGAATCCCGATTTACTGATAATTGCATTCGGCATGAATGACGGAAGCTTCGGTGTTTCTCTGGAGGATTTTGAAGCGTCGGTAAGAAGCATCATTTCAACGGCAAAGAGCCTTTATCCCGAATGTGACATCGTTCTTATATCAACGACTCTTCCCAATGAGGAGGTTTACCAGTCAGATGGAAAAACGCTGTTTATGGGAACCCACAGAGAGCAGCCGGCAGTGCTTTCCCGGATTGCACAGGATACGGGTGCGGCATTTGTAAATGTTACGGCAATTCATGAAAAGCTTTTAGAAAATAAAAGGTTTGTGGACATGACGGGAAACAATACAAATCATCCCAACGATTTCCTTGCAAGAATGTACGTTCAGGCTTTAATGAAAACGGTAACGGAATAATAACCCATATTGGGGGCTGTCTCACTTTGTTAGTGAGACAGCCCCTGTGCCCTCCCAGGAAAAATGGACACAAAAAAGCTTCAAAAAACGAAATGAATCGCAGTATTTCGTTAATTTACGAAACCCGACCGCATTTATTCCACGGTTTGCTTGACAACGAGCCTCTGCCGGCATGATGTACCGGCGAAAGAACGAAGTAGCCCAATGGCAGTTCGCCCCGGCACAAGCCTATCATACCGGCTACTCATTGTCAAGCAACTTTCGCGGCATAAACGCTAAGCAGGTGTTCGTACGCAACCGGCGAAAGCCAATTGAGTGCTGATTGCGGTCGCACGGAATTGTAATACGCTTCAATGTAAGCAAATATATCAGTTTGCGCTTCAGACCTGGTTTTGTAGTGTTTGTGGTGAACAAGTTCACACTTAAGACAGCTGAAAAAATTTTCGGCTACAGCGTTATCATATGGCTCACCCTTTCTTGACATACTTTGTGTAATATTGTATTCAGCTAATACTTCGCGGTAACCCGTGGATGCATACTGAACACCGCGGTCACTGTGAAAAATCAGGTTGTTCTGAGGTTTTTGACGGTTTACGGCCATTTTAAGCGCAGATATCGTGAGGTTTGTATCAATACGGCTCGAAAAAGCGTATCCGACAATCTTCTTAAGACATAAATCTTTTACGATTGCAACATAAAGCCAACCCTCATCAGTGGGTATGTAAGTAATATCGCCAACCCACTTTTGGTTGGCTTTATCCGCTGTAAAATCTCTCTTGAGAATGTTGGGTGAAACAGCATAATTATGTTTGGAATTTGTGGTGATTCTGAACGATTTTTTGCGTATAGAGTGTATGTTATACAATTTCATAAGTCGGTGTACGGTGTTTCGGGAACAAGGACATTCCAGTCTTATCAAGGCAACAAGGGCATCAAGCCCTGCCGCAGGATACCTTTCATGAAATGATATCAAAATACGCAAAAGCTTTTGTTCATGCTGCTTACGAACTGATACACCACGGTTTTTCCAAGCATAATAGCCGCTCCGAGAGATTTCGAGCAGACGGCATAATTTATCTATAGAGACCTCAGAGCAATTAGCATCGATGAAACGATACTTGTCCTCTATAGTTTCGAAAATATGCCGACGGATTTTTTTAAAACATCAATGACCTCATCTTTCTCGGAAAGTTGCTTGCGGAGTGAGCGTATCTCCGCTTCAAGCTCACGCTGACGCTTATCAACGCGGTTTTGGCGATCGGTTGCACCGGGTTGGAAACCGGCACGCTTAAGCCATGATTTTAGAGTTTCAACACATATACCGAGTTCGGCGGCAACTTCTTTTGATGGACGGCCTTGTTCGGTGACCATTTTGATTGCGCCGTTCTTGAATGCCTCGTCATAACGAGGTGGCATTGTTCCTTTTTTGATTGACATAAAAATTC
>OGMF01001349.1_pt1 | contig 24025 bp, 25 predicted proteins | sample 1572921 | NCBI WGS metagenome assembly OGMF01 (sample SAMEA2581919, study PRJEB24529) | metagenome | biome: Human gut stool | place: China | collected 2011 | reverse complement strand
TATCCACAAAAGCGACCGCTGTTGCCAGTGATGAAATGTGTACCTTTCTGGTGTTAAATATATCTTCATTGCAGTTGATTCCTGTGACGATTATTGCTTATCGGAGCCAATATGGAAGCCCTGACCCCACCGCGGTTATTGCACCGGCGATTCTGGCAACGCTTGTCAGTACCCTGGCTGCGATTATTTTCTGTAAATGCATGACAATGCGAAACAAGCAATAGGAGGGGAGCAATGGGACACATTTTATCCAATGTATCGAACCTGATCATCCCACTGTTGCTTTTTTTCGTAGTGGGGTATGGCCTGTTACACCGGGTGAAAATTTATGAGGAATTTGTGAAAGGAGCCAAAGACGGATTCCAGACTGTGATTCAGATCATGCCTACCTTAGTCGGGCTGATGATTGCAGTGGGGGTACTCCGAGCTTCCGGATTTCTTGACTTTCTGGCACAGCTGTTGACGCCTTTGGCAGATTTGTGTCATATTCCGGCCGTAACATTACCACTGTTATTTATTAAAATGTTTTCCTCATCGGCTGCCACCGGAATGGTATTATCCCTCTTTAAACAATTCGGAACGGATTCTTATATTGGCATGATTACCTCTATTATGATGAGCTGCACGGAAACGATTTTTTATACCATGAGCGTTTACTTTATTGCTGCCAAGGTCACCAAAACACGGTACACGCTGGCAGGAGCCATGCTTTCTACGGTTGTGGGAATTATAGCGAGTGTGATTCTGGCGGGAATGATTGTATAATAATTAAGATCGTATAATAATTAAGGGCAAGGTCATTAATGACCTGTCTTTTTCTATGTAGCAGGCAATATAGATAAAAAGGAAATGAGGATATACGAAGATGGAACTTGTAAAAGGAAGACCGGAAACGAATGAAGAAAGACTCGAAAAGGAGATCCGGGTATACGATCTGCTGGATTCTCTGAATATCCCTTACGAGAGGATCGACCATGAAGCAGCCGAAACGATGGAGGCCTGTGCTGAAATTGATAAGGCGCTTGCCCCGGCGGTGATCTGTAAGAATCTGTTTTTATGCAATTCACAGAAAACAAAATTTTACCTACTGATGATTCCGGGGGACAAGCATTTTAAGACAAAGGAGATTTCCCATCAGATTAACAGCCCGCGGCTTTCCTTTGCACCAGCAGAATTTATGGAGAAATATCTGGATATCACGCCCGGCTCTGTGAGCGTTATGGGCTTGATGAATGATCCGGATAATCAGGTGCAACTCCTGATTGATGAAGATGTATTAAAGGGAGAATATCTCGGATGCCATCCCTGTATCAATACCTCGAGTCTCCGCCTTAAGACAAAGGATATATTTGAAGTGTTTACGAAGGCGGTTCACCATGACTATATTGTAGTGAAACTGACGGGAGAAGATTAAGAACAAATGTTTTGTATAGAATAACCTAAAATATATTTGCAAAATCAGAAATATATGTTATATTTGACGTATGGGTGTTACCAAAACGGGTAGCGGTTCGCCTTTCGCCAGAATGAGTACATTCTGAGAACTTCCAGTATTAACGGAGGTGGTACAGATGGAAAATACAATGAAAGGTACATAGTATATTTGACAATAGAGCTTACTGTCGGGATCGTGGGTATTGTAGTAACAATTATCAGCATCATTGTTACGGTCATCAGTATCCTGCAAAACGGAACCGACAGGAAATCTGGACATCAAAAAAGCAACCGCCCAACGCCAAAGGAATAGGTTGCTTTTTTAATAACAACTAACTAGGCGAACCGTTGCTTTACGGTAGCACCTTTTTACATTCACATCATAACATTTGATTGCAAAATCGTCAACTCTGATTTCCAAAGTTTTGACCAGGATAAGAATGAAGTGTTATCAGTTCATCCAGCGAGCGGAAATCCGACGGTCCCGTTTCCAGTACAAACTTATGAAACCGGTAATCGCTATAATCTGTTCCCCACAGTTCCTTTGCCTTTTGTTTCAGGGAGAGAAATTCCAGATATCCGAGATAATACTTCAGATAATTGCAGGGTTCCTCTACGAGATATTCATAGATTGTCTCTACATTTGTATGTTGGCCAAGCCCCAGATTTTCAAGAAACCGTCCGATCTGTTCCGGGGTGGCTCCATCATAATGAATGGCAATATCCATGTAGGAATACAGGCACAGATGCAGGTTGCGGTTCAGCCGGCAGGCCTCAATGTAAGCCGCAGCTTCTTCATTCTTTGTCAACTGTGCGGCATAGCCATAGGATAAGTTTTCCACATAAACCGCCCAGCCTTCCACAAATCCGCCATAATGCAGCATGGAGCGGATACAGGAAGCGTTTTGCTGATTTAAGAAGCTCTGGCTGTAAACGGTCTGGTATAGATGGCCGGGATACCCTTCATGGGCGAGGGTGGTATACAGGGTGAGATCATCGGTAATGTTCGGCTCATTCAGATATATGGTGTTGTGCCACAGGTCATCGATGGGAGGAGTGAGGTAATACGCCGGACTGCTGTAGGCCTCCATGGATGAGGAGACCTTTTTTATCTGACAGGAGACAGAATTACTTTCGCCGTCATGTTCCTGTCCTGCTTTGGCTTCGGGAATACAGGTAAGCTTCGGGAAATCCGGTTTCATCTGTTTTTGAAGATCATCGAGAATTGCTTCTGACAGCCGGCATAAGATATCTGATGTTGCTGCAGGCTTTGTTGGGAGATCGGTATCCCCCGGTTCCTCCGGATGATCGGAGTAGCTGTTTTGCATATTCAGACTTAAGGAAAAATCCTCCGGTGACAGCTTAAGCAGTCCGGGATGGTTCTTTACGAGATCGCGCAGTGCATGGAAGTTTTTCTGATAATCCTTTTCAAGGAGCCTTCGGATTTCCGGAATGCTCCGACTGCTCCCGGTTGTCTGGGCGAGCAGATACGTGTAGTATTCTTTTCCCTCCGGATAATAGCAAAGACCATAGGGGTTTGTTCCGGTTCCCTTTAAAACAAGAAAGGCATCGCCAACCCTTTCATAGGCAGGAGCCATTACCGTAGTAAGCAGCAGGTTGTTTTTGTCGATGTACTGCTGCTTTTCTTCCCCGGTGATGATTTCGTCAGATGCAAGACCGTCGAGGCGCTCGGTAAACGTCTGCTGCAGAAAGTGACTGCCATCGGAAAGAAGAACAGGATCCATAATGGAATCACACTGTTCGATGACATTGTCCGCAGAGGTGTCCGACATGAAGAGTCCGGCGGAGGATTTTTCCTGTTCATAACGGATGAGTGCATCAAAATAAGCTCCGGTCTGTTCGAGAATGCCAAGATAATCCTCTACATCCTTCTTGGTGCGGAAAGTATAGTCGGCGAGCAGCACCGGAAGTCCGGAAACCATGCCGGAAGAGGGAGACAGCGGATCGGTGTAATAAGTAAAGTCCGCGCCTTCTAAGGTAAGTGCAAGAAACCGGTCGAATAACAGATAGGCATACCGGTCCTGTGGGTCTAACTTTTGGGGATCGATACAGGAAAGACGGCGCTGCCACTCCGTGACCTGGGCTCTGGTATCAACATCCGTAAAGGAGGATGGCAGGATCGGATCAGCCGATAATCCATAGTTTTCCGGATAGGCGAGGGTGTAGTGCAGACTTATGGTGTTACCGCTCAATTCTGTATAGAGAAGATCCTGGGAAAGCTGCTCAAACTGCCTTGTATCCTTTGTTTCATACAGGTAAAGGCAGAAAACAGCGGCGAGGGTGGCAATCAGAGATAAGATAAGAATCCGTAACTTACGGGAGAACTTCAGCTTCATGCAAAATTTGCTCCAACAGATGCTCTTTACAGTATATGTGCGGGAAAAAAGAAAAAGTACCCGAAAAATTAGCAATATCTGAAAACTATTTAGCATCTTTGTTGTATAGACGCTATTTTTGATTTGTGATACGATGTAACTGTTCGGAGTTATGTGGATGGGTATATCAGTTATTGAAAAACTATACCATTTATACTTATACAGACTGGATTCCGGAGCAGTTACCAATAAAAGAAAATAGGAGAGGACAACATGAACAATTTAGAGCTTAAGAAAATTGCGAACAATGTGCGTAAAGGCATTGTAACGTCAGTACACAGCGCTAAGGCCGGTCATCCGGGCGGTTCTTTATCCGCGGCTGACATTTTTACTTATTTATATTTTGAAGAAATGAACATTGATCCGAAGAATCCGAAGATGGAAAACAGAGATCGTTTCGTTTTATCAAAAGGCCATACGGCACCCGGCTTATACTCTGCACTTGCAAACAGAGGCTATTTCCCGGTAGAAGAACTGACAACTCTGCGTAAATTAGGCTCTCGTCTTCAGGGACATCCCTGCATGCAGGATACTCCCGGAGTGGATATGAGCAGCGGTTCCCTTGGACAGGGAATTTCTGCAGCAGCCGGTATGGCACTCTCTGCAAAATTAGATAACAGGGATTTCCGTGTATACACCCTGCTTGGTGATGGTGAGATCCAGGAAGGACAGGTCTGGGAAGCATCCATGTTCGCTGGCTTCCGCAAGCTTGACAATCTGGTTGTCATCGTAGACAACAACGGATTACAGATTGACGGTCCAGTCGATCAGGTATGCTCTCCTTACCCGATTGATAAGAAGTTTGAAGCCTTTAACTTCCATGTAATTAACATTGATGCACATGATTTCGACCAGATCCGTGCAGCCTTTAAGGAAGCAAGGGAAACCAAGGGCATGCCGACCGCAATTATCGCTCACAGCGTTAAGGGCAAGGGCGTTTCCTTTATGGAGAATAATGTAAGCTGGCATGGTACGGCACCGAACGATGAGCAGTATGCCGTAGCAATGGCAGATTTAGAGAAAATTGATGAAGAACTGGCAAAGGAGGAAGCATAAATGGCAGAGGTTAAGAAGATTGCAACCAGAGAAAGCTATGGTAATGCATTAGTAGAGCTCGGTGCAGAGAATCCCAATGTTGTAGTTTTAGATGCTGACCTTGCAGCAGCAACCAAGACAGGTATGTTTAAGAAAGCATACCCGGACAGACATATTGATTGTGGTATCGCAGAATGTAATATGATGGGAGTGGCAGCAGGACTTGCTACGACCGGTAAAATTCCTTTTGTCAGCAGCTTTGCAATGTTTGCAGCAGGAAGAGCCTTTGAGCAGGTTCGCAACTCCGTAGGTTACCCTCATCTGAATGTAAAGATCGGAGCAACCCACGCCGGTATTACCGTAGGTGAAGATGGTGCAACCCATCAGTGTAATGAAGATATTGCATTAATGAGAACGATCCCCGGTATGGTTGTTATGTGTCCTGCAGATGATGTGGAAGCAAAGGCAGCCGTTAAGGCAGCAGCAGAATACGAAGGTCCGGTATATCTTCGTTTCGGACGTGCAGCCTGCCCGGTAATCAATGACAGACCGGATTATAAATTTGAAATCGGCAAGGGCAATGTGGTACGTGAAGGCTCTGATGTTACAATTGTGGCAACCGGTATCTGTGTAGGCAATGCGTTGGAAACAGCAGAAATGCTCGCAGCAGATGGTATCAGTGCAGAGGTTATTAATATCTGTACCATTAAGCCGTTAGATGAAGAACTGATTGTGAAGTCTGCAAAGAAGACCGGCAAGGTGGTAACCGCAGAAGAGCATTCCGTAATTGGCGGACTTGGAAGTGCCGTTTGTGATGCACTCTGCAAATCCTATCCGGTTCCGGTTAAGAAGATCGGTATGCAGGATACCTTTGGCGAATCCGGTTCTGCAGCAGCCCTCGTAGAAAAGTATCAGTTAGATGGCAAGGGCATTTATGCACAGGTTAAAGAGTTTATGAAATAATTTCCGTCTGGAGGAAAGACATGTATATATTAGCGCCATCCTTACTGGCAGCAGATTTTACAAAACTGGGTGAACAGATTAAAGAAACAGAACGATGTGGAGCACAATTTCTTCATATCGATGTCATGGACGGGATTTTTGTACCCAGTATCTCCTTCGGAATGCCGCTGATTGAATCCATCCGGCCGGCCACGAAACAGTTTTTTGACGTACATCTGATGATTGTAGAGCCGGAGCGTTACATTCAGGAATTTGTGGATTGCGGAGCAGATGGGATTACCTTTCATCTCGAAGCCACGAAGAACCCGCAGAAGGTGATTGACCAGATCCATAAGGCAGGAGCGAAAGCCGGAATTTCCATTAAACCGGGGACTCCGTTAGAAGAGGTTTATCCTTATCTGTCCAAGGCGGACATGGTCCTGATTATGAGTGTAGAGCCCGGATTTGGAGGACAGAGCTTCCTTCCGGAGGCTTATGGACGGATCCGGAAAACACGGGAATATCTGGACAGGCATCAGCTGGCAGCCCGGCTCGAAGTAGATGGCGGTATAGGCAAGAAGAATGTCCGTGAAGTAATGGCAGCCGGCGCTAATGTATTTGTTGCAGGCAGCGCGGTATTCCGTAAGCGAAGCATTGAAGAGAATATCCGCAGGTTCCACGATGCTTTTGCAGGAAAACCGGAAGAGGTGAACGATTAAATGATGAAGCAGTATCATTCTCTGGAGTGATGCTGCTTTATTGCGTACAATCCGGCAGCTTATGAATGGGCAGGGCGGAACTGTTACTGTAGCGTAGAGCACTTAGCGAAAAAAGGTTGTTTAAACATAAGCAGTCGTGCTATGATTACATTTAGGTTTTCAGGCACATCCGGCATACTGCCAATGAAAAGTGAATAGATGAAAAGAAGGTAAGAAGATGGAAAAGATAGGAAGAAATGATCCCTGTTGGTGTGGCAGCGGTAAAAAGTATAAGACCTGTCATATGGCAATGGACGAAAAGATTCATCATTATGAGCTGATGGGACATATTGTTCCGACACATGATATGCTAAAGACTGCAGAGCAGATTGAAGGAATCCGCGAAAGCAGTAAGATCAATGTGGCTGTTCTGGACGCTGTGGGAGAAATGATCGGACCCGGCGTAACCACACAGGAAATAGATGATCTGGTACATTCCATGACAGTTCGTATGGGAGGTATTCCGGCTCCTTTGAATTATGAGGGATTTCCGAAAAGCGTATGCACGTCCATTAATGAGGTGGTCTGCCATGGAATTCCGACACCGGACCGGGTGTTACAGGAGGGTGATATTATCAATGTCGATGTATCTACCATTTACCGGGGATATTTCTCTGACTCTTCCAGAATGTATTGTATCGGAGAAGTAAGTGAAGAAAAGAGAAAGCTTGTTCAGGTAACCAGGGAATGTGTCGATCTGGGGCTTACGATGGTGAAGCCATGGAATTTCCTGGGCGATATGGCACAGGTTATCAACGATCATGCCAGGGAAAACGGATACAGCATCGTGGTAGAAATCGGTGGACACGGAGTAGGACTGGAATTCCACGAGGAGCCGTTTGTCAGCTATGTAACGAAAGCAGGAACGGAAATGCTGATGGTTCCCGGAATGGTATTCACAATTGAACCGATGGTGAACGCAGGAACAAGCGAGATTTATATTGATGAAAAGGACGGCTGGACGGTTTATACACAGGATGGCAGGCCTTCCGCACAGTGGGAGGTTACCGTTGCAGTTACTAATGATGGTTATGAAGTCCTGACCTGGTAAACAATAGAAAGAAAATGGGAGAGAAGTCATGTATCAGTTAGCCATTTTTGATATGGATGGAACCATTCTGAATACGCTGGAGGATCTGAAAATCAGCATCAACCATGCTCTTATCGAAAACGGATTCCCGGAACGGACATTTGAGGAGGTCCGCCGGTTTGTAGGAAACGGGACACAGAAGCTGGTGGAGCGGAGTGTTCCGGAAGGCACAGGAAAAGAAAAGCAGCAGGAAGTACTCGCAAGCTTTGATGAGTACTACGCGGTACACTGTGCAGATTATACGAAGCCCTATCAGGGAATTGTTGAAGCCCTTCAGGAGCTGAAGAAAAGGAACATCAAGACAGCAGTTGTATCGAACAAACCGGATTATGGGGTACAATCTTTGTGTGAGAAGTACTTTAAAGGATTATTTGACTTTCCGGTCGGAATGAAAGAGGGCATGCGTAAAAAGCCTGCTCCGGATGCCGTACTGCAGGTACTTGAGCATTTTGGGGCGGCCAGGGAGGATGCCGTCTTTATCGGGGATTCCGATGTGGACGTGCAGACCGCATTGAATGCGCATCTTACCTGCGTTGGTGTAACATGGGGCTTCCGCGACAGGGAGGTGTTGGAAAACGCCGGTGCAAAGATTATTGTGGATGACGCGGAAGAGATGCTGAAGGAAATTTTGGCTGGATAATAGGAGGCGGATTTCATGAAATGGTTAAAATTTAAAATAAAAACGATTACAGCTGCAGAAGATATTATCATCAGTACCTTGTATGATCTTGGTCTGGAAGGAGCACAGATTGAAGATAAGATTCCTTTAACTGCATGGGAAAAGGAGCAGATGTTTGTAGACATTCTGCCCGATGGGCCGGAGGATGACGGTGTGGCATATTTAAGCTTTTTCGTGGAAGAAAAGGACGAAAAAGCAGAGAAAAGCAAATATCCGGTCATTGTTCTGAATGAAGAGGAAACAACGGCAGAAGCTGTTCTTGCCATGGTTCAGCAGGAGCTGGATGAATTAAAGGAATTCAATCTGGATATCGGAGAAGGCACAGTCTCTATTGAAGAAACGGAGGATATCGACTGGATCAACAACTGGAAGCAGTATTTTCATCAGTTCACGATTGACGATGTACTGGTTATTCCTTCCTGGGAAGAGGTGCAGGCGCAGGATCAGGACAAGATGATTCTGCATATTGATCCCGGCACAGCGTTTGGAACCGGAATGCATGATACCACCCAGTTATGTATCCGTCAGTTAAAGAAGTATATTACACCGGAAACGGTATTGCTGGATGTAGGAACCGGAAGCGGAATTTTATCGATTCTGTCTTTGATGTTCGGTGCAAAGAAGGCAGTCGGTACGGATCTTGATCCGTGCGCGGTAGAGGCCGTGAAGGATAATATGGAAGCAAACCACATTGACCCATCGGATTTTACCATGATGATTGGAAATATCATTACGGAAAAGGAAGTGCAGGACAAGGTTGGCTATGAGTGCTATGACATTGTGGCTGCCAACATTCTGGCAGAGGTATTGCAGGCACTTACGCCGGTGATTGTTTCACAGTTAAAGCCGGGTGGAATCTATATCACCTCCGGTATTATTGATGATAAAGAGCAGGTTGTGCGGGATGCGGTAGAAGCCGCAGGATTAAAGCTCCTTGAAGTCACCTATCAGGGCGAATGGGTGAGCGTTACGGCACAGAAGCCATTGCGCTAAATCGCAATAGCATGCAGGGCTTGATTGGTACTGAAAATTATCGTAACGGAACAATTATGTAGCTATGACGGATTGGGAAAGGATACAGAGGATGTATCAGTTTTTTGTAGAGCCACAGCAGATTCATGTAGATGACAAGAGTGTCACAATTACAGGAAACGATGTGAACCATATCAAAAATGTTCTCCGCATGAAAATCGGGGAAGAAATTGCCGTAAGCAACGGACGGGATGGAAAGGAATACCGATGTGGTATCCGGGAATATACAGAAGATGCAGTGCTGTGCGAGCTTCGCTTTATCAAGGAGGATGGCGTGGAGCTGCCCTCTAAGATCTATCTGTTTCAGGGACTCCCCAAGGCAGATAAGATGGAGCTGATTATCCAGAAGGCGGTTGAGCTTGGGGTATATCAGGTAATTCCGGTTGCCATGAAGCGGTGTGTGGTGAAGCTGGACGATAAGAAGGCATCATCAAAGATCACACGCTGGCAGGGCATTGCAGAGGCGGCAGCCAAGCAGAGCAAACGGGGAATTATTCCGCAGATTACGAAGGTCATGACCTTTGCACAGGCGCTGGAATACAGCCGTACCGCACAGGTACGTCTCGTGCCGTATGAGCTTGCAGAGGGAATGGACAGGACACGTGAGATCATAGAACAGATTCAGCCCGGACAGGATATTGCTGTCTTTATCGGGCCGGAAGGCGGATTTGATGAAGCTGAAATCGGTAAGGTAATTGAAGCCGGCACGCAGCCCATTACGCTTGGAAAGAGGATTCTCCGTACAGAGACAGCAGGGATGACGGTGCTGTCGATCCTGATGTATCATTTGGAATGACAATTGGAATAATAACGAAGATTTCTGTATTTTCTCACCCTTAGAGGGGTTCTCTCATAAGATGTAACAGGGGGAGTAGAAATCAGGCGGTTGCCCCAACAAACTATAGAACAAGGGAAGTGTTGGTATGGAAGTATATTTAGACAATTCTGCAACGACCCGGTGCTTTCCGGAAGCTGCAGAGCTTATGAAGCAGATCATGTGTGAGGATTACGGAAATCCTTCCAGTCTTCATAGAAAGGGAGTGCAGGCAGAAAACCATCTGCGTACAGCCAAAGAAACCATTGCAAAGATTTTAAAGGTGAATGAGAAGGAGCTTCTTTTCACCTCAGGAGGTACAGAGTCCGATAATCTTGCCCTGATTGGAGCAGCACATGCAAACTGCCGCAGGGGAAAGCATCTGATTACGACATCGATTGAACATCCGGCAATTCTGCAGACGATGAAATATCTGGAGGAGGAGGGTTACCGGGTAACCTATCTGCCGGTGGATGAGAAGGGCTGCATCCGTCTTGAGGATCTGCAGCGTGCCATTACGGGAGAGACCATACTGGTTTCCATCATGTACACGAATAATGAAGTCGGTTCACAGCAGCCCATTGCACAGGCAGGTGCACTGATTAAGAAGATGAATCCCCAGATTCTCTTCCATGTGGATGCCGTGCAGGGGTTTGGCAAGGCCAGAATTTATCCGAAAAGGATGAATATTGATATGCTCTCTGTCAGCGGACACAAGATCCACGGACCTAAAGGAGTTGGCTTCCTTTATGTTGACAGCCATGTGAAGCTTAAACCCATCATATTTGGCGGGGGCCAGCAGGGCGGCATGCGTTCCGGTACCGAGAATGTGCCCGGTATTGCAGGAATTGCGAAAGCCGCACAAATCATGTATGACAATTACGATCAGGATATAGAGAAGCTTTATGACCTTAAGAAATGCTTTATTGAGGGTGTGAAGAAGATCGACCGGGTGATCGTGAACGGCCAGGACTGTATGGATGGCGCGCCCCATATCGTGAGCGTTTCCTTCAGCGGTGTAAGGAGTGAGGTACTGCTTCATTCCCTGGAGGATAAAGGAATCTATGTGTCGGCGGGAAGTGCATGCTCCGCACACAAGCCACAGCCTTCGGCAACTTTAATGGCGATGGGTGTTCCGAAGGATCTGCTGTCATCAACGATCCGCTTCAGTTTTTCCGTCTTTACCACCATGGAAGAAATCAACTATACTTTAGAGACTTTGTATGATATAATTCCCATGCTCAGGAAGTACACCCGTAAATAAATATAGAAAGAGAGTAACTCATGTTTACAGCATTTTTGATTAAGTATGCCGAGATCGGTGTAAAAGGAAAGAACAAGTATTTATTCGAAGAGGCGCTGGCAAAGCAGGTAAAATATGCTTTGAAGCGTTGTGAAGGTGAATTTAAGGTTACCAGGACCGAGGGCAGAATTTATGTGCATGCCCTGACCGGCTTTGATTTTGATGAAACTGTGAATGAATTAAAGACGGTATTTGGTATCAGTGGAATCTGTCCGGTCATCCATGTAGAGGATGAAGGCTTTGAGAAGCTTTCCCGGACCGTGATTGATTATATGAACGAGAACTATCCGGATAAGAACATTACCTTCAAGGTAAATACCCGTCGTGCACGGAAGAATTATCCGATGGATTCCCAACAGGTAAACCGTGAAATGGGTGGAGTAATCCTTGATGCATTTCCTGAAATGCGCGTGGATGTTCATCATCCGGATGTTATGCTCCACATTGAAATCCGTGAAAAGATTTATATTTATTCTATGGAAATTCCGGGCCCCGGCGGAATGCCAGTCGGCAGTAACGGCAAGGCAATGCTCCTTTTGTCCGGAGGTATTGATTCCCCGGTTGCGGGCTATATGATCGCCAAACGGGGCGTAAAGATCGATGCAGTTTACTTCCATGCACCCCCATATACCAGTGACCGTGCGAAGCAGAAGGTAGTTGATCTTGCAAGACAGGTATCCCGCTACTCGGGTCCGATTTATCTGCATACCATTAACTTTACTGATATTCAGCTTTACATCTATGAGAAATGCCCGCATGAAGAGCTTACCATTATCATGCGCCGTTATATGATGAAAATCGCAGAGATCATTGCCAAAGAAAATGAGTGCCTTGGCCTGATTACCGGTGAAAGTATTGGACAGGTTGCCTCCCAGACGGTGCAGTCTCTGGCTGTAACCAACGAAGTGTGTACCCTTCCGGTATTCCGTCCTTTGATTGGATTTGATAAGATGGAGATCGTTGATATTTCCGAAAAGATCGGCACTTACGAAACCTCGATTCTTCCCTACGAAGACTGCTGTACCATTTTCGTAGCCAAGCATCCGGTAACGAAACCGAACCTGAACATTATCAAACGCCATGAGGAAAATCTCAAAGAGAAGATCGATGAACTCGTGCAGCAGGCACTTGATTCCGACGTGGTAGAAATTGTTAAAGTGGATTAATTGGAATTCTTAGACCAATTTGTATCGTTGAGATCTGACTAATTAGAGAAAGAGAAGATTGAGTGCCCAGTTATACTTAGTTCTTGTGCATTCGGAGAGGCTTAGAAGTTCTTCTATTTCATGCACAGACAGCAATGCCCGGACATGGATGTACGGGCAAGACGCAATCGAGCCTTTATGGTGAGTTGCGTCGTTTGTGTACGTGGCCTGTTATTAAATTGAAATAGTTAGAACTTCTTAGCTTCGTAGTCCTGCACAAGGACAAGTATATTGGGCACTGTGATGCAAAAACAAAACAAGTGCCAAATCGAAATTCAGCACTTGTTTTCAAATTCGTATTAAGTACAGATTTTAAAGCCGGATCCTAGATCATGTAAGGCTTTAAGGTTTCTAATACCTCATCAACGTTCTCTTCTGCATGGATGTTCAGATCAATCGGTCTGGAAAGATCAAGACTGAAGATACCCATGATAGACTTAGCGTCGATAACGTATCTGCCGGATACTAAGTCAAAGTCATAATCAAACTTTGTAATATCATTTACAAAAGATTTTACTTTGTCGATAGAATTTAAAGAAATTTGAATTGTTTTCATTTCTGAATTACCTCCTTGTTTTCATACCTTCTGTTATTATAGTAATGGGTGAAACTGGAAAAGTCAATGCTAAAAAAGGACAAAATTAATGGATAATACTATGAAAAGTGTAGCATTTCATAATTTGGGATGTAAGGTAAATGGCTACGAAATGGACTATATGCAACAAAATTTACAGGAAAGAGGTTATATTGTTGTACCTTTTGATACAAAAGCAGATATTTACATCATTAATACCTGCTCTGTAACCAACATGGCAGACCGGAAAAGCCGCCAGATGATCCACCGTGCGAAGAAGATGAATCCGGATGCAGTCGTGGTTGCAGTTGGATGTTATGTACAGACAAGTACAGAAGAGGTATTGCAGGATCTGAGTATCGATATTGCTATTGGAAATAACCGGAAAAAAGATCTTGTCGAGATCATCGAGGAGTACCTGCGCCGCAGTGAGCAGGAGGGGGAGTCCTTTACAATTGAAGAAAAGAAGTCTTTCTCGGAAAGAAATATCATAGATATTAATCATACCGATGAATATGAGGACATGCAGCTTTCCCATACGGCAGAGCATACCCGTGCATTCTTAAAGGTACAGGATGGCTGTAACCAGTTCTGTTCCTATTGTATTATTCCGTATGCCAGAGGCCGGATCCGTTACCGGGCAATGGAGGAAATATTGAAAGAAGTGCGGGAACTGACTGCAAATGGATATCAGGAGATTGTTCTTACAGGGATTCACTTAAGCTCCTATGGGATGGAAAAGGGGAATGATTTTACGAAAAGCAGACTGGGTGAACTGATCCGGGCTGTGAATGCTGTGGAGGGAGTGCGCCGGATCCGTCTGGGATCGCTGGAGCCGCGTATTATTACAGAGGAGTTTGCAAAGGAGCTGTCGCAGTGTGAGAAGCTGTGTCCTCATTTTCACCTGTCCCTGCAGAGCGGATGCGATTCTGTGCTTCAACGTATGAATAGAAAGTACACAACCGGGGAATATTACGAGAAGGTAGAGATCCTTCGGAAATTTTTTGATAAACCGGCAATTACCACGGACGTAATTGTTGGTTTCCCGCAGGAAACGGAAGAAGAATTTATGCAGACGGTGGAATTCCTTAAGAAAATCCGGTTCTATGAAACCCATATCTTTAAATATTCGAAGAGAAAGGGCACTCCGGCGGCCATCATGCAGGGACAGATTCCGGAGGAAGTAAAGAGCGTGCGGAGTGACCGCCTTTCAGAACTTCATACGCAGAACAGCCATGCGTTCCGGGAGTCCTACATAGGAAAACAGGTAGAATATCTGTTAGAGGAAGAGATGGTGATTGACGGGGTGCGTTACCAGACCGGTTATACCAGGGAATATATCCGGATTGCCCTGAAAACGCAGGAGGATTTGTCGGGAACCATTCAAAAAGGAGTGATCAGGGAGTTTCTAAAACCGGACATCCTTCTTGTATTTTCCAGTTAAATGGTTTAATATGGAAAAGAGTGTAAACTTATGGAGAGGTGTAAGATGCAGGATTTAGGAAATACACAGTTTTTTTGTGTTGAAAAGGATAATAACAGCGTAAGGCTTGTATTGCAGGAAGTATATGAGGCTCTTGTTGAGAAGGGATACAATCCGGTGAATCAGATCGTGGGATATATTATGTCCGGAGATCCTACATATATTACCAGTCATCGGAATGCCAGAAGCCTGATCATGAAATTGGAGAGAGATGAGCTGGTAGAAGAAATGCTGACGGCTTATATTAAGAACAATCATTGGAGCAAGGACGAGTAATATGCGAATTATGGGATTGGATTATGGATCCAAAACAGTAGGGGTTGCCATCAGTGATGCCATGCGGATTACCGCACAGGGAATTGAGATTATCCGCCGTAAGGATGAGAATAAGCTCCGCCAGACACTGGCACGGATTGAGGAGCTGATCGAAGAATACGAGGTTACGGAAATTGTTTTGGGGCTTCCGAAGAATATGAACGACACTATGGGTCCCCGGGTTGAAGCAACCCTGGAATTTAAAGAGAAGTTAGAGCGCAGAACAGGGCTTCCGGTACATACCTTCGATGAAAGATTAACAACCGTAACCGCAGATAAGACGATGATGGAAGCAGGAGTACGCCGGGAACACCGGAAGGAATATGTGGATATGATTGCTGCAACGCTGATTTTACAGGGATATCTTGACCGGCAGGCAATGAAAAAGAAAGAAGATTAAACAGGGGAAGTATTGTGGAGAAGATTACATTTACACTGGATACCAATGAAACAGCAGAATTTTATGTGCTGGAACAGACGAAGCTTTTCGGACATCCTTATATTTTAGTTACCGAGGAAGAAGAGGGTGACGGCGAAGCACTGATTTTAAAAGAAATCACCGGAAGCAGGGATGGTGATACTATTTATGAAATCGTGGAAGATGAAACAGAACTGCGTGCTGTAGCAGATGTATTTGAGAATCTGTTAGAGGACGTATCTTTAACCGACGGTGAAGAGCTGTAAGCTTTAAATTATAAACCATACAGCAATTGAGGGAGTTACATCGGATGGATTCATTTATCCGGAGGACGGATTTGTTTGCTGCGGGATCGGAGATGCAGAAGACAGCAAAGGAAACCGCCATCCTTATTTAATATAACGGCAGGTCCGGATTATGAATCATGGGTGAAACTCTGCATGTGCTGTAAAGAATGTGGAGGTAAAACTGATTGAAGAAAAAACAGACAGAATCTGTCTCCAGTCTCAAGGTAATTCCCCTTGGAGGCCTGGAACAGATAGGAATGAACATTACTGCCTTTGAGTACGAAGACAGTATTATTGTAGTTGACTGCGGTCTGTCCTTTCCGGAGGACGATATGCTGGGCATTGACCTGGTAATTCCGGATGTGACCTATTTAAAGAATAACATTGATAAGGTGAAGGGCTTTATGATTACTCACGGACATGAGGATCATATCGGGGCACTTCCCTATATCCTGAAGGATATCAATGTTCCTGTTTATGCGACGAAGCTGACAATGGGAATCATTGAAAACAAGCTCAAAGAGCATGAGCTTTTAGGGATAACGAAGCGTAAGGTTGTGAAGTTCGGACAGTCCATTATTCTTGGACAGTTCCGTATTGAATTTATTAAGACGAATCACAGTATCGTAGATGCTGCGGCACTGGCCATTTATTCCCCGGCAGGAATTATTGTGCATACCGGAGATTTCAAGGTGGATTACACGCCGGTATTCGGAGATTCCATCGATCTGCAACGCTTTGCCGAGATTGGCAAAAAGGGTGTACTGGCATTGATGTGCGATTCCACGAATGCAGAGCGGACAGGCTTTACACCATCGGAGCGGACGGTCGGAAGAACGTTTGATACGCTTTTTGAAGAGCATAAAAATACACGAATCATCATTGCAACGTTTGCATCGAACGTAGACCGTGTGCAGCAGATCATTAATTCTGCCTACAAATTTGGAAGAAAGGTAGTCGTGGAAGGCCGCAGTATGGTGAATATCATCGAGACGGCAACGAACCTTGGGTATCTGAATATTCCTGAAAATACCTTAATTGATATAGAAATGCTGAAGAATTATCCGGATGAAAAGACTGTTATTATTACGACAGGAAGCCAGGGTGAAAGCATGGCGGCCTTAAGCCGTATGGCAGAGGACAATCACCGGAAGATTTCGATCGGACCTAAGGATACGGTCATCTTTTCTTCCCATCCGATTCCGGGTAATGAAAAGGCAGTAACCAATGTCATCAACGAGCTTCTGTTAAAGGGCGCGGATGTGATTTTTCAGGATGTGCATGTATCCGGACACGCCTGTCAGGAAGAAATCAAGCTGATTTATTCTCTGGTACATCCGAAATATGCGATTCCGGTTCATGGAGAGTATAAGCATCTGCGTGCGCAGGCAAAGCTGGCAGAAGAGCTCGGAATTCCAAAGGATCATATTTTTATCCTGCAGTCGGGCGATGTGCTGGAATTTAACGATGGGGAAGCAAAGGTTTCCGGTAAGGTACCGGTTGGTGATATCCTGGTAGACGGACTGGGTGTGGGAGATGTCGGAAATGTAGTACTGCGTGACCGGCAGCATCTTGCAGAAGATGGTATTATGATTGTTGTACTGGGACTGGATGGTGCGACTGATCAGCTGATTAGCGGACCTGATATTGTATCCAGGGGCTTTGTATATGTAAAAACGTCAGATGAACTGATGGATGAAGCGAGGGAGGTCGTTACCCTTGCAGTGGAAGGATGCCTGGATCGTGGCATTACGGACTGGGGCAAGCTTAAGAGTACGATTAAGGACTCACTGGGCGAATTTGTCTGGAAGAAGACGAAGCGTCGCCCGATGATTCTTCCGATCATCATGGAAATTTAGATTTTTTACTGGGGGACAAAGGTCATGTTAGATCAAAATATTCGCAATCAGGCAGAACAGTTTGTAAGGGACATCCGTGAAACGGATGTGTACAAATCCTATACGATGCAGCTTGCACGGCTGAAGAAGAACCCGGAGCTTTATAAGCAGGTAAATGATTACCGTAAGCTGAATTTTGAGATGCAGAATGCAGTGCAGGTGGAGGATCTGTTTGATAAGATGGATTATTTTGAGAAGGAATACAAGGAATTCCGTGAAAATGTAATTGTAGATGACTTTTTAAAGGCGGAGCTGGCTCTTTGCCGGATGATGCAGGAAATTAATGCCCTGATTGTAGACGGGCTGAACTTTGAATAATGGTAACCATTCGGAATGGTTGAAAGGCATGAGAAAGGCAGTAGTATTATGAATGCAAAAGCATTAATTGGAACAGTAATCGAAACAATCATTAAGGTTTTAGTGCTTGCGGCTGCAATTATCCTGGTGTTTAAGGGTGCAACGAAAGCATATGACTTCGGCTACCGTGTATTTGCGGACGAGCCGATGTCCATAACCGGAGGACGGACGATTACCGTTGGAATTGCTGAGGATGCAGATATCAAGGATATTGCGAAGATGCTCGAAGAAAAGGGATTAATTTCCGATTACCGGCTGTTTGTCGTGCAGGAGCTTCTGTCGGCACAGCATGACAAAATCAAACCCGGAATTTATGATCTGAGTACGGATATGAAGGCAGAAGAAATGCTCGAAATTCTTGCGGGTGAAGGTGAGGAAGGAAACAGCAATACCGTTGCACCGAATGCCGAGACCGGAGATACCACAGATCAGTCCGAAGAGGAAATAACTCCGGAAGAATCAGGCAATGAGGATATGGAAGCAGAGGTGCTTCCGGAAGATACGGCAGAATCTTCAGAATTAACGGAAACGGGAGAATAGACGGTGATTACAGACGAAAGAATCAGTACATTTATTCATTCCCTGGATACAGGGAACACTCCCTTTCTTACGGAATTGGAGCGATATGCGAAGGAAACCAATGTACCTGTTATCCGACCTCAGATGCAGAGCTTTTTGAAGGTGCTTCTTGCAATGCAGCAGCCGAAGCAGATCTTAGAGGTGGGAACGGCCATTGGTTTTTCTGCGTTACTGATGGCGGAATATGGACCGGAAGACTGCCATATTACAACAATTGAAAAATATGAAAAGCGGATTCCTCTTGCCAGGGAGAATTTCAAAAAGGCGGGCAGGGAAGACCGGATTACCCTGTTGGAGGGAGATGCCACAGAAATCCTCAAAGAGCTGGAAGGACCGTATGACCTGATTTTTATGGATGCGGCGAAGGGACAATATATCCACTTCCTTCCGGATATTCTGAAATTAATGCCGGAGGGAGGCGTACTGCTCTCCGATAATGTGCTTCAGGACGGGGATGTCTGTGAGTCGCGGTTTGCGGTAACGAGAAGAAACCGTACAATTCATGCCCGGATGCGGGATTATCTGTATGAACTGAAGCATCATGAGGAGCTTCGCACGGATATTCTGCCGGTAGGTGATGGAATGACGATCAGTGTTCGTATCAGCAGGCCGTAAGCAGGTTCCGTATTTGAGGACAGACAAGAGATCAGACAGATCGGGATATAAATAAGTTGTAAACGTATATAAAATGAGTTGGGGTCAAAAGCCCCCAACTATGATGCCTACGGATTGTTCCGTGCTTTGCACTCCCACAATCCTATCCAATATTCGCATATCGTGGGATTAGCATCCCACTTTTATGCTCATATCGGAGCGGGTCCCAAGGTCTTTCAACCACCTATGAGCAAGCTCATGTGGTTTTAGACCTTTTGACCCTGGCATCATATAAATATAGTAAGAACAGTCAAGGAGACAGAATGAGAAAACCGGAACTCTTGATACCTGCCAGTTCACTGGAGGTTTTAAAAACAGCCGTGCTTTTTGGAGCAGATGCGGTATATATCGGAGGCGAAGCATTCGGACTTCGCGCAAAAGCCAGGAATTTTGATAAAGAGAGCATGAAGGAAGGGATTGCCTTTGCCCATGAGAGAGGCGTGCGTGTTCATGTGACAGCCAATATTCTGGCACACAACCGTGATCTTGAGGGAGCAAGGGAATATTTTAAGGAACTGAAGGAATTAAAGCCGGATGCCCTGATTATTGCAGATCCGGGAATGTTTACCCTTGCACGTGAAATCTGTCCGGAAATTGATATTCATGTGTCTACGCAGGCCAATAATACGAATTATATGACCTACCGGTTCTGGTATCAGCAGGGTGCAAAACGTGTGGTATCGGCAAGAGAACTGTCTCTTGCCGAAATTAAAGAGATCCGTGAACATATTCCAAAGGAGCTTGAGATCGAAAGCTTTATCCATGGGGCAATGTGCATTTCCTATTCGGGAAGATGTCTGCTCAGCAGCTTTTTTACAGGAAGAGATGCCAACCAGGGAGCCTGTACGCATCCCTGCCGCTGGAAATATTCCGTTATGGAGGAGAAGCGTCCGGGTGAGTATTTCCCGGTATATGAGAACGAGCGCGGAACTTATATCTTTAACTCCAAGGATCTGTGCATGATTGAGCATATTCCGGAGATGATCGGGGCGGGAATTGACAGCTTCAAGATCGAAGGACGTATGAAAACGGCGCTTTACGTGGCAACAGTTGCCAGAACCTACCGGAAAGCGATTGATGATTATCTCGAATCTGAGGAGAAATATCGTGCCAACATGGAATGGTATAAGGAAGAAATTTCCAAGTGCACATACCGTCAGTTCACGACGGGCTTTTATTTTGGAAAGCCGGATGAGAATACGCAGATTTATGATTCCAATACTTATATCAACGAATATATTTATCTGGGAAGCATTGAAGAGGTCACAGAAGAGGGACTTGCGAAAATCACGCAGAAGAACAAATTTTGTGTGGGCGACCGCATTGAAATTATGAAACCTGATGGTGACAACATAGAAGCTTCCGTGTTATCCTTAAGAACAGAGGATGGGCAGCAGGTGGAAAGCGCACCCCATCCACAGCAGGTTTTGTATGTGGAATTAAGTATCGTACCTGCGGTATTTGATCTTCTTCGTGTCCGTAAGATGGGTCCGGAAAACGCTGAATAATTACTGTTTTCCATGCGTGGGATCCTTAAGATCTTAAAGACTGGAGAATAGACAGAGGGAGGAAAACAATGAATGATGTGAAAGATGTCGAGGCGCTTTTTGGCAGCCGGGTGTTTACCCGTGCGACCATGCGGGAACGCCTTCCAAAGAATGTTTACAAAGAAGTAATCAAGGCAATGGATTGCGGCGGTGAACTTTCTCCGGCAACAGCAGATGTGGTGGCAAAAGCCATGAAGGACTGGGCAGTTGAGAATGGTGCAACCCATTATACACACTGGTTTCAGCCCCTCACCGGTATCACGGCTGAAAAGCATGATTCTTTTATCACGCATCCGGATGTGGATGGGAAAATGCTGATGGAATTTTCCGGCAAAGAGCTCATTAAGGGTGAGCCGGATGCTTCTTCGTTTCCTTCGGGCGGGCTTCGTGCAACCTTTGAAGCACGTGGCTATACCGCATGGGATATTACGTCTCCGGCATTCCTGCGCGAGGATGCAACGGGCGTGATTCTTTGTATTCCGACCGCATTCTGTTCTTATAAGGGAGAAGCACTGGATACGAAAACACCGCTTCTGCGTTCCATGGAAGCGATCAGCCAGCAGGCTCTTCGTATCGTGCGTTTGTTTGGCAATACGGAAGCAACGAGAGTGATTCCGAGTGTCGGTGCAGAGCAGGAGTATTTTCTGGTAGACCGGGATAATTATTTGAAGCGTGAAGATCTGATTTTTGCAGGAAGAACCCTGTTTGGAGCGCCTGCTCCGAAGGGACAGGAAATGGATGACCATTATTTCGGAACCATCCGTGAACGGATCGGCGCTTATATGAAAGATATTAATCTGGAGCTTTGGAAGCTTGGTGTCACGGCGAAGACCCAGCACAATGAGGCGGCTCCTGCACAGCATGAGCTGGCTCCGATTTATGAAACAGCCAATGTTGCGGTAGATCATAATCAGCTCATTATGGAGACCATGAAGAAGGTGGCAGAGCGTCACAATCTGACCTGTCTGCTCCATGAAAAGCCATATGCCGGTGTGAATGGTTCCGGTAAGCACAATAACTGGTCACTGACTACGGATAATGGCGTGAATATGCTTGATCCGGGTGAAACCCCGAATGAAAATATCCAGTTCCTCCTGGTGCTTGCCTGCATTATCAAGGCTGTGGATGTCCATGCGGATCTGCTGCGCCAGAGTGCATCCGATGTTGGAAACGATCATCGTCTTGGTGGATATGAAGCGCCCCCGGCGATTATGTCCGTATTCCTGGGAGAACAGCTCGAAGACGTGGTAAAGCAGCTTGTGGAAACAGGGGAAGCCTCCCATTGTCTTGAGGGTGGTAAGATGGAGACCGGGGTGTCTGCCATTCCTGATTTTGCGAAGGATGCCACCGACCGTAACCGCACCTCGCCGTTTGCCTTTACCGGTAATAAGTTTGAATTCCGAAGCGTAGGCTCTTCTGATTCTGTGGGAAGTCCGAACACGACGTTAAATGCAATTGTGGCAGAGGCTTTCTGTGAAGCAGCAGATGAACTGGAGCAGGCAGAGGATTTTGACCAGGCAGTGCATGATCTGATTAAAAAGTACTTTTCCGAGCATCAGAGAATTATCTTTAATGGCAATGGCTATGCCCCGGAATGGGTAGAAGAAGCCAAACGCCGCGGTTTACCCAATCTCATATCCATGGTCGATGCGGTCGATACCCTGACAACGGATAAGGCCGTAAAGCTGTTTGAGAAGTTTAAAATCTTTACGAGGGCGGAACTGGAATCCAGAGAAGAAATTCTTTATGAAACCTATGCAAAGACGCTGAATATCGAAGCGCTTACGATGATCCATATGGCTTCCCGCCAGTTGCTTCCGGTATGTATATCCTACAGTAAGAAGCTGGCAGATGCCGTGATTGCAGTAACAGAGGCCGGTGCAGATGCTTCTGTGCAGGAAGAACTGCTGAATGAGGTATCCAGAGAACTGAAGAGTGCAAAGCTTGCACTGGAAGCATTGAAGATTGACGAAGAGAAGGCCGGAAAGATTACGGATGCAAGGGAACAGGCATTCTTCTACAAGGATGTCGTCAAAGAGGATATGGATGCCCTGCGTGCTCCGATTGACCACCTGGAAATGCTGGTTGAAAAGGATATGTGGCCGATGCCGACCTATGCGGATCTGATGTTTGAGGTCTAGGTGACCGGATACAGCCATGCAGAATGGTAATAAAATAATGAAATAAAAATAAGACTCCCGTATACCGGTGCTGAACCGGATACGGGAGTTTGTAGCACGAAGCAATCCGTAGGTATCAAAGTGGGGGCTTTTGATCCCGGCCGCTTATCACAGCAGCCTGTGACCTGGATGAATTCACTAATTTACCTTCACCTCCAGATAACCCAATAACTTGCTCGTATCATATTCGTTAAGAATTCCTAAATTGGAATCATAGAACTGGTCATCAAAGTGAATCAGGTAATGGCAATAGCGTCCCATCTTCTCCATCATAATGCAGCACTTGGGAAGGGTGGCTTCCTCTCCTTCGGTATACATGATGACATCGCTGTGATCGATGCCATAGTAATTCAATGCAGAAATGACGCGTCCCATCGTGGCCTGCCATTCGCGGCAGTCCATAACACTGATTACCTCGGCAATGGTAACACCTGCGAGCATGGCAACACAGGTCTGTCCGCATAAACCGTCCTCAGGCTGGGTAATAATATCAATGTGGTCAATCCTGCGAATCGGATTGTCAAAGCTGTAAGGGCTGTTCTGATCCATTTTGATTAAGCTTGAGCCGATATGAAGCAGGATCTTATGAGGCTGTGTGACATCAATGTGTGCCACGTCCTCATCTTTTAAATGAATCTTATAGTTGCCCTTCTCTTCCGGAAGAAGTTCACAGTCAATATGTTTATTGTCCAGAATCAGGTCGCCCTGAATTACATCACGCTGCTTGCAGACCTCCCATACATTAAAGGGGATACGGATGCAGAAGAGGTTGTCCTTCTTCTCAATTTTACCGGTAAAAAAGTATCTCATAGTAACCTCCTGAAAATCAATTATTGTATGTCTGACTCGTTTCTATTGTACTTAAACCATACCAAATTTACGCAGACTTGTTAAGGGTTTTCAGATGAGAAAGCCCTGCGTATTGAAAAAAATACAACCTGATAAAAAAATAACGAAAAAAGTACTTGCCAAACCCGAATATATTATGTATAATACCAAAGGTAACAGCACATAGGGCTATCGCCAAACGGTAAGGCAACGGACT
>OGMF01001341.1_pt1 | contig 24192 bp, 10 predicted proteins | sample 1572921 | NCBI WGS metagenome assembly OGMF01 (sample SAMEA2581919, study PRJEB24529) | metagenome | biome: Human gut stool | place: China | collected 2011 | reverse complement strand
GTTTGAATATTTCCTGCACAATGCCCGCAGCGTATTCATCTATAATCAGATGATTCTTGTCTTTCGGGTCTTTCTGATACCCATATCCTGCAAAGCTGCCAATGAACTGACCTTCTTTCCGTTTCACATCCAGGTGACTTCTGACACGCATCGAAATGTCACGGCAATAGGTATCGTTGATAAGATTGTTGAACGGAATCAGGATACGTCCCTTATCATCGTTTTCTTCCGCACTGTCATAATGATCGTTGATGGCGATGAAGCGCACACCCATGAACGGAAAGATTCTTTCCAGATAACGGCCCGTTTCAATGTAGTTTCTACCGAAGCGAGATAAATCCTTGACGATAATGCAGTTGACTTTCCGCTTCTCAATGTCCTGCATCATCCGTTTGAAATCCGGGCGTTCAAAATTCGTACCGCTGTATCCATCGTCTACATACTCATCGACCTTATGCAGTTCCGGGTGCTTTCCCAGATAATCGTTCAGTAAGGCTCTTTGATTTTTGATGCTGTTGCTTTCCTGCTGATCGCCGTCCGAACGTGACAATCGAAGATATACAGCGCAGCGATATTGTCCATTTTCCTGAAAAAACATAAAAAGCCGATAACCTCCTTAATCTATTTGTCGTTCTGACAATAAACCAAGAAAATTATCGGCTTTAGTTAGCATATTCTGTTTTGACCCAAAGCCATTATCTCATATTTCGCGATCTATGTCAACGCTTTAATGTGCTAAAGTGCAAATTTTCTTCTACTTTATTCTTTTTTATCTTCTATGCGTCCGTGCGCATTTTTTCAGTGTGTCCTCTAATCGGTTCTCTCCTGCAAAGCTGATCTTCACTACCATGCCCTTGTCAAGATAGCAATAAGGGTTCTTGATCTGCGAAATGAAATCGACCATCCGCTCCCGCTGCGACAAGTCTTTTCTAATTTCCACTTCGTTGATGTCTACCAGTTCCTCACGGTTCACATTACGGAGATCAGTCTGCGTCATCTGGCGCAGGCTTTCCATGGTGTGATAGGTTCGTGCAGTTGTTTCGGTCATTCACTCATTCCTTTCTGTTTTTTGGGTGGTGTGTCAGCCTCTTTCACTTATAGAATTGGAGAAAGGCCATTTCGCAAGGTATTTCAAAAAATTTTTTGTCTTTTTTCAAAAACACCTTGCGAAACACGCTCTGCCCGATTCTAAAGATAGAAGAACCCGAAAAATGCGTAAGGCTACGGCTTCCACCGTAAGTAGCGCAAGATTCGCCTGCGTAGACCAAAAACTCCCTTTCGGGATTTTTGTTCTCTGGCAATCTTGATGGGGATTCCGTTCCCCATTCCCACGGCACGCGCAAAATCACAGATTTTGGCTATCTGGCTTCCACTAAAGTGGTCGCAGCCGACCGCCTACGGCTTGTCGGGATTTGCTTCGCAAATAAATTTGAAGGGAGTTTCTATCTATGGGCAGAAGAAAAAAGTGCGAGCAGATAAAAAGAACAAATAACGTAATGGTACGTTTTACAGATGCCGAGTACGCTTCTATTTCCATTTCTGCTGAACAGGCAGGCTATCCGGTTGCCGTTTATGTCAGGAAGAGTGCGCTGGACGAACGCATCGAAGTCCACTACAACATCACTGCAGAACTTCCCGAACTTCAAAAACTGATTGCTGAGTATTCTGCCATCGGCAACAACCTAAATCAGATTGCCCAATACTTCCACTCTGGCGGTTTCTATTCCAAGTCAATGCAGGACGAGATCAACCGCCATCTCACTGCATTATGGCAGCTTCGGCAGGAAGCAATCAAATTAGGGGGAACCTATCATGGCCGTGTTAAAACACATCGCAATAAAAAACGCTGATTACAGTGCGGCAGTCTGCTATTTGAAATATCAGCATGATGAACGACACTTAAAACCGCTCCTTGATGAAAACGGGAGCATGATGCTCCGCAGCGAATTTCACATGAATGGAGTAAACTGCAATCCCGACACCTTTGATCTTGAGTGCGAAATGCTCAATGACCAGTATCGAAAAAACTACCGATACGACGAAGTCAAGTCCCATCACTATATCATCAGTTTTGATCCGCGCGATAAAGACGAACACAATCTTACTGGCGAGAAAGCGCAGACTCTGGGACTTGAATTTGTGAAGGAGCATCTTCCCGGCCATCAAGCGTTGGTCTGTACTCACATGGATGGACATAACGGCAGTGGCAACATCCATGTTCATATCATAATCAACAGCTTACGGAAACTGGACATAGAGCCACCGCCACACACCACGCGCACTATCGACTGCAAGGCAGGATATAAGCATCATCTGACAAAAGATTATCTAAAATATTTACAGCAAGAACTTATGAATCTATGTCAGCGTGAAAATCTGTATCAGGTCGATCTTCTCTCTCCTGCTCAAAGTAAAATCACTGAAGCTGAATACTGGTTGCAAAAGCGAGGGCAGAAAGAACTGGAAGATATAAACGAACAGATCATTGCTGATGGCATGAATCCAATGGAAACTACATTTCAGACTCGTAAGCAGTTTGTTCGGAATGCCATATCAGAGATTTCTTCCTCCGCAATTTCGTTTGAAGATTTTCAAAGCCAGTTATTTGAAAAGTACAAGATTCATGTGAAAGAAAATCGGGGAAGATATAGCTATCTGCATCCAGAGCGAGAGAAGTACATTTCTGGTCGGTCTTTAGGCACAAATTTTGATAAAGATTATTTGCTCAAACTTTTTGAAGCTAATGCACTTGCTGCTGAGCAAGAAGAAAAGCAACGTCAGGCCATGCCCGATTACCATGCAGACCCGATTGCCATTCTCTTCATTCGCTCTGATCTGCGTCTTGTTGTGGACTTGCAGAACTGCATTAAGGCTCAACAGAGCAGCGCTTATGCTCAAAAAGTCAAAATTTCCAATCTTCAGCAGATGGCAAAGACCGTAGCTTACATTCAGGAAAACGGATTCGATACCAGAGAAAATTTACAGACAACCTACGATAGCATCACATTACAGATGCACGATGCACGGCAAAAGACAAAGGACACCGAAACACAAATCAAATCTGTGAATGAGCAAATCCACTATCTGGGTCAGTATCTTTCCACAAAATCCACCTACAATGAATTTTTAAAAGCTCGCTTCAAAGGAAAATTTCGCAAGGATCACGCTGATGAAATTGAGAAGCACGAAAAAGCCGCCCAGATTCTGAAAGCACAAAATCCAGACGGCTCACTTCCGAAGATGAAAGATTTGAAGCTTGAAAAAGAACGATTACTTGCCTTGAAAGCGGCTCAATACGACACCTACACCTATTATAAAGATTATCAAAAAGAATTGCGAACAGCCTGTGCCAATGTTGACAGCATCTTGGGGCAGCACCACATTCGAGATCACATTCAACGCACAGAACAGACCCTTTAAGCAAAAAAGAGCCACCATACGCTACCCTTTTGTTGGGTAAGCCTATGGTGGCTCTTGCACTATTTTCAGTCTTTAAGCGTCCCTGTATTTCAAGAAACCATTTTGTAATTCCACAAAGCGATCCTGAAATATTTCTTCCAACGCCTGTTTGCAGGGAACCCTCTGCATCCGGGCAACAACAGATCACTTCCTGTTCCGTTCCATATCAGCCGACTGCTCTTGGCTACTCTTTTGCTTTTCCCGTGCCATCTGCCTGATTCGCAATTTATCAAGAACGGATTCCCGTCCGTTGATTATGCGGGGCTTAGGGAGATTGTTGGCACAGCCATCAATCATATTGTAGTTCTGTTCCATAGTTGATTCTACGGCCCGAACATATTCCCCGTTCTCATAGAACTTCTGATAATGTTCCATCTGGTGTAGTGACGGCTTCTGGTTCATCGGCTTTTCCATCAGCGGTGGATGCAGATAATCCAGAATCTTTTTTCTGGCATCCTCATCCAACCCTTTTCGGATTTCAGTGGAAACCAGTTTTCCAGAAGCATCTACAATCACGTTCGGTGCTTTTTCCTTATAGACTTCATGCTGCATCAGAAAAAAGTGCTGGCTTTCTACTACGCATTCTTCGGTTGCCATCCACGTTCCAGCACATCCATCTATAAAAAGATTTTTCGTGTCAAGTGTAACCAGAATGCCAGAACTACTACTGCGGATAAAGCCAGCAACCACAACAAGGGAGTCCTTATCCACAAAATACGCCGTGATTTCTCCCTGTTGGTTTATGACAATCACATCACCGACACCAAATGGACGGCCACGGAAATTCTTCGGTCGATGCTCTTCCAACCGTTTCCGAATCATCTCTGGTGTGTCCGATGTAAACAACTTGGTAAAATACGCCTGCTGATAATTTTGTACGATCACCTGAAAATGATGTTCCGTCAAATACTGATATGAACGTGACCGATACGCAGCAAGTTCTGCACTTTCTTTCAGCTGATAGACCGCATACTGATTGATATTCATTTTGCCACCACATCCTGAAGATACGGTTTAAGGTCAAGTCTGGAAAATTCCATGTCCGAAATAGAGCGCATCTTTTTCATGGTCGATGCTACCAGCGAAAAAACTTCAACATCGTCCTCGACAAACGGAACAACTTCCTCGATATATCTCATGGTTTCCGTCCGTGTCGGCTGCTCAAACATTGCCATAACCATCATCTCATCTGCATTAAACTTCACCTTGCTCACAGTTCCATTTCTCCTTTCTTCTTTGCCTTCTTCGGTTTTTCCTGTTCCTGATTGGACTGCTGTTCCTGCGCCTTTTTGCGGTTCTTCAACGCTTCACGAACAGACTGCCGGGTGCTGGGGCGTTTCTCTAACTCCTTGCTTGCCTGCCGCTTTTCCAAAAGCGTTTTCATATCCGAAATTGCTTTCTGCACCAGCGGACTTTCCCGGTAATGCTGGATATGGTTGACAACCTCTGCCTGCACTTCTCCACCTACCATCAGGTCAAACATTCCCGAATAGATGCTTCCATCCTCAAGGGAAAAGCCAATGCTCTTGATTCCCTTCATCCGCTCTGCCGGAATCTTATCGTAGACTTCCAATGCCTGCTCCAAGGTCAGATTGTCATGGAACTCACCCATCACTGGGAACTCTGCACACTCTGCCACATAAAAGCTGATGCTTGCTTCTGGCGCAGGCTTCTCTGCCACCAGCTTTTCTTTCATCGCTTCTGCCCGCTGTGTTTCTGCACGGTAGGACTGTTCCTGAAGATATTCAGCGCTAATCACACCGCACTCAGAAACGCTGTGTCCGTGTTCTGCCAGAACTTCTTCCATCACTTCCTGCACGGGTCTGTATCCATCCACTTCGATGATACCGCCGTCCATTACTGTGAAGTCCTTATTATATAAGGTATAGTCGCAGCCATCCTCGCTGGTCTGGATGTGAAAATAGCCATCGTTGATCTCATAGGCTACCGCCACATCCTGCACTTTCAACGCTTCTGCCACCAGTGCGACCACATGGTTCTGGATGTACGGATTATCCCAGCCCGGAACTTTCTTGTAATCCTCCACGATCGTATCAATACCGTTCTTGCACTGCACAATATCCAGACTGCCCGGAAGTGGATCAGGCGTTTTCTCTACGCCAAGGGCTTTCAGATGAAAATTCGGAACCTGCTGATAGCAGAACATTGCATCATCGAGATTCCCGAACTTCTCAATTTTCATCGGATTGGTCTGCAAATCCGTCACAACATAGAACTGCTGCACAAACGGCTTTTCCGGCTCCCGCTGCTGTTCAACCGCAAGTTCTTTGCGGTACATATTCACAAACCCGTTCAGCACAGCCGGATGACTGCGCACGATCCAGCCGGTGCGGATATTGCTGCCCCGTTCTCCCTTGCAGGTGGTGTCTGCCCATTCCTTATTACTGTGCGAATACCGTCCGTCGTGGTTGTTATAATTCAGTGTGTACGCCAGAATATAGCCCATGCGCTCCATGCCGAACTGTTCAACAACGGATTTTGTGGCATCATCTGCAAGGTGCATTCCGTCAAAATTGTCTGCAATCGCTTCTTCAATGGCGTTTCTGCACTCTTCATTGAGCTGTCTGGAAATGCGGTACAAATCCACCTCACCATTCTCTGCCGCATAGCTGAAAGATTCGTAATAGACCGGAACATCTGAATTATCCATGCGACTTTCCTCCGCCACAGGCACAGCCTGTGCTTCCTTTTGGAATGCCGGATTCTTTTCTGCAAAATACTCCTTTACGGCATCCTGAAAGTCCTCATCAAAGCCGTTCCACAAATCTTCCGCCACCAGTTTTCCCTGCTCATTGACCGCAACGCAGGCAGCTTCATCCCCGTATTCCTCATGCTCCAGCAGGAAGAACTTCTCGCCGTTGACCTCCGTTTCGTCAATCGCATACCATGTGCCAATATGACCCTCGACCGTAATGTTATAGGAATCGCCGTGAAGCAGTCCATTGTTTTTCTCTTCCTGCTCTTTCATAAACTCCCGGACGGTCAGCAATCCACCCGTAAAGTTCAGACCTTCCTCGCCCAGTTCCAGCCGACCATCTGCACCAAGGTCAAGTTCTTCTGCCATCAGGACGGATGCCGCATGGTTTACAATTACCGTTTTCTCCACCAGAATCGGCTGTCCCGGATCATAGTCCGACCCACGCAGGTCATAGCGGTACAATCCCTCCGGTACATCTTCATCCCGCAGTCTGCCGTTGCTGAAAAGACCGGGCTTATCAAAGATTTCAATTTCCTGCAACTGTTCATCCAGAATCGTTTCTTTCTGCAAATCAATCTTCCTTTCCTTGAAAAAATCCGGCAGTTCTGCAAAGCCGATGCTGTCAACATAGCAGGCTTTGATCGACTTGCCATCGTTCAGCACCACAACATCACTGACGGAAAGCGAATGCCCTGTAAAATCCGCTGGACGCTGGATATTGAAGCGTTCGTAAATGGCTTCCAGCGTATCTTTTTCCGTAAGAGGCGCGGTATAGACCAGTTCATAGTCTGCACGGTTTACTTCCATCCCGTGCCGTTTTACAAAATCCAGATTCATAAAGCGGTAGTCATGTTCCGGGTCACGGGCAGTGATCTGGTAGATGCCAAACTGTTTTTCACCGCTAGAAAGCAGCTTCTGCTCCTTGACCAGCGTATCCAGCCGAACTATCAACTCTGCCGCCTTTTCTGCAGACTCTCCCTCTGATTCCTCCACTGCGACTTGCAGCCATTCCCTGATCGGCTGAATATCCCCAGCCTGAATCTGTTCTTTCAGTGCTTCAACCGCCTGCTCTCGATTCTCCACGCTATCCTTATAGTGGTAGAAATCGAAGTCAAAGGCGAAATCATCAAGGTCTGCCGCCAGCTTTTCAACGGGTGCTTTCTCGCTGTTTTCCATTGCTTTCTGCTTGTCCTTTTCCAAATCTTCCTTGGCAATCTGGAAATAGTCACTTCCACGCTCGATTTCTTCACGCCCTGTAACAAGAACTGGCCACGGGCTGATACGGATAAGATAAATCTGCTTGCCCTCATCAAACAGCCGCAGAGCTTGCTCCCGGCTTATCACCGTCAATGCAGCGTCCGGGCGGGCATATTCATCTTCCAGATACTCTTCGTTCTTTTCCAGCAAAATCGCACTCCATGCGTCAGCCTTGATTCCGAAAATGCCATCATGCTGTTCGATCTCTTCCTGACTGGCGAAATCTCCTGCCGTACCATCCTGAAACAGCGGATAAATCCGTTCGCCCAGCCGATGCCACTCCCGTGCGCCTTCCTTTGTCAGCGGCAGAACATCATCTTTCAGATACCCATATTCGTGCATTTCCGAAAGACCGATCATGCCATCCGGCAGACTTTCGATCTTCTCCTCTGCTTCCCACATCAGGCGATTGATTTCTTCCGTGTTTTCAGCCGCAACCGCAGCCGCCAGATTGTTGGCAAGTTCTTCCGTTGCCGCCCGGTCATCCAGCTTGTAAGCAAAGTTTACAATGAGATTTCGCTGGCTGTTGTCAAAAACGGTTTTGTCCCGTTCCTTGTCCGCAATCAGCTTTTCAGCATATTCCATCGCCGTCATGCGCTCCACACTCCTTTCTGCCACCGCCGTTTCCAGTTTTTCAAGAAAATCAGCAGCGGTCAATCGAATCGTATCCATCGAATCTTTCAATTCTTTCAGTTCCTTGCCGCTTGCCCAGCTTGCTACATACGGGAACGAGTAGTCCGAAGTATCAATGCCAAGTGCCGAGCAAACCGTAAATGCAATGCTTTCCGCTTCTGTTTCTTTGGTAAGCTGGTCTTTTTCCTCGCCGCGCTGTTTCATCTGGTCGCTGTCATGCAGCATGGCATGAGCAACCTCATGGATCATCGTCTTGATGGTCTGGCTCTCGCCCATATCGGCACGAACACAGATTTCTTTGTCCATGTGGCTGTAATAGCCTTTTGCGCTGCCCTCGATTTCTCCAAAACGAATTGGCACAGGAGATACCTGTTCGATTGCCTCTTTCAGCAGGGTATAATCCTTGACACGGGCAGTCAGTTCATTTACTTCCAGCGTAGGCAGCGGTTCTCCGTCTGTTTGGGCATAATCGAAAACCGTTGTTACCCGGAACCGGGGAATCACCCTCTCCACCACTTCGATTTCCGGCTCTCCGTTCTCATTCAGCACCGTAAGCCCGGTGTCCTTGTCGATTTTCTCCCGCTCTTCCCGTTCCTTTACCGGAGCAGGTGCGATGATCTGGATTCCCTTTTCACCCTTTTTCACATAGCGGTTAAACTTATTTTTCCATGCGTTATACCCAGCCACCAACGTAGCATCTGGACGCTGCATTGCGATCAGCAGTGTATTATTGAAGCTATAATTATGGAACTTCGACATTGTGAGCAGGTACTTCGTATACATTTCCGAAGTAAAAATGTCCTTTACGCCCTGCTCCAACCGTTCCGTGATTTCTTTGAGCTGGTCTGCCCGCTTATCTGCCATTCATGCCCTCCTTTACAAAATCTGCCCCATCAGATTCCCTTTCGGAGATCTGACGGGGCATTCTCAGTTATAGTTCCATATCGTGACTTTTCTTTTTCTGCGGTTTCGGCTCTGCCATGCGTTCCGCCTGTTTTTCGTGAAGCTGTGCAAGAATCGACGGACGTTTTACGCTGTCTGCACTCCGCTCAATCTCACGCTTCGGCGCAGGGATTTCACTCTCCGTCACTTCCTCATCCATGCCAAGAGCCGCATCATCCCCCTTTTCATCCATGTCCAGCAGAGCATTCAGTTCTGCAAGTCGTGCAGATTTTTCGTTCAGTTCCGCTTCCTGCGGGAACGGGCGCTGCACTTCTTCCTTTGCTTCTGCCAACTGCTGCTGTAAAGTTTCCAACCTGCGCTCCACCTGCGGCAGTGTCTTTTCGATGGATGCCAGCGCATTGAGAATACGCTGGATATTGCCAGCCGGGTCACTGCCAAGTTCAATCGTATAACTGCTCTGCCGCTTGATGGTCAGCTTGAATGTCTGAGCGAACGCATCAAACCGGGAACTGATTGCAAACCCTCCCAAATCTGCGATTTGCCCCTCTGTCTTAGCGATCTTCATTGCGGCGCAGGCTGCAAGAATCGCCGATCCTGCTTCCTTGCGGTCGGTATAAACCCTGTCCTCCACCGTGATGGAGAACTTCTCCTTATCCTGTTCCAGCAACGGCTTTGCCACTGCAAGATCAGCTTTCAGACCTGCTATGCGCTCTTTCGCTGCCGTGATTTCTGCCGGATACCGCCGTGCAATATCCGATTCCAGACTGTAAATCTGGCTGGTGTGGTTGGCCCGCATCAGCTTCAGCTTGCTGACCTGAATATCCAAATCCATCTTTTCCTTGATGTAGGGATTTCCTGTTGCCAATGCTTTGATTTCTGCATAGGTCAGCGCGGTATCGTCCACATCATCACAGGCACGGACAGGAGATTTCGAGGTCATGATCTGCGAGATAAACTTCTGCTTATTTTCCAGAATTTGCCACATATACGAATCAAACGTATTCTCTGTGACGTAACGGAAAATCTTCACTTTCTGGTTGCGGTTTCCCTGACGAAGAATGCGTCCTTCCTGCTGTTCCAGGTCAGAGGGTTTCCACGGGCAATCAAGATGATGCAGGGCAATCAGCCTGTCCTGAATGTTCGTACCAGCACCAAGTTTCGGGGTTGAACCAAGCAGGATACGCACCTGCCCGGAACGCACCTTTGCAAACAGTTCTGCCTTTTTGGTTTCGGTATTTGCCTCATGGATGAAAGCAATTTCCTCACGGAGGATTCCCTTTGCCACCAGTTTCTCCCGAACATCATCGTACACATTGAATGTTCCGTCTGCTTTCGGGGTCGATAAATCACAGAAAATCAACTGGGTAGATTTGTCGGGCGTGGATTCTTCCCACACCTGATAGGCATTCTCCACACAGAGGTTGACCTTGCTTTCCGGCTCATCCGGGAGCAGGTCATTGATAAGCCGCTGATCCAGTGCCAGCTTTCTACCGTCATTCGTGATCTTGAGCATATTATCAATTTTGGGATTGACATTGCCGTTTCGCACCTGTTCTGCACGGTCGGCAAAGCTGCTCACCATTTCCTGCTGCGTTTCGCTGGGTTTCAGCACCTCATTGATGTACTCTGCTTCCGGCACAGGCAGATTCAGCATATCCGCCGTCTGTACGTCTGCGGACTCCTTGAACAGTGAGATCAATTCAGGGAGATTGAAAAAACGGGCGAACCGCGTCTTTGCACGGTAGCCCGTTCCCTCTGGGGACAATTCGATTGCCGTTACGGTTTCGCCAAACGAAGCCGCCCAGCTATCAAAATGTCCAAGATGAAGTTTCTGTAAGGTGTCATACTGCAAGTAGCGCATAATGGTATACAGCTCCACCATGCTGTTCGATACTGGTGTACCTGTTGCAAAGGTCACACCCTTGCCGCCAGTGATCTCATCAAGATACTGGCACTTTGCAAACATATCCGAGGATTTCTGCGCATCGGTCTGAGCAATACCAGCGATATTCCGCATTTTTGTGTAGAGGAACATATTTTTATAGAAGTGGCTCTCATCCACAAACAGGCGGTCAACACCAAGCTGCTCAAATGTAACCACATCGTCCTTGCGGCTCTGGTCGTTCAGCTTCTGGAGCTTTGCCTGTAAGGTTTTCTTTGTTTTCTCCATCTGCTTGACCGTGAAACTCTTACCATCGTCCTCTGCCTTTGCTTCTGCAATCGCAAAGGTAATGTCCTGAATCTGCCGTTCGATCATGGATTTCTGCCGTTCCGGGGAAAGCGGAATTCGCTCAAACTGCGAATGTCCGATAATGATTGCATCATAATCGCCCGTAGCAATCCGGGAACAGAACTTTTTCCGGTTGGATGGCTCAAAATCCTTTTTTGTTGCCACCAGCACATTGGCATTCGGATACAGCCGCAGGAAGTCTGCGCCCCACTGCTCTGTCAGATGGTTCGGCACAACGTAGAGATTCTTCTGTGCCAGACCCAGACGGCGGCTTTCCATGCCGGCAGCGATCATCTGGAAGGTCTTGCCCGCACCCACACAATGCGCCAACAGCGTATTATTGCCATACAGGATATGCGCCACTGCATTTTTCTGATGCGGCATCAGGCTGATTTCCGGGGTCATGCCCACAAACTTAATATGACTGCCATCGTATTCACGGGGACGAATCGCATTGAACCGCTCATTGTAGACCTTGCAAAGTTCCTCTCTGCGGTCTAAATCCTTGAAAATCCACTGCTTGAACGCATCCCGAATTGCTTCCTGTGCCTGCTGCGCCAGCATGGTTTCTTTTTTATTCAGCACTCTCCTTTCTTTTCCATCCTCATAGACGGTATCGTAAATTTTGGTATCCCGGAGATTCAGCGCATCTTCCAGCAGTCGATAGCCGTTGACACGCATTGTGCCGTAGGTGTTCGTCACGCGGGGATTACTCCGGTCAAGCGACTTACCACTGATATTCCATGCACCGCTGATCTCCGAATAGGTTGCCTTGATGGAACTTCCGATATAGTAGCTTGGTGTCTTAAACACCTGCTCCATGAAGTCCGTAATGTACTCTGCCTTGATCCAGTTCGCACCCAGCCGTACTTCAATCTCCGAAGCATTCAAATCTTTTGGCTGTACCCGCTTGAGATACTCGACATTGACCTGATACTCCGGGTGGTTTGCAGCAAAGGTTTCTGCCGTTGCCAGCTTTTCCCGGACATTGCCGGACAGATATTCGTCTGCCGTCACCCACACCTGTGTGACAGGATTGTGGAAGATAACACCTGCCAGTTCTTCGGTCACTTCCTGCTCTGTCTTTCCGCAAAGTTCTGCCATAAACGGCACATCGACCTTTGCTTTTTCTCCGATGGAGAGTGCCAGGGCTTCACTGGGAGTATCCACAGAGGTGACGGGTTCCGGCTTGCGAATGGTGCGCTTCGTAAAAATATCTGCCAGCCGCTTGAGGTTTTTATCCTCGTCCAGAATCTCAAGGGATGCCAACAGGCAATAGCTGCTGTCCTGCCGGAATGCCCGTTTGTTGGCAGTGCTGTTGATAAGACCGTACTGCGCTGTGAACCGCTTATACTGGTCTTTCAGCTTTCCTTGCAGCAGTTCCACTTCGGCATCCGTACCATCGTGCAACTGGCAGTCCAGCAATTTCTGTGTAGTTTCCCGCAGGGCAATCATCCCCAGCACACGCTCCGCCGTGACCGCAGGCAGGTCAACCTTATTCATGTAGGAGTTTTCACGGTAATAAACCTGTCCGTCCACATTGGTGTAACTGAAATTCTTCACGTTCGGGTCTGCCGGGAGCGGTTCTGCGTTCTGGTCAAGTTCATCGTCCGTGATTTCCGGCTCTGTGATTTCCGCATGGATGTTCTCAACGGCTGCTTTCAACTGCTGGGCAAGGTCTACGCCCTCGATGGGCTTGACCGTGGTTTCCTGCTTGCCGTACTGCGTACTTTCGGTCGTGATCTCACCTAGCACCATTTCGGGATGCTGCGCAAAATACTGGTTGATGGGGTATCCTTCCGGCGTTGTGCCAAGGTCTACCCACTCTGCCCGCTCCACTGCCGCCCGGTCACGCTTTTGCAGGAACAAAATGTCAGCTACAACACTTGTGTTCGCATTGCGCTGGAACGCATTGTTCGGCAAGCGAATTGCGCCGACCAGATCAGCACGGTTGGCAAGATACTCTCGGACAGAGGAATCCTTTTTATCCATCGTGCCGCTGGAAGTGACTATCGCCACCACGCCGCCCGGACGAACAAGGTCAAGACTCTTTGCAATAAAGTAATCATGGATGAGAAAGTTGTGGCGGTCATACCGCTTATCCGGCACTTTGTAATTGCCGAACGGCACGTTGCCTACCACACAGTCAAAGAAGCTGTCCGGGAACTGCATTGTTTCAAAGCCCTGCACGGCAATTTTGTTCTTCTGATAAAGCTGCTGCGCAATGCTTCCTGATACGCTGTCCAGCTCCACGCCATACATCTTGATATTTTCCATGCTTTCAGGCACAAGACCCATGAAATTGCCGACGCCACAGGACGGTTCCAGCACATTGCCTTTGCTCAGTCCCATATTGGAAAGGGCTTCATACATTGCCTTGATTACCGTGGGAGAAGTGTAGAAAGCATTCAGCGTAGATGCCCTCGCTTCGCTGTACTCATCTGCCGGGAGCAGAGATTTCAGTTCCGCATACTCTTTCGACCAGTCTGCATTCTTCTCATCAAATGCCTGCGGAATGCCGCCCCAGCCGACATACCGGGAAAGAACTTCCTGTTCTTCTGCGGTTGCCTGCCGCTGTTCTGCATCCAGCGTTTGCAGCAGCCGGATGGCTTCGATGTTTGCTTTGAATTTTGTCTTGGCTCCTCCTGCGCCGAGATCATCGTCCGTAATACGGAAGTTCATAGGCTCCTGTTTGGGCTGTACAGGCTGTTCCGTTTCGGCTCCACTGTCCAGCGGAAGGTTGTGCTGCCGCCGTGCATGGTTGACCTCTTCCGGGGTCATAGGCTTGCTGGTAAGAGGCTTCACAGCATCATCTGCCGCTGAACGATGGATGGCATCTGTCCGGGTCTGCACATCCGCGATCAGCTGCATCTGTTCCGGCGAGAAGTCGGGATTCAGCAGTTCTTCTAACTCGCCGCCCGATTCTGCCACCGAATAGATCACATCCATCTGCTCCGGGAAAAAATCCTCGTAAGCCACACCAGCATTGTGTAGAGCAGTAAAGACTGTGGTTTCTATCGCTTCTTTCATCGGCACGTCGGCCTGTTCGTACAGATGCCGAATGTACTCCAGCGGTTCCGTTCGGAAGATCGGATACCGGGCTTCTTTCGCAAGGGTCATGTCCTGCAAGCTGACCGTCCCCTGCTCAAAGTTGACCGAATCCACACGGAACTCTCTATCGTCCAGTTCAATGATGGTATTGACTGGCAGATATTCCTCTCTGCGGAAATACTTTGTCTGCGCATGGGTTCCATCTTCCTGCTGGCCGGACAGATAGACGCTCTCCCCCTGCTTCCAGAGCTTCATTGCCTGAGAAGCCCACTGTTCACGTGGAAAACCAGACACCTCAACCTTGCCGAGTGCGGTTTCCTTTTCCAACAGCTTGCTGCCAAGAAGTTCTGAAACGCGCTTTGCATCCTCGCCGTAGAACTCAAAGTTTCCGTACTGCTCATAGCCGACCAGAGCATCCGGGTAACGCTCTTTCAGAGCGTTATACTCGTTGGCAGCATCCAGCGGCATGGGCTGCAAGGTCGGCTCAACAGCCTTTTCTTCCGCTGCATACGGAACCATCATGCCGCGCACCCACTGCGGTGCGTCCTTGCTATCCTGATACAGTGCAACGGCATCCCGTCTGTCCGTAATAACGTCCTGATAGGTGCGCTGGAAAATATCTTCTACCAACCAGTCTTTGAAGTTTTCCCAGTTCTGGCTTGCTTCCAGATACAGCGGAGCAGTTTTCGCATTCTGCTCTAACAGCTCGTCAATCTTGTTCCGAAGTTCCTTTTCCGCTTCATCTGCACCCACATCGCGGTCGCGGAGATACGGATAGATTTCACTCTGCTGCACCGCATCCAGCATGGTATACAGACATTCTTTGTAAACACAGCGACTATCTTTCAGTGCAGATTCCTGCCCTGCCAGAAGATAATCATTCAGCGGATTCTTTACCAGTTCTGCGTCATACTGGTTCGGTCGAATCACCCGTGCTGCCCATGCAGGACGCTCCATATCTTTCAGATAGATGAGAGAATCCGTAACACGTTCGATCTTATAAAGGCGGTCATCTTCCAGATAGAGATAATCCCCCACATTTCTGCTGTACTTTGCCGCCTGCTTCTGGGGTTCTTCAACCACTGCGGTGGTTGAATGCTCTTTCGATTCCTGTTCCTGCGCCCAAATATCGAAAAGCGATATTTGTCCTGTTTCAGAAACAGAAATCTCAACAGCCTTTTTCTTCTCCGGGAAAATCGTGTACGTTCCCTCAACATACTGGTGAAGTTCAGCAAGCGTCTTTGATTTTTCTTCATATTCCGGGGAATCCAGCGGCACGGAAAGAAGTGCTGCATCCATCTTTTCCAGAAGCTCTACCGCCTGTTCCGGGTCAGCCAGCATGGTGGGCAGTTTCTTTCTGGCATCCTCATTCAGCAATTCCCGCTTAAATGGACGCTCTACTTCATCGGGCAGACGATGGTAGAAACCGATTACCCGATTTGCCATCTGCTCACGCTCGTAACTCGGCATCCGGCTGTAATCCGCAGGCTTCAGATACAAACTCTGGTCAATGAGCTTTGCAACTCGTTCAGCCGCCTGGTTCCAGTTCAGCTTTACCAGCGCATCCGGCTTTCCATAGATGCCCCGTGCCAGTTCAAGACCTCTGCCGTCATAGCTGGCATGGGAATTATCTGCACGGGAAAGTGCATGACTGCTGCCGCCCACACCGTATCGGTCTTTCAGAAATGCCGCGCGTTCTGCTTTCTCTGTATGGGTAAGGAAGAAACTGTACGTTGCCAGCCTGCCATCCGAATACGGCCCGCCGCCTGCAAGGAAAGCATTGATCTCATCTTCCGTGATAAAGACTTCCTGCTCATTCCACTGAAAGCCCTCTCTTGCCTGATACGGCTGGAACGGGAGGGCAAACTTCTGAAACTGTTCGGATACTTTGTCCGGGCGATAGAACGGCATCCGCATCACGCTTTTATCTTCGGCGTAGGCTTCTGCCAGTCCCAAAAGACGTTCGTTCAGGTCAGCCAGAAATTCCGGCTGGTCAATCAACTTTGCAAGTCGTTCTGTAAGTTCCGGGTATCCGCCGGAGAAGATGGACGTATCGGCAAAGACCATCTCTGCCACGCCCTCTGCCATATCGCGTTCCATATAGCTTAGGGCTTCTGCGTGTTCATGCAGAGCATTGCCACGGGCTGCATCCAGGACAGACTTTGGTGCGTACTCTCCCTGCTGCAGAAGCTGATGGATTCTGCAGCTGACATCTTCCCAGGACAGAAATGCTTTGTTTTTGGGGTCGTTCCGAACCGTATCTCCAACGGCGATCTGCATACCCAACTCATCGAACCAGACTGCATATTTTGTGCCGCCGATCTCAAAGCCCTTGCCGCCCTCGCCATACTCTTTTTTGACGAAAGCAGTATACTCTTCCGGGGTCTGTTCGGTCATAAAGTTATAGATAAGGCGGAGCTGGCTTTTGCCTCGATTGCTTCCCGTCCGCAGGATTTCATCCACAACTTCTGCCGGAATCGTGATCTCATCGGCATACTGGGCCTGCATCGGGGCTTCGATTGCCCGAATCTGCTGTTCCACGGTCGGCAGACTGGGCAGAGAAAAAGCAGAGGCAATTTCTTCCTCTGCTTCGCTCAAATCCTGTTCGGTTGTGTCAGCGGTTAGTTGTACACCAATTCCTTCAGCACGATCTCTTCCGCCATCGCGGTCAGATTGTTCTGATGTGCCACCCATGCCATCTGTTCGGTTTCCTTGTTCGGAGCCGGATACTTCTCGTTCAGGCTCTCGATCAGTTCTTCCATCCGGTTCTCCGCCTGCTCGTCGATCTGCGCCAGATGCTGATTCAGCCTGCCGCTCATCAGCATACTCTGATACCAGTTCTTCTTGTTCTCCCTCAGATAAGTCCTGCGCAGCATCCCGTACTTCCCAATGCTCATCGGCTTGTCCTGTACGGTCAGGTTCGGAAACAGGTAGTCCCCCTTGCGGTGATAAGTCAGTTCCATACGGTTTTCCTCCTTCGGTGATGTTTGTTTCGATTTCGTGCTTTAATGTGCTAAAGTCCGTACTGGTATTATACAAGCTGTCGGCAGTTTTTGCAAGATGTTCTGTAACTTCTTTTCGGTAAATTTTCTGCATTTCCCGTCCGATGTCACGGAGAGCCGCTTCACACTGTTCCGAAACAGCATTACCCAAGAAAGTCAAGACCGGAAGTTGGTTAAAATCCACGATACGGATAAAATCCTCATCGTCCAGCACTTCCAGCGGTTCCTGTCCGCAGCGTCTGGAAAGGGTATAGAAAATACTGTTGGTCATTAACTCCCGGAAACGGACACGGAGATTATCTTCGTCCAGTCCTTCCAGAAATGTGTCTGTCACCTCATATTCCAGACCATCCATCGCTTCTTCCAGATTCTCAGCGGTCAACTGCTGTGCCAGTTCCATCAGCGCAGCATTCATGCTGTCCGTCTGCGTCAGTGCATAGGTATCTGCCAGATGGTCGAGGATCATCCGCTGGTGTTCCGAATAATCAATGCGCCAGAGGATCGGCGTTTTGCCTCCCTGCACCAGATGCGTGTCCGCAATGTCGAACACATAGCGCAGCTTTGCCCGTGGGCTGGCATCGTCCAGAAGTGCAATGCCTTTTGCGCCACGGTTTACCCAGCGGTTCATTTTCTTGTTCCAGACTTCCAGCTCTGCACAGGCAGTCGCGTCAGGACGCTGGGCATGGATCAGCAGAGTGTCCTTGAACGAATAACGGTACAGCCGTGCCGCCACATCCAGATAGTTCATCCAGTCTTTCGGAGAATTGCTTACCCACCGCGCGTTCTGCTGGGCAAGTTCCCGAATATCGTTAAATTTTGCCAACCGTTCCCTCCTTACTTCTTAGCTGGTGTTTTCGGAAATTCAAGACTGTACTGCGCCCTGCCGTTTTCTATTGCCATAACAAGGTCTGCGGCAAAGGTCTTATCCTTTTTGGCAGAGTAGAAGTCTTTTACATGGGTGCGTCCTTTCTTCAAAAGGTCAGTTGCCATTTTCTTCGTGAGCCTCTTTTTCATGCCGGAAAGGTATTTACTTTCTTTCCAGAGGGCAAATTTGCAGTCGCGGTCAGAACAGTAAAAGTTCTGTCTGCCCTCACAGACGGTTTTGCCGCATACCGGGCAGTCCCCGATAGATACCTTATTATAAGTAGTCGATTCCTGTACGGTCGGAATCTGCCGGAGGTCTGCCAACATCTTATCCAAAAGTCCGTTGATTCCCTGCATGAAGTTGGCGGGTTTTGTTTCGCCCTGTTCCATCCGCAGCAGTTCATTTTCCCACTCAGCGGTCATGCTTGCCGATTTCAGGTAATCCGGGATATTTGCGATTGCCGTGACCCCCTCTGCACTGGGAAGAATCTGCTTGCCTTTGCGTTCCACATAGCCGGAAGATACCAGCTTTTCCAGAATCGCTGCACGGGTCGCAGGCGTTCCCAGTCCTTTCTTTTCCGTGTCTTTTTCAAACTCCTTGTTGCCTGCGGTTTCCATTGCAGAAAGCAGGGTATCTTCGGTAAATGCCTTCGGCGGAGATGTAAAGCCCTGCTTTTTCTCCGCACTCACCACAGGAATCACCGCGCCCTGTTCCAGTTTCTTAGGGAATGCCACATCCTTGCTTTTTTCCTGTTCTGCAAACGGAACAGGCATTGCGGTATGTCCCGCCTGCAAGACATTTTTGTATTTTGCAGTGAATTTCCTGTCCTGACAGCATACTGTTACCAGAACATCTTCATAGATGTATGGCGGCTGTGCTGCCTGTTGCATCTTCCAGACGATGAGAGCAAAGACCTTTTCCTTATCCCCGGACAGGCTGTTTGACCCACGCTTGCAGCTTTCCAGTGTCGGCAGAATCGCATGGTGGTCAGTGACCTTTTTGTTATTGACCACCTGCTTTACTCCATCTGCTTCGCCGCCATAGTGTTTGAGCAAATCTGCCATGGTCTGCTGCATATCTTCCGTGATGTACTGGCTGTCCGTTCGCGGGTATGTCACCAGCTTTTCTTCGTACAATTCCTGTACGATCTTCAAAGTCTGACTGGCGGTAAAACCATAATAGCGGTTAGCTTCTCGCTGCAAGGTCGTTAAGTCATACAGCTTCGGCGCAGACTGTTCTTTCCGTTTGCGCTCGATGCTGCCAACTACGGCACACTGTCCATCACAAGCTGCCTGCATGGTATCCGCATCCTGCTCCTGTGCCATCCGTTCCGATTCTGCCACGATGCCATTTCCTGTGATTTCTACTTTGTAATACGGCTCTTTTACAAAGTTCTGGATTTTGTTCTGCCGTTCCGTCAGCATTGCCAGTGTCGGAGTCTGCACCCGTCCAATGGTCTGCCGCCTGCCGTATTTCTTGGTAAAAGCCCGTGTGCCATTCATACCAATCAGCCAGTCTGCCTTTGCCCTGCACTCCGAAGCGGCAAACAGGTTGTCATACTCTGCGCCATCCTTTAAGGAATCAAAGCCCTGCTGGATAGCGGAATCTTCCATGCTGCTAATCCACAGCCGTTTGACCGGGAGTTTGCTGCCTGCCAGACCGTACACGCGGCGAAAGATTGCTTCGCCCTCACGCCCTGCGTCTGTAGGATAGTTCTCGGAGGTGACTTTTCTGACTTTGTTACTCGATGGCATCCAATGGGCCGATAAAGCGGTAGAAAATCTGGATTTTCTGGACGTATTCGCCATCGACCTTTTCCGCTCTGGATACCAGAATCTTGTCAATCAGCTGATGCAGAATCTTATAGTTCAGTTCGGTGATACCAGCGTACTTGCTGACTTCATCAATAAAATCCTGAATCTTGTCCAGCTGATCGTGTTCAGCACGGCCTTCCCGCTCGTACTGCTCAATCTTCTCGGTCAGTTCAGCCTGTTCTTTGTCGTAGCGATCTGCAAGCATTTGAAAACGTTTCTCCGGGAGAAGTCCCTTTGATACGTCCTCATAAAGTTTTGCATACAGGTCTTCGATTTCTGCGATTCGTGCTTTACACTGCTTCAAATCCCGTTTGTGCTGCGCCCGGTCAGAGGACACCCGGAGGTGCATCTGATTTGCAATCTTCTTCACAAGGGCTTCCCGATTGCTCACAGCGGCCTTTGCGTGTGCCTGAATGTCCGCAAAGACAGCTTCATGCAGAACACGGGCTTCCAAATTATGCGAGTCACAGGCTTTCGCACCATATTTCCGATAAGTGCTGCAACAATAAAAGGTCTGATCCAGAACACTGTTACGTTTGCGCCTGTGCTCGACCTTGACTAACATCGTTCTGCCGCAGTCTGCACAGCGGACGATGCCTTTGAAGATATTGTCGTAGTCGGTCTTATCGCACATAAAACTACTGGAACGGCTGTAAAGGATTCGCTGCACGTTCTCCCAACGGTCTTGTGGGATGATTGCTTCATGTGTATTCGGAACGATAGCGCGTTCTTCAAACGGAATATAACGCCGCTTTTTGGATTTCATGGACACGGTGGGCTTGGCTTCGTAGATGATGTGTCCGGCGTAGACTGGGCTGTGCAGAACCTGACTGATATAGGCACTGTCCCAATCATACATCTTTTCATCATCAATAAAGCGGCCAAACATCTCTTTCTTGTAGTAACACGGCTTCAAGACTTTTTCATCGTGGAGCCGCTTGGCGATGCGGTGAAGCCCCAGCCCTTCCTCTGCCATTGAATAGATATACTCAACAACGGGGGCGGTGTTCGGGTCGATCACAAGGTGATTGTGGTCGGCAGGGTCTTTCTGGTAGCCAAACGGTGCGCCGCTGGAGATATACTTTCCACTTTTCTTGCGTGTCCGAAGGGCACTCTTGATCTTTCGGGAAGTGTCTTTGGCGTACATTTCATTGATGATGTTTCGGAACGGGGCAATATCCATCTGAGATTGCTCGTTGGAATCATAACCATCGTTGATTGCAATATAGCGGACACCGTGTTCAGGAAAGAAGATTTCCATATACGTTCCGGTTTCGATGTGGTTGCGTCCAAGTCGGGACTGGTCTTTGGTAATGACTGTTGCCACCTTTCCTTCCCGGATATCATCCAGAAGTTCCTGAAAGGCAGGGCGGTCAGAGTTCGTACCGCTGTAACCATCATCAACATAGTACTGGCAATTCCCGAAACCGTTGCGTGTGGCATACTCCATAAGCATTGACTTTTGAGTGCGGATGCTCAGGCTTTCGCTGTTTGAACCGTCATCTTTTGACAGTCGGCAGTATAAAGCAGTTACTTTTTTGTCCTTTTCCATGTGTACCTCCATAATGGAAAAGAGACCTCATCAATCACATTGTAGCGGATGCTGCGTGACGATGCAAGCCCTTTTCCGCAGTAAAACGTCCAATTAGCCAGCGGCGAGATACGATTCGGCAGTTTTACGAATTTCTTCTTCCACAAGCCGCTGAAAAAGCGTATTCATCGGCACATTGCCGATATAATGGCGTTCCACGATCAGGCGCACGGACTTCGGACTTCTCGGCGCACGTTTGCGTGTGGTGGGCTTCTTCTCAGATTTTTCTTTGTTCAAGGGCAGACCTCCTCATTCATGTGGTGCAAATACGGAAAGGAATGGATGGATTCTATTCGTTTTTCTCTTTTTGTTTTATTACGTTGGTTAGGTGAAAGTTTTCTTCGATACAGTCTTAAAGGCTGCTATACTGCATAGGAAAAATATCTTTTGCAGATGCCATTAAGAATCTGCATCACAGAATCGTGATTTTGGCGGTTCTTGAATCGTGAAAAACGCAGAACTATTCAACATTTGGAATTTTCACAAAGATGTGATTGGGCGAAGAAAACCGCGTTCGTCTGCGCTCAATCAATCCCGCAGCGTCCAATTCCTTAAGCGCACTGGAAACACTGACAGTGCTGCGCCCTAGCTGCTCAGCCAAAGAGCAAATCGTAAAAATGACAAACACGAATCCACGTTCATCTATCCAGAGATTTTTCTGCGAGAGTGTGGCACGGTCGAGTAGCAACACATAAGTCATTTTTGCAGTCTGACTCAGGTCAAGTTCCAAAAGGAAGCGTGGGTATGGGAGAAACGGCGGCAGCGGAGTTTGCGTGGTAAGATATTCTGAAATGTTGATCACCTCCAGCTGAAGCAGAAATCAGGAACAAAGAGTATGTAACGAGAATTGGAGGGTTCCAATTCTCCAGTCGCAGAAAAGCACGAAACAAGTGCTCAACTGCGTTAATAAGTTAAGGTCTCCCATATTGGTCCTCGACTTCCCTAGGAGTGGGGAATCGTCCGGCGGCGGGCTTGCACCGCACCATTGGCATTTCAGCCACCCCGTCTTCGTTATGACCGGGCTGCGAGTTACAGAAGTACCTTTTGTGAAGTACCGGACGATTGAACTATTCACTTGTCAAGGAACATATGGAAGATTTCTGGACTTTGACGGACGAAAAACATCCTTCTACTTGGTAGCCGATGAAAAAGGCCATTTCGTAGCATTGCAAGCAATTTTGTAAACAAAACGTCATAATAGTCCGAGAATGGTCTTGAAAAAGATGCCCTACACTTGGTAGGCATCGAGAACGCCTGTTTCGTAGCATTGGTGAGAAACTTGTAATTGAATTGTAATTCTTGAGACCAAATCTCCGCTTTTGAAAAAATCCTCTCAATAGGTAGGCAACGAAAACAGCCCAAAGACAACCATCTTTTTGAGAATTAACAAAAAGGTCACAAATGACCGGCTTTCAAAGAGGCGCTTCTACTATTAACAGAAAAAGTGGCCTAAAATGGGGGGTGTTGGAGAAAATTTCTGCCTTAAAAGTACGCCTCTACTCACTAGCCAGCGAGAATAGCCAAAAGCCAGCAAAAAACAAATGAATTATGTACTTCTGCCACTGATTGCAACGGCATATCGGTGACAGAAAGATCGTTTAGAGCGATTCTTCGCGGTTTGGGGTGGTAGAAATCGTTTTGTAGTTGGACTTTTTCTGCTGAAGCTGCTCCAGCTGTTTCAGCACCGATTCCTTCTCCGGGGGCTTGCCGCCCGGTGTGGAAAGCTGCTGCTTATTCAGCACCATGTCGATATACTTGCGGATATTTTTCAGGGCAGAGACATCCGGCTGCAAGGTTTCCAGTTTGGTACGCAGTTCTGCGCTGCCGGATTGCAGCGCAGAAAATTCGGCATCCAATGCCGAAAAATCTACCGCTGTGCTGCCGTTCAGTTTCATCAGAGTGCGGACAGCTTTATTAAAGGTGTCCAGCTCCTCTTTGTGCTGGGCGGCATAAGCGTCCTTGGTCAACTTGAAGTTCTTCTTGATAAAGGTGTCGTGGATGGGCTTCAGCTTGGCATGGGCGGCGGCAGCATCCTTGATCTGGGCGATTGCCCGCATACGGTTTTCGTTCTGCTTCAACTGCCTACGGAGAGGGGCGGCGGTCTGGTTCAGGTTAGAAATTGCGGTATCCAGATCCTCGATGGTGTTCAGAGAATGGGCTTTCAGATAGTCCACCGCCCGTTTGACTTCCTCAAAGTCTCGGACAGTGCATTTCAGTTTTGCCTTGCCAGACCAATCGCTGCGCTGCTCGTTGCGGAGGTTGAAGTAATCCACCAGCAGGTCGGACAGCATTGGCTCCTTGGCTTGTTCCAGTGCATCCAAAAGAATCTGCTTCTTTTCATTCAGGTCTGCGATCCAGCGTTGCAGCCCACGAATCGCACTGCGGATGGACTGCATCAGGCTATTGGCGGCGCGAATATCCCGGTTCAGGTTGCCGAGAAAAGTTTCCACTCCACGCTTTTCCATCTGGTGTGCGGCGGGACCGAGATGCACGGTCGGTATCTGCTGGATGCCCTGTCGCTCAAAGGAGCGCAGGTCAACACGTTCCGGGCGGCCAGCCGCTTCCAAATAGCGGTTGGTAATGGTCTCCCAGCCATGCCGCCAGACCTCGGCATACTTCTGGTCGTTCCAGTCCACCGTGTTTTCCTTGTGGCACTTCCAGTTGCCGG
>OGMF01001338.1_pt1 | contig 24206 bp, 22 predicted proteins | sample 1572921 | NCBI WGS metagenome assembly OGMF01 (sample SAMEA2581919, study PRJEB24529) | metagenome | biome: Human gut stool | place: China | collected 2011 | reverse complement strand
TATTAAAAAACAATGCGAAATCTTTAGATTAAGGTACTTTCATACGCTTTTGTACATCCATAACACTTCCCCCGGCCGATACAGGGGTAAGGCCGGGGGAATGGAATTTTTATCACTTATTCTTTTGTAAGTTCCGGGATTTTTATTGTTGTGCCGTATGGTACATTATTCGGGTTCTTAATAACGTCCGGATTGTGTTTCACAATATACGGCCACATAGCCTTGGTTCCATAGAATCGCAAGGAGACCCTTGTTAAAGTTTCACCTTCTTTGACCGTATATTTAGTCTTGGTTCCGGTTATTTTATAAGAGGCGGAATCCAAATATACAGATGTTGAAGGTTGCTGCCGGGTAACTTTATTTTCAGTTTTGGCAGGTGTCACTGCTTCTTTCTTTTGAGGGACAACCGGTGTCGGAGTGATAGAGGTTTTGGGTGTTTCCGGTTTTATATCTTTCACAGAGTCTTGTTCGATCGTGTCGGATAACTGTACTTCCGGCTTGACAGGCTGAGTTGTTACGGGAGGCATATCAAGAGCATTCTTGTCGGATGACGAAGAGAATAAATCCGGATAATAAATGAATAAAACAACCCCTCCACATAATAACAGAACAAGTATGATGATCGTTATTAAATAAGGAACAGGCGATTTCTCTTTTACAGAAGAATCGGGAATATTCTTTTGGGGAGTCGGCTGTATAGCAGTCTGTGCTACTTCTGCCCCTTTTGCCATCTCGCTCTTACCTTCTTGCGACCGCACTATCGTACTTTCCGGTTTTAGATTTGCCCTCAGAAGCTCTTGTTCTATAATCTCCTCCGCAGTAATTATTTCTTTCTTTTCTACAGGAACTGTTTTCGGTTCTACGACAACAAATTGTGGTTCTATAGATCGTGGTTCTACAATAGGTTGTATCTCTGTAAGAGACATTTCTTCTTTTTCCTCTTCCTTAGGCTGGGATTGTGGCTCGATAGATTCCGGTATGACTGTCGGAATTACTTCTTCCCCGCCTTCCTCTTCTTCCGTTTCTTCTATAGGAGTGTCCTCTAAAACAGTATTCTCATTTAAAACAACCGTCTCAAAGTGTGCAAAAGGCTTGTTTATCGTATCTCTTAAATTTGCATCCGGAGAAAACGAGACTTTGGTATGGCCTTTTATTTGAAAACGTTCACCAGTGTTCACATTAACACTTTCCCGACTATCTACATCAATAAGTTTGAAAGTACCCAATCCTTTGACTTTTACAGTATTCTCGCTCTCTAAGGCCTGTTCTATCAAAAGAAAAAACTCTTTTACGAACGCCTCAGCATCCTTTTTGGTCATGCTATGTTTTGCTGCCAATAAGTCAGTAAGATCTTGAATTGTTAGTCTTTCATTCATAACGGGGAATATATTTATTTAAACTTATCTTTCAATGTATTACTAGGTCTATAAGATAATACCAGTTTTGGGGGCACCAACATACGCTGTTTGCTTGCCGGATTTATGGAAATGCGTTCCGCCTTTTTCTTTACTTCAAAAGAACCGAATCCCTGTACCGCAATCATGTTGCCTTCTTCCAACTCTTGCGTCATGCTAGCCAACAAAGAATTGATTAATTCAGAAGTATCTTTGATGGTATATCCTAGTCTTTCCGCTAGCTCGGATGTAAATTCCTTATTATTCATACATTTATAACCTTTGCATATAAATCAAAATCGTCCGCATCTATCACTTCCACCTGATAGAACTGCCCAATCTCAAGCTCTTTTTCAGAACTATTAATCAAAACCTCCGGATCCACCTCCGGTGAGTCGAATTCTGTTCGTCCGATATAATAATCCCCCTCCAACCGGTCAATGATAATTTTCATTTGTTTTCCAATTTTAGCGGCGCTCAATTCAGCTGAGATTCCTTGCTGGATATCCATCAGCTCATCAAGTCTGGCTTGTTTAACTTCTTGCGGGATAGAGTCTTCGTACGCTTCCGCAGCATAAGTTCCCTCCTCTTCGGAATAGGCAAAAGCTCCCATTCGGTCAAAACGCACTTTGCGTACAAACTCTTTCAGTTCTTCAAAGTCCTCTTCTGTCTCTCCCGGATGTCCCACCATTAAAGTTGTCCGCAGGTGAATGCCCGGCACTTCTTTACGGAATTGCTCAATCAGTTTATAAGTATCCTCCTTAGTGACTTGACGTCGCATTAATCTCAACATCTTGTCACTGATGTGCTGGAGGGCGATGTCCATATATTTGCATACATTGTCGCGTTCACGCATAACTCGGAACAAATCAGTAGGAAAATGCGCAGGATAGGCGTAATGAAGGCGGATCCACTCTACACCCGGAATGTCGGAGATACGTTCAATTAGTTCCGGAAGCATTTGTTTCTTATATAGATCGACCCCATAATAAGTCAGCTCCTGTGCGATCACTTGAAACTCTTTTACGCCTTGAGATACCAGATACCGGACCTCATCAAGAATTTTATCAATCGGTTTGGATATGTGACGCCCTGTGATGATAGGAATAGCACAATAGGAACATTTCCGGTCACACCCTTCTGATATCTTCAGATAAGCATAATGTCGGGGAGTCGTTAATGTCCGTTCGATATATAATTCATCATGATACGTCTGTCCTAAATCCTGCAACAATTCCTTCCAATTGAACTTGCCATAGAACTTATCTACCTGCGGTATCTCGATTGCCAATTCTTTGAGGTAACGTTCGGAAAGGCAACCCATTACGAAAAGCTTTTTCAAATCACCTTCTTCTTTCCTTTCGGCAAATTCCAGAATCATATTGATAGATTCCTCTTTTGCGTCACCGATAAAACCGCATGTATTAATAACAGCTATTTCACCTTGCGGATTTTCCGTATCATGAGTCACACTGTATCCGACTTCTTCCAATTGACGTATCAATTGTTCCGAGTCTACCAGATTTTTAGAACATCCCAAAGTGATTATATCAATTCTTCTTTTTTTCATGCATTCTCTCCAAACAAAGAATCTACAAACTCATTCTTACGGAATACCTGTAAGTCTTCTATGCCTTCACCTAATCCGATATATTTAACGGGAATCTTGAATTGATCTGATATGCCGATTACAACTCCTCCCTTCGCTGTACCATCCAGTTTTGTAATGGCCATTGCTGTCACTTCCGTTGCAAGAGTGAACTGTTTTGCCTGTTCAAAAGCATTCTGACCTGTAGAACCGTCCAATACCAATAGAACCTCATTAGGAGCATCGGGCACTACTTTTCGCATCACATTCTTTATCTTTGTCAGCTCGTTCATCAAACCGACTTTGTTGTGAAGACGTCCGGCAGTATCAATAATTACAATATCCGCATTGTTGGCAACCGCAGAACTAAGTGTATCGTACGCCACCGATGCAGGGTCGGCACCCATTTTTTGCTTAATGACAGGCACACCTACTCGTTCTCCCCATATCATAAGCTGTTCTACTGCGGCAGCACGGAATGTGTCGGCAGCTCCCAAGTAAACGGACTTGCCTGCTTTTTTGAACTGATAAGCCAATTTGCCAATTGTTGTGGTCTTGCCTACTCCATTCACTCCCACAACCATAATCACGTATGGTTTCTTATCAATAGCTACATCAAAATCAGCTATATCTCCCGAGTTGTTCTCAGTCAATAAAGCGGCTATTTCATCGCGTAATATATGATTCAGCTCTTGGGTATTCACATATTTATCTTCCGCTGCACGTTTTTCTATGCGCTTAATTATATTTAAAGTGGTTTCCACACCTACGTCAGATGTGATCAGCACTTCTTCCAGATTATCCAACACTTCGTCATCCACCTTTGACTTACCGGCTACGGCACGAGCTATCTTACTAAAGACACTCTCTTTGGTTTTAGATAATCCTTTATCTAAAGTTTCCTTCTTTTCCTTGGAAAAAAAACTAAAAAATCCCATATTTATAGATGTTTGTATGATACATTATGCTACAAAGATATAACAAAGGATTGGAAAAGTAAAAAAAGAAGCAATAAAAAATCCCCTCATTGTTATCAATGAGAGGATTTTGAATTTATAGCGTGTATGCTATCTCGATTATTTTTTGAAAAAGTCTTGTACTTTTTCGTTCGGAACCATTTGTTCATCAAAAACGTATGCTCCGGTTTTCGGAGATTTTACCATTTTGATAACCTTGGTATAAGCACGACCTTCTTTAGAACCATCGTGCAAACTTGCTACTGTTTTCTTTGCCATGGGTTATACTTCTTTATTATTTAATTTCTTTGTGTACTGTTACTCTTTTCAGAATCGGGTTGTATTTCTTCAACTCAAGTCTTTCTGTAGTATTCTTTCTGTTCTTAGTTGTGATATAACGAGATGTTCCCGGCATTCCACTGTCTTTGTGTTCTGTACATTCCAGAATCACCTGTACTCTGTTACCTTTTGCTTTCTTTGCCATTGTAAGTTTTCTCCTCTACATTTAGCCGATTACTTTAATGCTTTTCCAATCACAATAACCTTTAGCCACAGCTTCGGTCAGCGCAGCGTCCAGTCCTTTTTTGTTGATAATACGCAGCCCATTAGCGCAAATGCTAAGGCTGATCCAACAATCTTGTTCTACATAGTAGAACTTTTTGTTAAACAAGTTCAAATCAAAGGTTCTTTTAGTTCTTCTCTTTGAGTGTGAAACATTGTTGCCAATCATGGCTTTCTTTCCGGTAATTTGACAAATCTTCGACATTTCTATCTTATTTTTATAGTTTTATATCTATACTTATTTCAAACAGGACGCAAAGTAAGTACTTTTATCCGTATAAAACAAGAATTTCTTAAAATAATTCACTTATAAGCAGCTATTTTTCTTTATTTGAGTAAATCTCGGAGCATTAGCAACGCATTATTGCCGGCTCTTTCAATATTCATGGCTCTTCCGCGATTTGTTTCCTGCTTGTATGTCCGAATTTCGTTTTTATAACCAGCAGCTATCCATACAGTCCCCACAGGTTTCTCCGGAGTGCCTCCTCCCGGTCCGGCTATTCCCGATGTGGCGACAGCGCAGTCAGTTTTCAATGCTTTCATCGCACCTTTTACCATTTCAATCACCGTTTCTTCACTAACGGCTCCATACTTTTCCAATGTCTCGGAAGACACGTACAAAAGGTCCTTCTTCACTTCATTGGAATAAGCCACTATGCTACCTTTAAAATATTCCGAACTTCCAGCGATAGATGTCAGTCGCTCCGCAATGCTTCCACCTGTGCAACTTTCTGCGGTGGATACGGTTAATTTCCTCTTTTTCAGTAACTCCCCGATGATGACTTCCAATGGGGTGTCTTCTTCGCTGAAAATGTCTTCGCCCAATATTGTTTCCAATTTTGCTTTCTCACGGTTCAGAAGAGTTTCCACTTCTTTCCTGTCATGTCCGCGTCCGGTCAATCTCATACGGATAATTCCCAGTTTGGGCAGATATGCCAGTTTGATGCAATCCGGTAAGGCGACCTCCCAAGCTTCTAATTTCTCTGCCAACACGGATTCGGGGTAATGTTGTACTAAGAAAGTCTGATGCATAATGACATCTGTTTGAAACCTCTCATGCAGTTTGGGTAATACGCTTTCAGCCATTACGGTAGTCATTTCCTGTGGTACTCCCGGCATAGATACAAGTACTTTGCCGTCTCTCTCGAACCAGCTCACAGAAGCACTTCCTACCGGGTTGTTGATTACCGTACAGTTCTTCGGAACCATTGCCTGACCTTTATTCAGTTTATTCATTGGTATTTTACCGGCCAATACCCGTTTCACGTTTTCGAAGACTTCTTCGCTGAATATCAGTTCAGTATTGAAGTACTTACAAAGTGTTTGTTTGGTAATATCATCTTTAGTAGGGCCCAGTCCTCCGGTTACTAAAACAATATTTACCCTTTTCATCGCATTATCAATCGCTTCCAGGATCTCTTCTTCTCTATCGCGAACCGATACGATGCGAAGGACTTCAATTCCTATATTATTTAACTCCCGCCCCATCCAGGCGGAATTTGTATCGACAACCTGCCCTATCAGCAGTTCATCACCAATGGTTATAAGCTCGGCAAACATATTTCTCCTGCTTTATTTATTATATATACCTATTATATTATAAGAATATCCCTACTTCATTAAGCTATTCTTCCTGCTTCTTTCTCTCGTTCCACGTACGTGGACTTTATGTTTCGTGTATGTGAAACAAAGAAATAGAATAGAGGAAACCTATTAATGCTGCCGTCATATTCTCCTAATTCTATCAAGACAAACGGCAAAAGTTACCGTATCCCAATGCTTATATGCCGTTATTCCGATGCAAAAACACGGTTATTGTCACCTATTTCATCATCAATTGTCACTGTTATCACCTATTGTCACTCCTATTATCACCTGTTAAGCAGCTATCATACAAATGATTAGACGGAAAAGTGACAATAGAAAAATAACTTTATAGGGTGACACGAGAATAAGCAGGAAGCTCAATAGAGCAGAAATCTTTATCCAGATATTTGAAATATCCGGTAATGGCAATCATAGCCGCGTTGTCAGTGGTATAGCTGAATTTAGGTATAAAGATATTCCAGCCATACTTTTCCGCATGTTCCCGGAAAGCATTACGCAATCCGTTATTTGCAGAAACTCCTCCTGCTACAGCCACCTCTTTTATCTTATACTCTTTCGCAGCTTTTCGCAGTTTATCCATAAGGATATCTACTACCGTTGCTTCCAATGAAGCTGCCAGATCCACTTTATGGTGTTCGATAAAATCAGGATCTTCCTTCATCCAGTCGCGCAATGAATATAAAAATGAAGTTTTCAGTCCACTGAAACTATAATCCAATCCCGGAATATGAGGTTTGCTGAATGTATATGCTTTCGGATTTCCCTGGCGTGCTAGCTTATCGATAATGGGGCCGCCCGGATATCCTAATCCCATAACTTTTGAACATTTATCGATTGCTTCACCTGCGGCGTCGTCAATTGTCTGACCGAGAATCTCCATGTCATTATAGGCCTTTACCAATATAATCTGCGAATTTCCTCCGGACACTAAGAGGCAAAGGAATGGAAATTGCGGCTGTTTATTTTCTTCTCCTTCAGCTTTAATAAAATGAGCTAAAACATGACCTGTCAGATGATTAACATCAATCATAGGAATCCCGAGAGAACGAGCGAATCCTTTAGCGAAAGAGACTCCGACAAGCAAGGACCCCATTAATCCGGGACCACGTGTAAAAGCTACTGCACTCAACTCTTCCTTAGTGACTCCGGCACGTTTCAACGCTTCGTGTACTACCGGTACGATATTTTGCTGGTGTGCCCGTGAAGCCAATTCGGGTACTACGCCGCCGTATGCTTCGTGTACGGCTTGACTTGCTACCACATTTGACAGCAGATAACCATCCTTGATAACGGCTGCCGACGTATCATCACAGGAGGACTCAATTCCTAATATTATTGCACTCATAAGTTATTTAAACTATTAAACGGTGCAAAAGTAATCATAAAACTACGATTCATAACGAACTATTTTATATTTTTGTTCGCAAAATAAAAGTAATCGCTTATCAGAACGCTGAAAAAGACTGTACGCTGGGTAGTTGGTATTGTACTGGGAGTATATATCGGAACTATTGTTTTGCTGAACATACCAAATGTTCAGCAAGCGATGAGTGCGTTTGTCGCCGATGAACTTTCCGAAGTGTTGAAGACGAAAGTGGTAATCGGCAGAATCAATATGGGATTATTGAACCGTATTATCATTGATGATGTATTGCTTGATGACCAAAGTGGACAGGAAATGTTGAAAGTCACCCGTTTGTCTGCCAAGTTCGACATTGTGCCTTTTTTTAAGGGAAAGATTTCTATCAGTAGTGTACAGCTTTTCGGTTTCAATATTAATCTTCGCAAGGAAACACCGGATACTCCTCCTAACTTTAAATTTGTTCTGGATGCTTTTGCTTCCAAAGACACTGTAAAGAAAGAGAGTTCGCTTGATTTGCGTATCAATTCAATATTGATTCGTCGTGGAAGAATGTCCTATCATGTACTTTCGGAAGAAGAGACTCCGGGAAAATTTAATGCCAAGCATATCCAACTTCAGAATATTATAGCCAATATATCTTTGAAAGCATTGAGCAAAGATTCGGTCAATTTGGGAATCAAGCGATTGAGCCTTGATGAGAAGATGTCCGGATTTTCTTTGAAGAAAATGAGCTTGAAGCTGGTAGCCAACAATAAACAGACAAGCATTGATAATTTTGCTATTGAACTGCCCAAGACTTCTTTAAAAATGGATACTATCCACTTGGTGTATGACAGTTTACAAGCATTCGAGCATTTTGCGGAGGAAGTGCATTTCTCTTTCCGCACGTTACCGTCGCAGATTACATTAAAGGACATCTCTCCTTTTGTGCCGGTTCTTTCTCATTTCAAGGAACCGATAACGTTGGACATGGAAGTAAAAGGAACTGTAGACCAGTTGAACTGTTCGCATTTGGAGATTGTGTCGGAGGAACAGCAATTCCGTCTTAGGGGGGATGTCTCGTTACAGGATTTATCACATCCGCAGGATGCGTATGTGTATGGTACTCTTTCCGAACTTTCGGCCAATACCCGCGGGGTAGGCTTTTTAGTACGTAACTTGAATCCGGATTATAATGGAGTTCCTCCCATTCTCGAACGTTTGGGAAATATTAGTTTTCGCGGAGAAATTTCCGGATATTTCACAGACTTGGTAACGTACGGTCAGTTGCGTACAAGTCTGGGAGATGTGAAAACCGACTTAAAGTTAAGTGCGGATAAGAGCAAAGGGCTGTTCGCTTACTCCGGTGCGGTGAAAACAACGGACTTCAAGCTGGGGGAACTATTAGCTAATGAACAGTTGGGAGAAATAACTTTCAATCTGGATGTGCATGGACGGCATATCACAAATCAGCGCCCAACTGTAGAACTGAAAGGCTTGATTGCTTCAATAGATTATAGTAGATACAGGTATGAAAATATCACGCTGGACGGAGAATATAAGCGGGGTGGATTTAACGGTAAGGTAGCATTGGACGATCCGAATGGTTCCGTCTATCTGAATGGGGATGTCAATGTCACTTCCAAAGTTCCTACCTTCAATTTTCTGGCGGTAGTACACAAGGTGCGTCCGCATGATCTTAATCTTACTACTAAATATGCGGATGCGGAGTTTTCGTTGAAATTAAGGGCCAACTTCACAGGTGGTTCCATAGAAGAGATGATTGGAGAAATCAATGTCGATAGTTTGGAATTTACGGCTCCGGATAAAGAGTATTTCATGAAGAACATGAATATTCGGGCTACAAAGAAAAATGACGAAAACCAATTGAAGCTGACTTCTGAGTTTCTGACGGCTGATGTAGAAGGGAAATTCCAATACCACACCTTGCCCGCCAGCATTCTTAATATTATGCGGAAATATATTCCGTCTCTGATATTGTCGCCTAAAAAAGAATTTGAAACGCATAATAATTTTCAGTTTGATATACATATCTATAATACGGATATTCTATCTACCATCTTTGATATTCCATTGACAATATATACCCATTCTACTTTGAAAGGATATTTCAACGATCCTTTGCAGCGTCTGCGTGTAGAGGGGTATTTTCCCCGTTTGCAATATAAGAATAACTTTATAGAATCGGGTATGGTTCTTTGTGAGAATCCAGCGGATCATATTCGTGCGTTAGTTCGTATGACCAATCTGAAAAAGAAAGGAGCGGTTAATCTTTCTTTGGATGCGCAAGCCAAAGATGATAATGTCAGTACAACCTTGAATTGGGGTAATAATGCGGCTGTAACGTATAGCGGACAGTTGGCGGCTGTAGCTAAGTTTCTCCGTACGGAAGGAGAAAAACCGCTTTTAAAGGCAACGGTAGACGTGAAGCCTACTGATGTAATATTGAATGATACGCTTTGGAAAATACATCCTTCGCAAGTGGTAGTGGATTCGGGAAAGGTGGATGTGAACAATTTCTATTTCAGCCATCAAGACCGTTATGTACGTATCAACGGACGTCTGTCTGACAATCCCGAAGACTCGGTCAAGGTTGACTTGAAGGATATCAATATGGGATATGTGTTTGATATTGCCAATATATCGGATGATGTAAATTTTGAGGGAGATGCTACGGGAACGGCATACGCGTGCGGTGTGTTGAAGAAACCTGTCATGAATACTCGTTTGTTTATAAAGAATTTCTCTCTCAATCAGGGACGATTGGGAGATTTGGATATATATGGTGAATGGGACAATGAGAATAGAGGAATCCGGTTGGATGCGTTTATCCAGGATATTGCTCCTTCTCCTTCGCACGTCACGGGTATTATTTATCCGTTGAAACCGGAGAGCGGACTTGATTTGAATATTGAAGCGAATGAATTGAATTTGAAGTTCCTCGAACACTATATGAGAAGCATCGCTAATGATATAAAAGGACGCGGAACAGGTAAGGTACATTTTTATGGCAAGTTCAAGGGATTGAATCTGGATGGTGCAGTAATGACAGATGCATCTATGAACTTCGATATTCTGAATACTCACTTTGCCATCAAAGATACCATTCATCTGGCTCCTGATGGATTGACATTCAATAATATACATATTTCCGATATGGAGGGACATACGGGAAAATTAAACGGATATCTGCATTATAAACATTTCAAGAATCTGAATTATCGTTTCGAGATACAGGCTGATAATATGCTTGTGATGAATACGAAAGAATCGGCGGATATGCCTTTCTATGGAACTGTATATGGAACCGGAAATGTAATGTTGTCCGGCAATGCTGCACAAGGGCTGGAAGTGAATGCGGCCATGACAACGAATAGGAATACGACCTTTACCTATATTAATGGTAGTGTAGTGTCGGCTACCAGTAACCAGTTTATTAAATTTGTAGATAAAACGCCACGTCGGACTATTCAGGATTCTGTTCAAATTATCTCTTATTATGATCAGATACAACAAAAACGTCAAGCAGAGACAGAAGAACAAAAAACGGATATCCGGTTGAATATTTTGGTGGATGCAACTCCCGATGCCACTATGCGGATTATTATGGACCCGGTTGCCGGAGATTATATCAGTGGAAAAGGAACGGGAAATATCCGGACGGAATTTTATAATAAAGGAGATGTCAAGATGTTCGGTAACTACCGGATCAATCAGGGAGTGTATAAATTCAGTTTGCAAGAAGTGATCCGCAAGGACTTTTTGATTAAAGATGGAAGTACAATTACTTTCAATGGTGCGCCTTTGGATGCAAATATGGATATACAGGCTTCTTATACCGTAAATTCGGCTTCATTAAATGATTTGATGCCGGATGCTTCGTCCATTATACAGCAGCCCAATGTGCGGGTTAATTGTATAATGAATTTAAGTGGTATGCTGGTGCGTCCTACTATCAAATTGGGTATCGAACTTCCGAATGAAAGAGATGAGGTACAGACATTGGTACGCAATTATATCAGCACTGAAGAGCAGATGAATATGCAGATTCTTTATTTGTTGGGAATTGGTAAGTTCTATACGGAAGACGCTCGTAATAATAATCAGAACTCGAATGTCATGTCATCGGTGCTATCCTCCACTCTGTCCGGTCAGTTGAACAATGCGCTGTCGCAGGTTTTTGAGACGAATAACTGGAATATCGGAACGAATTTGAGTACAGGAGACAAAGGCTGGACAGATATGGAAGTGGAGGGTATTCTTTCCGGACAGTTGCTGAATAACCGGTTATTGATTAATGGAAATTTCGGTTATCGGGATAACCCGATGGCGAATACGAATTTTGTCGGTGATTTTGAAGCAGAATGGCTGATTAATCGTTCAGGGGATATTCGTTTGAAGGCATACAATGAAACGAATGACCGTTATTATACAAAAACAAATCTAACCACACAAGGGGTGGGAATTATGTATAAGAAGGATTTTAATAAGTGGAGCGACCTGTTTTTCTGGAATAAATGGAAAATACGTAATAAACGGGAAAGGGAGAAATCGGAAAAGGACGGGCAGCAACCGACGGATAGTATTATAACAAAATGACATACAAACATCTATAATCTATCACTTTAAATACATATAGATAGAAATTAAGCGATGACAGAGTCCTGTAGGCTTTATCATCGCTTATTTTATTTACCGGATAACCTTTTCATTTATGGAATGACATTTCCATCACTATCTATATTTACTGTAAGATCAGTCTCTCCTAATTCTAAATCAATGCGATAATATTTTGTGTCATTAGCTTTTTCGATATACTCTGCGTCATCCAAATTATATTCTTTATATTGCTTTTCGATAACATTCCTAACAGTCTCCGGAAGTTCATTTTTATGCACTTCCCATGAAGTCGAATACCAGTTTCCGTTCGAATCGAATAATATTTCTTTATGGATTCTGTTATGAATGATGTCCACTTCCGTATATCCGTAATACTTATCATTTCGGTCGTTTTCTATATCTACTTCCATGATAAGAGCATTTGAATAGTTTTTATAAATGAAATTCTTTATGGCCTCTGTCAGTTGAACAGGGAGATATTCATCTTCATCATTATCTGTGTCAACAATACTCTTTATCAATGTTCCATTGGCAGAATAGTGCAAATCCACCTCTTGATTTTGTTTTTCCACTTCGATTACATAAATAATTTCAAAACCATCCCGTTCTAATTTATCTACATCATCTACTTTCCAAGTAAGATAATATTCGCTGTTTTCAAAAGAGGCCTGTATTTCTTGGGGCAATGCAGAGAGAGGAATATCCGTTTCAGTCATTTTCCATATTCCGTCCTGTGTAAACCAGGCAGATATTTCATACTGGTCATAGAAATCAGCGACATAATATCCGGCCTTACTTTCCCATTTTACATTTGTTACATTCGGGTATTTGGATGATAAGGCATTCTGTAACTCTACAGGTACGTTCAGTGATTCGTCATCATTATTGTCACAACTTTGTAAACTCCATATAGCACTTAGTGTCAGTAAAAAAGCAAATTTTTTTAGTTTCATTATCAGTCTGTTTTAAAAGGTTTAATTAATCAATATCAATCAAATTAAATTTCAAGTCGAATTTCAATTCCGTACGGTTGGACAGTTTTACTTCATAATCTTTTTTATCCCTCTCTATTTTCAGGATTTTAGCATCGGGATAATTGGTCGTTACATATTTTTGAATTGTTGCAGGGATAATAGCTGCAGGTACCGCACTATATTTGCAATTTACTTCTTCCCAGTTTCCTTTGTTATCAAATTCTACTTTATCGCCATTAGTGAAAATCACTTCATAACTTTTATAAAAGAAATCACTTTCCATTTTGGCTAATGCTACTTTGCTGTCGGCAAAATGCTGCTTGATAAACTGCTGTGCTTGTTGTGGCATTTGAGTTACCTGAATAGGTTTGTCGTCATCTGCACGAGCTACTGTTTGCAAAGTAAAAAGACATACTAATAAGAATACTAACTTTTTCATAATCGTTGTTTTTTAAATATTGGTTTTTACTACTATTATTAATTTCACATTGCAAAGATGAAAGGAGAATCTGAAAAGATTTGGGAATTTTGAGAATTATCGAAAAAAATCTCACAAAAATATAGTGACGCTATCCTGTTAACATAGCGTCACTATCTATAAAGGATACCGTCACCATCCCATAAGGATAGCGTCACTATAATTTCTTCTTGATATTAGATTCTTTAGGATTCTTTTAAAACTACTAATATACACATCGTTTATTTTTGCACACACGAATTTGACGATATTCATATTAAATAACCATAAGAACTTTTTTATGACTATGAGAACAAATTATTTTTTATTATTAGCTATTCTATTGGGGGTTATTCCCATGAGTTACACACACGCCAATGATTCAATACCGAAAAGCGTGATTCTGTACACACCTTACACAAAAATCTCCGTATCGCCCGGAGCGTCAATTGATTACAGTATTGATCTTATTAACAACACGGACCAATTGATGAATGCGAATCTTTCTGTTAGCGGATTGTCCTCCAGTTGGAAACACGAAATGAAATCCGGTGGCTGGATCCTTAGCCAGCTGTCGGTACTTCCCAAAGAGAAAAAGACTTTTAATTTAAAAGTCGAAGTTCCATTAAAAGTGAATAAAGGCAATTATCATTTTGTGGTATATGCCGGAAATGCTAAACTTCCCTTGGATGTGGTGGTTGCTCAAAAAGGAACGTACCAAACCGAATTTACTACTGACCAGCCCAATATGCAGGGAAATTCGAAATCAACCTTCACTTTCAGTGCTACTTTAAAGAATCAGACCGCTGATCAGCAACTATATGCTTTGATGGCTAATGCCCCCAGAGGGTGGAATGTCGTTTTTAAACCGAACTACAAACAAGCCACTTCTGCACAAGTAGAGGCAAACAGTACACAAAATGTAAGTATAGATATTACCCCTCCTGCCAATGTAGAAGCCGGTAGCTATAAAATTCCGGTACGTGCTGCTACAGGTACAACTTCTGCCGAATTGGAACTGGAAGTAGTTGTCACCGGTTCTTATCAAATGGAACTGACTACTCCTCGCGGGTTATTGAGCACAGATGTCACAGCTGGTGATGTGAAGAAAATAGAGTTGGAAGTAAGAAACACTGGTTCTTCATTACTGAAAGACATTCAGTTGTCTGCCAATAAACCTGCAGACTGGGAAGTTACTTTTGAACCTTCAAAGGTTGACGCATTAAAAGCTGGAGAGACATCAACGGTGATGGCTACTTTGAAAGCTTCTAAAAAAGCGCTGCCCGGGGACTATGTGACTACTATCATGGCCAAAACTCCTGAAGTAAATGCCGACGCGCAGTTCAGAATTGCGGTAAAAACTCCGATGATATGGGGATGGGTAGGTGTGCTTATCATCATTGCTACTATCGGTGTGGTTTACTATCTGTTCCGTAAATATGGAAGGAGGTAAATGATGGGCGAACAAGTGATCGTACTTACCGATTTGACCAAACAATATGGTAATTTCACTGCTGTAGATCATATTCGCCTGAATATCCGGAAAGGGGAAATCTTCGGATTGCTGGGACCGAATGGTGCCGGAAAATCAACTACTATCTTAATGATGCTAGGGTTGACGGAGCCTACTTCGGGAACAGTTGAAATCTGTGGAATAAATTCTACCACTCATCCTATTGAAGTAAAAAGGAGGATAGGTTATTTGCCTGAAGATGTAGGATTTTATGATGATATGACAGGACCGGAGAACTTGATCTATACAGCGCGATTAAATGGTATTCCTGATAAGGAGGCGAAAACCAAAGCTATGGAACTGATGAAGCGGGTAGGCCTTGAAGAACAGTTAACCAAAAAGACCGGAAAATATTCTCGTGGTATGAGACAGCGGTTGGGATTGGCTGATGTGCTTATTAAAAATCCGGAGATTATTATCCTCGATGAACCGACTTCAGGAATTGACCCGGCCGGTGTTCAGGAGTTTATCGAACTGATTCGCTGGTTGAGTAAGGAAGAGGGGTTGACTGTACTTTTCTCTTCCCATCACTTGGATCAGGTACAGAAAGTGTGCGACCGTGTTGGTTTGTTTAGTAATGGCCAATTACTTGCGTTGATCGATATGGCAGAACTGAAAGACAAGAAACAGGAATTGTCTGATATTTATAACCATTATTTTGAGGAAGGAGGAGAAAGACATGAATAAAGTCAATCATCCTTTTTGGGTGATCGTCAACAAGGAAATTTCCGACCATGTCAAAAGTTGGCGGTTCATTATATTAATAGGTATTATAGCGCTTACCTGCATGGGATCGCTATATACGGCACTCACAAATATTGGTGAAGCTATCAAGCCTAATGATCCGGACGGCTCGTTTTTATTTTTGAAGTTGTTTACGGTTTCAGATGGGACTCTCCCCTCTTTTGTACTGTTTATTAACTTCTTAGGACCTTTATTGGGAATCGCCTTAGGATTTGACGCAGTCAATTCCGAACAAAATAAAGGAACGTTGAGCCGTATGCTGTCCCAGCCTATTCATCGTGATTGTATTATTAACGCGAAGTTTGTGGCTGCTCTAATTGTAATAGGTATCATGCTGTTTGTATTGGGCTTTTTGGTAATGGGCTGTGGATTGATTGCTATTGGCATTCCTCCTACAGCAGAAGAGTTTTGGCGAATTGTTTTCTTCATCATTACCAGTATCTTTTATGTAGCATTTTGGCTGAATTTAGCTATTTTGTTTTCACTTCGTTTTCGTCAGGCAGCGACTTCTGCATTAGCATCGGTGGCTGTTTGGTTGTTCTTTAGCGTATTCTATACCATGATTGTTAATTTGGTGGCAAAAGGTTTAAGTCCGTCACAGATGGCGTCGCCTTATCAGATTATCAGTTATCAAAAGTTTATTTTGGGATTGATGCGTTTGGCACCGAGTGAATTGTTTAATGAAGCTACCACTACATTATTGATGCCTTCTGTTAGAAGTTTGGGACCATTGACTATGGAACAGGTGCAGGGAGCTATTCCCAGTCCGCTCCCGTTGGGACAAAGTCTTTTAGTCGTATGGCCACAACTGACGGGACTGATTGCAGCAACAGTTATCTGTTTCGCTATCTCTTATATCATGTTTATGAGGAGAGAAATACGATCCCGATAACTAACTCACCATAAAAGACGCAAAGGACACAGAGAAATAAGTTAAATGAATACAGCTGATAGATCAGATGATGATTACCGATCGGTTATTCACTTTTTACTCCGTGTCCTTTGTGTTTTCTGAATAAAAAATTATTGTCTGGAAATCTCGAAGCAGTGCTCTTTCTGTTCGAAGTAATATCTTATACTCAAGTGTTGCAAACGACAGATAGAATCGGCTATTGCTAGTCCCAGACCTGTAGATCCTTCCTTTTTAGTTCCTTGATAGAAACGTTCGAAGATATGTTCTTTATCCAACGGATTTTCTACTCCTGAATTTCGGAAAGTAATACTGTTTTTGGTAACAGTGATCCGGATATGTCCCCCGTCAATGTTATGTACAAATGCATTTTTTAGGAGATTCGTGAGTAAAGCAACAGCCAGAGATTCGTTCATTGTCACATTGAAAATGTCCTGTTCATCGATAGTTACTTCTATGTTACGATAGTCGTAAACTTCTTCGTAATCTTGCAGATATTGTTTGAGAAGTCCATTTAGTTCCAATTGCTTGGTATCCGTAAACTGGCCATTGTCAATTTTGGTAAGCAATAGTAGAGATTTGTTTAATTTAGTGATGTATTCTAAAGTCTGGTGGGTTTTCATCAGCTCTTCCAGTTGTTTTTCTGATAACGAATCATCTTCCATCAACATTTCCAATCGGTTACGGCAGATAGCAAGTGGAGTTTGTATCTCATGTGAAGCATTTCCGATAAATTGTTTTTGTTGTTCGAACATCTGCTCCGTACGTTCTACATAACGAATAGCAGCCTCATTTAATTTTCGGAATTCCGTGATTTGGGTTTCGTTACTCAACGGCTTATTCTTTTTTCCTGTTTGATAACCGTCCAGCCAATGAAGAAGCACATAGAGCGGTCGCATATTCCGATAGAACACCCATACGGAAATGATAATAATGCAGAATAACAGAGCTACATACAAAAATATAATCCATACTTGGATGGCATCTCTCAAATCATCTTTTTCAATGCCGGGAGTTGATACTGTCAGCTCGTGGTATCGTCCTTCATCGTCTTTAAAGATAGTAGTAAGAATACGTGCCGGTTCGGTTTCCTCTTTTTCTTCAATATATACCATAGAGTCTTTATATTGAATATCCTCCCGGCTTTCTGCATATTCTTTGCTTACTTCCATCATATAATATTGATTGTTGGAGCCGTTGGTTTTAGAAGGTAGCTCCTCTCCTGCCAATGCCCGGATAATGATGGTTTCCGAATAATCTTCCAGAGCGTCATCCACTTCATCGTTGACTTCATCAATCATCGTAACATAAAAAAAGATAGCCCAGACCGTCAGTATGAAGGTCAAAGCAAGCGTAATACGAAGAATGATGTAATATATTAATTTCATGGACAATATTCTCTTTCTTTTTTTATTCTACTACCATTTTATACCCAAACCCATAGACCGCTTTGATTTCAATGTTTGCACCCGAATCTTTGAGCTTTTTGCGAAGATTCTTAATCTGTGCATATATGAAGTCAAAATTATCAACCTGGTCAATATGATCTCCCCATACTGATTCGGCCAAAGTGTTTTTATTGATTAATCTTCCGGGACGATTGATAAAATATAACAGGATGTCATACTCTTTTCTATTTAGCTCCACTTCTTGATCGTTGACAAATACACGATATTTATCCGGTTCTATTCGTACATTACCTTGGCGGATATCAATTTCTCCGTCATGCTGATGACGGCGAATCACGCTTTTAATCCGTGCATTTAGTTCAACCAAATGAAATGGCTTCGGTAAATAATCATCCGCTCCCAGTTCCAGTCCCGAAACTTTGTCTTCCAAGGAGTCCTTTGCGGAAATAATAATTACGTTCTCCCGTTTATGGAGAGCTTTCAGCCGTTCAAGAAGATCAAGTCCGCTTCCGTCCGGTAGCATGATGTCCAATAAGATACAATCATAGTCGTAGTCTTCAACTTTGCGTAGAGCAGAATTAAAGTCACTGGCTGTTTCCACAACGTAACGTTCTTTTTCAAGTGAACATTGAATCAGTTCTCTCAAAGAGGGTTCGTCTTCTACAATTAATATCTTCATAACTTTGTCTCCTTTCTTTTTTACAGCTACAAAGAAAAGGGATATTTCTGAAATAAAACTGAAATGGATTGAAAAAAGAGTTTGAAATGACTATTGAATGTCCAATGAACTATTAAGACAGGTCACAAATAATATAATATGGAAGGAAAAAAGAAAAGGATGAAAACGATTGAATCGTTTCCATCCTTTTTATAATTATGTGTGATTTCTATTTAATAAGAACGTGCAAATATCACGCGGCAAGCAGATGGTTTGCCTGTTACCATACATTTACCCGGTTCCTTGTCTCCCGGAACAAATGAATCGAACGGAATACAACGAATGGTTGCTTTGGTTTCTTCCTTAATCTTTTCTTCCGTTTCAGTGGTTCCGTCCCAATGAGCCAGAATAAATCCGCCTTCTTCGATTTTTTCTTTAAATTCGTCGTAAGTATCTACTGTTGTAATCTTGGAGTTACGGTAGTCCAATGCTTTCTTGTAGATATTAGCCTGCATTTCTTCCAGCAAGTTCTGAACATACGTTTCAATGCCTTCACAAGTAACTGTTTCTTTTTCCAGTGTATCACGGCGCATCACTTCCATGGTGTTGTTTTCAAGGTCGCGACCACCCATAACCAAACGAACAGGTACACCTTTCAATTCATAGTCGGCGAATTTAAAGCCCGGACGTTTGTTATCTGCATTGTCATATTTAACAGAGATACCTAATGCTTTCAGTTTCGCTACAATGCCTTCTACTTTAGCATCGATTTGTTTCAGTTGTTCGTCATTCTTATAGATAGGAACGATCACTACTTGAATAGGAGCCAAATGCGGAGGTAATACCAATCCGTTATCATCCGAGTGAGTCATAATCAATGCCCCCATCAAACGGGTAGAAACGCCCCATGAAGTAGCCCAAACATACTCCAACTTGTTTTCTTTATTAACAAATTGAACATCGAATGCTTTTGCAAAGTTTTGTCCCAAGAAGTGAGATGTACCACTCTGTAACGCTTTTCCATCCTGCATCATGGCTTCAATTGTATAAGTATCAAGTGCGCCGGCAAAACGTTCGTTGGCTGATTTTACTCCCTTTACAACAGGAACGGCCATATATTTTTCAGCAAATTCACCATATACATTCAGCATTCTGATTGCTTCTTCCTCTGCTTCTTCACGGGTAGCATGAGCGGTATGTCCCTCTTGCCACAGGAATTCGGCAGTACGCAGGAAAAGACGGGTACGCATTTCCCAACGCATTACGTTAGCCCATTGATTACAAAGGATTGGAAGATCCCGGTAAGATTGTATCCAGTTTTTATAAGTGTTCCAGATAATGGTCTCGGAAGTCGGGCGAATAATAAATTCTTCCTCTAGTTTAGCTGCAGGATCAACCACCACGCCTCCTCCATTTGGATCGTTCTTTAATCGATAATGAGTTACAACCGCACATTCTTTCGCAAATCCCTCCACGTGATCAGCCTCTTTTGAAAAGAAAGATTTGGGGATCAACAACGGAAAATACGCATTACTATGTCCTGTTTCCTTGAACATCTTGTCCAGTTGTTGTTGCATTTTTTCCCATATGGCATAACCGTAAGGTTTAATTACCATACATCCTCTCACAGCTGAATTCTCTGCTAATCCGGCTTTTACAACCAGATCATTGTACCATTGTGAATAATTCTCTTCTCTTGAAGTTAAAAACTTAGCCATCTCATTATTTTTTGATAAAACTGCAGCAAATTTAAAACAAAATCTAGGATTTCCGATTAATATTTTCTATTTTTATATCGGTAGAAATTAAAACAAGCTATACACGTGCATTTGTAACAAGAAACAAGGAGTAAATGGTACGTATTTTGTTAGTAAGTAATAAACCAACAACCAATATATTTGTCATACAATAAAGGAATTAATATTATAACTATGAAGATAGCATTATACTTTTCAGCATTAGCAGTCATTTTAGGTGCCTGCTCTTCCTCGCAAAACTTCACGCAAGCGCAGGAAGATGATATCTACTATGTTCCTGGCAAGCATTCCCTCTTCGTTCAAGAAGTAAAAAAGAAAACAGGGGTGGATATTGCGGTGAACAACTCTTCAAGTTCCCAAAACAATAAAAATGTAAACGATAAAACTTATCCGAAAGAAAAAGATAACAGTGTAAATCCAAAATCTTACGCTATAGGTATGGCTCGCTACGCCACGGAAAAACAAGTGCAAAAAGAAGAAGCCAGAACCGGACAAACCGTAAACCGGATCGCAATCCCGGAAGGTGATGGTTACTGGATCGGAGGTTTTAAAGGAAGTGACAATGATCTGGAAGAATGTGTTCGTATCATGAACCGCTACCCGGAAGGCTTTGCCTATTTCGGAAACGGATACGAGATCGCCCAGAATCTTTCATTCAGCCCGGATTGGAATGTTTACACGGTAGACGGGCGTTATTGGTGGTTCCCAAGTAATTCAAATATTAACTTGTACACGCAATTGATTTTTGGAAATTACCCGAAATACATCTGGACCGTAGTTTGGAACGATCCTCGCTTCGATAGCTATGCCTGGAGTTCTAACGTGAGCTTTGGTTGGAATCGTTGGGGCTGGGGAGGCTCTTTCGGTTGGGGTAACTCTTGGGGTTGGGACCCTTATTGGAACAACTATTACGGATATAACCCATGGGGCTGGGGATACGGGTATTATGATACTGGAACAATTATTACGGATATTACCCACACTGGGGACATCGCCCGGGTTGGGGCCACCATCATCCGAACTGGGGTGGCAGCCATCGCCCGGATTGGGGCGGTGCGAGCAAACCGACGTTAACAACCCGGTATGCTCCCAAGAAAGAATACACGACCAACAGGAATGCCCGGTCGTACAGTACTTATTCAAGGACGTCCAGAAGTAATAATTACAACTCGACGAGAACGAACTCGCATTATGATTCCGGAACAAACTACAACCGGACAAATAACAATTCCGGCTACTCATCAGGAAGTTATTCAAGGGGAAGTAATAGCAACAGTTCATACGGCACCAGCTTAAATTGTATAACGAACCAAATATAGGGTATGAAGACTTTATATATACTATCAATAATGCTCTTCTTCACACTTTTTGCCTCGGCACAAAACGAGGAAGATGCACTTAAATTCTCTCGAATATTTCCTTACGGAACGGCAAGATCTGCCGCCATGGGTGGAGCATTTGGAGCCTTGGGGGGTGATCTTTCCACCTTAAGCACGAACCCCGGAGGTATCGGAGTATTCCGTAAATCGGAGGTCAGTTTTACCTCGATGCTTGACTTTGCTCACGCCAAAACAAACGGTTTTGATTACGAGAAAAACATGTATTTATTGGGAGACTTGGGATTCGTCTTATCCTTCTCGCCCAGAAGTGATAAATGGAAAAATATCAATTTCGGCTTTAACTACACGAATCTCAATAATTTCAACAGGAACATCTATCAAGGGAACTTCATATCAAAAGGCTCTTCCCTACTTGACGTATGGAAAAACGAAGCAGACGGAACAATCAGAGAGGGTCTAAATCCATTCACCACGAGTTTGGCTTATGATGCCTACCTTCTTAATTTATCTAAGGGAAGTTCAGATCAATACGATATTCCTATTGATAGCACGAATTCCATGGAAGAACTGAAATACACCAGAGAACGCGGTTATCAAGCTGAATATGCTATTTCGGTAGGGGCTAATTACGATGATAAGTTTTATTTCGGGGTCACACTAGGTATTCAATCCCTTCATTTCAAATCTTTCTCTTATTATACAGAATGGCTTTATGGAGATAACATCAACAGCAAACTAAAAGGATTCACTCTTGAACAAGAGTTTACCTCTAGTGGAACTGGCGTTAACTTCAAGGTAGGAATGATCTATCGGCCTATTCCCGCTATTCGAATCGGTGTTGCCGTACACACCCCGACTTACTATAACATAGATGCCTATGCACTTAACTGGGTTAGTTCTGAATTCGTTGAACTACCGTTTGAAGGGGCCGATCCCAGCAAAGAATTCAAGTATGGTAATGGAGCACATACGAATTTCGAGTACAAACTCAAAACACCTTGGAGAGTCATGGGAAGCGTGGCCACGGTTATCGGCCAAAAAGCTATCATCAGTGCTGATTACGAGTACGTGGATTACTCGGCAACCAAATTCACGAACAATGGTTCCAATAACGAATACATGGCAACTAACAATGCCATTAAAACAATCTACAAAGGCACGCACAACTTCCGTGTAGGAGCAGAATATAGGTTTAATAGTATATTTTGTTTACGTGGTGGGTATAATTACCTAGCATCTCCTTATTCCAAAGGTGAAATGAATGAAAAGAATAAAATTCAAACAATCTCGGGAGGAGCAGGACTTAATCTTGGCGTATTCTACGCAGACTTGGCTTATCTTCACAAAAGTTCTAAAATTAACGGATTATTCTATTATTACGAAACAGAAGATGTGACAATCTCATCTCCAGAATTCCAAACCAAATTCAAAGATAACGAATTCAGGTTAACAGTAGGATTGAGATTCTAGATACAAGAAAGGGTGCTTTTCAAGCACCCTTTCTTTTTATCCTTAATCGTCATTATTTCTTCATTTCAAATCCCAGAAGAATCTCGTCATATCCCTCCATTAACGAAGCGGTTGTATTATTTGATTTCTTCAACGCAGAAGACAGCACGTTCAGAAACTTGATTAACTTCTCAGTGTTAAAAAGCAATGAAACTTGTTCTCCAGATTTCACGAGTTGTACATCAACACTCTTTATCGTGATTGTTTTTGCCAACATATAATTCAACGTCATCACTCGACTTTTCTCATCCAGAGAATACGTTCCTTTCAACACTTTCTTGCCGATCGTATTGGTAAATGTACTATCACTATTAAACGTGTAACTGAAATTCCCCGGAACAATCCCCAACTTCGTGTAAACATTCACCATTTTTTTCTCTAACGCTGACGTAACCAATGAACCACTCGCCTCTTTCAACAAATCTCCGCTCGTCATCTTACAAGCCGGCTCCACATACGTCCAATTTCCTTGAAGATCCGAAAACTTAATCACATTTCCGGTAACTAAATTCACAACATCTTTCACCTTCGAGGAATTCAAGATGTCTTTCAACGATTGTGCATACACAGATTGCAAATTTCCCGTTAAAAAACATGCAAACACGACCAAAACAGTAGCTATTCGTTTCATAAATATAATGTTAAAGGTTTAAATCCCATCAAAAACGATAGCAAAGATAATTTTAAAGTTTAACAAGGCAAAATCATAATTCATCAATAAAACCATAATTATCCCCGCAGGAAACGTAATTCTATCTCGAAACAATTAATTTTGCAATCCACTAAAAATTTGAAAAATGATACTAGCAACTCCACGATTAACCCTAAGAAAGCTTACACAAGAT
>OGMF01001318.1_pt1 | contig 24508 bp, 20 predicted proteins | sample 1572921 | NCBI WGS metagenome assembly OGMF01 (sample SAMEA2581919, study PRJEB24529) | metagenome | biome: Human gut stool | place: China | collected 2011 | reverse complement strand
CTAAAAATAAATCAATTATAAACTCTTAACAGTCCCTTAACGGGACACTAGTGATATGAAAGATGAAACATGACTTTATTCCGTAAATGTGTCTATATCCGTATGTCCGAATAACTTATCGGGAATAGAGCACCTTCATGATATCATACAAAGTTGCAAGAGGAAGGCAGGAAGATTGTTTCCTTTTTGTCAAATTAAATTCGCAAATTGTAAAATAAAACTTGCAAATTATAAATTTACAAATTGTAAAAAGCAGGCATGGGAATAGGTTAGAAGCTAACGACTTGACTGAAAATACAATAAAAAAATTAGTATTCTTCCAACTGTTTGCGATAGCGGTTTGGAGTCAGTCCGTCATGACTCTGCACGAAGGCGCGATGAAAAACCGAAGAAGAAGAAAAACCGCAAAGTTCGCCCACCTGCCCTACTGATATATCTTTACGATTGGTAAGCATCCATTCTGCCTCACGTATGCGGTAATCTCGTACCACATTGCTAAAACTATCTCCAAAACCATCGTTGAACACACGCGACAGATATGTCCGGTTTAAAGGCAAAATTTCCGATACATCGATAAGCTTAAAACTCGGATTCAGATACGGTTTTTTCTCTATCATCCAATTGGCCACCTCATCACGATAAGCAGGTAATTTCTTTAAAAATGCGCTTTCGCTCTCCGGAACACAGACCGTACCGGCAGACAATTGTTTTTCTCTAAGTTCAGCTTTCTGCAATGCATCCGCTTCATCCAGTGTATAACTGAAAAAATTCTCTGTGTATGGGTTATCGTGGAAGAGACCTTTGTAGAGTGTGTAACAAAAGAAACATTGTACCGTAAGGTTGTGCACAATGATACAGTATGTATTTCCATCAAATAGCAACCAAAAATAAGCAACTCCAATCAACATCACACCGATACCATATTGACGTAACCATGCAATATTTATGTCCTCGTCATCGGAATAGTTGTTACAACACCACTGCTGGTAAAATTTTTGATAGCGACAAGTTAATCGGAAAAGGAATGCAAGATAAATAATAATAGAGAGAGTCATCAACAGGCGATACCAGACATTAAACTCTCCGATATGTTCTATGAGTTGCCCTATATTATGCAACACGAGTATTTTTTGACCTAACAAAAACAAGACAAAGTAATACAGGAGTGTTACTGACACATAGGGGAGCAACACTATACCTACCCGTTTTAGACTGAGCCATCCAGGACGCACAATCTCCAAAGGATAGAGCAAAAGGATGATCAAATATAAGTTTCCTCCAACCAATACTACTGGATCAGCTACATCAGTTCTAATAAAATTCAAATACTGATTTCCAAAAAACATCCCAGCAACATGAATCACATAGATAAGTCCCCACGCCAACATAATACCCGCCAATAGTCGCCGTGAACGGTTGTTTCGTCCTCGTAAAAAAAGCAGAATCGCACCACCCACACAGATGACAGATGCCATCGTAAGCAAGATCGGGAATATATTAACGTAATTAGGCATGATTCAATAATAGCTGTGTATAATGTGTATAAATAGATGATATTAAATTTAAATAAAACATCTTATAAATACAATGCTGCTACATAAATTGCAACAAAAACAAGAACAATTTAAAAATCTTCAAAATGCTTTACTCCAAAATCTACAACGTACATGTTATCTAACTTCTCATCTAGCAGCAAGACTTTTCACCTCGCAACAATTGCTCTTTTGACAAATATACATTATATAATCAAATAAATGTGTCATACAAACCTGTCAATTTCATTGTTTCAGCAAAAATTTAAGACAACATATCATATCAGAGCTACTACAATCGCACCACAATTAGAATGCAACCTGTTCCTGAAGTCCAATGCCAGATGTATTGCGTGATTGTCTAAAACGCCCTGTTTGCCAGCCGCAATCACAACTATTAACTCGCCCCTCTTCCACATCGTCAACCATACAAAAAGCGGAGAGGAATCGTATTGATTTCTCTCCGCTATACTTTGGCAAACAGCCAAACTATTCACCCAATATTTACATTGTTAAAGTCTATTAATGGCAGCAGCTGCATCCGCCGTCATGGCTATCACCACAGCCACTACCGCAACCGTCACCACAGCCATCACCACAACTGCATCCACCGTTCATTGGAGCCAGATCTGCCGGAGTTGCCTCACGCACCTCAACCACTTTTCCTTTGAAATCCAGCGATTTGCCAGCCATCGGATGATTAAAGTCCATGGTAACGACATCATCTTTAACAGCCTTAACCACACCAACCAAACGGTTGCCCTGATTATCGCTCATCGGCAGTTGGTTACCAATCTCCAACAAACCATCTTCGATTTTGCCATCCACCATGAACACCTCTTTGGGAAGATCCACTACAGCCTCGCTGATTACTGGACCATAAGCATCTTCTGTATCCAAATGGAAAGCAAACTCGTCACCTTTTGAAAGGCCTTTGAGATGTGCCTCAAATTTAGGCAACAGGAAACCTGCACCATATATAAATTGCAGCGGGCTTTCAGCCGTTACCTTTTCAACGACCTCACCGTCAACGGTCAGCTCATAGCTCAACGCTACAAATGTTTTTTCGTTTTCTCCGATTTTCATTGCTAAAACTTATTTTGGTTATTTACTTACTCTTCATACAATGGAGCACAAGTACACTGCAAGTTACGGTCACCGTATCCTCCATCAATCTTGGTTACATAGGGGAAGAACTTGCTCTCGCGAATCCATGGCAGCGGGAATACCGCTTTTTCACGGCTGTACGGGTGACTCCATGAATCCGAAATAGACTCAGCAGCCGTATGGGGAGCCATCTTTACTACGTTATCATCAATATCGGCCTTACCATCACGGATCTCTTCACACTCATGTTTAATAGCAACCAGTGCCTCCATAAAACGATCGAGTTCTGCTTTCGGTTCGCTTTCCGTCGGTTCCACCATCAGGGTCTCATGCACAGGGAACGACAGGGTCGGAGCATGGAAGCCGTAATCCATCAAACGACGTGCAATATCGGCACACTCAACACCGCCGAACTCCTTGCGGAAATGGCGCAGGTCAAGAATCATCTCATGACCGACACGACCGGTTTCACCGGTGTAAACTACATCATATTCACCCTTCAACGCCGATGCCATATAGTTTGCATTGACAATGGCCATTTCGGTTACACGGCGCAAACCGTTTGCACCGAGCATTTTGATATAGCCATAGGTAATCGGCAAAATCGACGCGCTACCAAACGGAGCTGCAGCTACAGAGGTAATACCGTTGCTTCCACCTGTTTGTACAATAGCATGTCCCGGCAAGAATTCAACCAAATGCTGGGCGACGCAGATCGGGCCAACTCCAGGGCCACCACCACCGTGCGGAATCGCAAAGGTCTTATGCAGATTCAGGTGGCAAACATCTGCTCCAATGTAACCCGGATTGGTCAAACCTACCTGAGCATTCATATTGGCACCATCCATATAGACCTGGCCACCGTTTTCATGAACGATCTCAACGATCTCACGAATACGATTTTCGAAAACGCCATGTGTTGACGGATAGGTCACCATGATACATGCCAGGTTGCTGGCATTTGCCTCAGCTTTGGCACGCAGATCATCTACATCGATGTTACCAGCCTCATCGCAAGCAACCGTCACCGTACGCATACCAGCCATCGCAGCCGATGCAGGGTTGGTACCGTGAGCCGATGCAGGAATCAATGCGATATTACGGAATCCCTGACCACGGCTCTGGTGGTAAGCACGGATCACCATCAGACCGGAATACTCACCGGTAGCACCTGAGTTCGGTTGCAACGACACTCCTGCAAAACCGGTAATCGTCGCCAAATCTTTGGAGAGTTCGTTGATCATCTCCATATAACCTTCGGCCTGATCGGCTGGGACAAACGGGTGAATGTTCCCAAACTCGGCCCAGCTCAACGGCATCATGGTTACGGCCGGATTCAATTTCATCGTACATGAACCCAACGAAATCATGCTGTCAGCCAACGAAATATCACGATGCTCCAATTTCTTGATGTAACGCATCATGTCGGTTTCGCTGTGGTATTTTTTGAAAACAGGCTCCGTCAGGTAAGCTGACGTACGTTGCATGCTTTTGGTAATATGGCTCTCTTCTACGATCTCTTTCAGTGGAGTGAACTTTTTACCGGCTGCTTTGGCAAAGATCGAAAGAACCGTATTCACCTCAGCCAAATTCGACACCTCATCGAAGCTCATCCGGATCAGATTCTCATCCACATAGAAGAAGTTGATCTTCTGCTCCAGAGCCAACGGGCGAATCTTCTCGGCACTGGCAACCACCTCGATCGTATCAAAAATACTGCGGGTCGAAAGTTCATAACCCAATTTTTCGAGTCCTTCAGCAACAGCTACTGCATGAGCGTGGGCATTGAGCGCAATGCGGCGAATTCCTTCAGCTCCGTGATAAACGGCAAAGAAACCGGCCATCGTAGCCAACAGCGCCTGAGCGGTACAGATATTCGACGTAGCACGTTCACGTTTGATATGCTGTTCACGCATCTGCAGCGCCATACGCAACGCTTTGTTTCCCAATCGGTCGATCGAAACACCGATGATACGACCCGGCATATTACGTTTGTAGGCATCGCGCGTTGCCAAATAGGCTGCATGCGGACCGCCAAAGCCCATCGGAATACCGAAACGCTGAGTAGAACCAACCACGATATCGGCACCCCATTCGCCTGGAGCCTTCAGCAGAGCCAGACTCAGAATATCTGCTGCCACGGTAACCAATACACCACGGCTGTGAGCTGCAGCGGTAAAATCTTCGTAATCGCGCACCTCACCGTTGGCAGCCGGATACTGCACAATAGCACCGAACTCCCGACCGGTAAAGGTATAATTATCGAACCGATCACTGATAATCTCAATTCCGAACGGTTCACTACGGGTCAACAAGAGATCCAGAGTCTGAGGGAAGATGTTCTCATCGACAAAGAGCACATTGCGTCCCTCTTTGACCGCCTCACGTGAACGGAGAGCGAACATCATCAACATAGCCTCAGCAGCTGCAGTCGCCTCGTCCAACAGCGAGCAGTTGCTTACCTCCATACCGGTCAGGCTAATTACAGCTGTCTGGAAATTCAACAGGGCTTCGAGACGACCTTGTGAGATTTCCGCCTGGTAAGGTGTATAAGAGGTGTACCATGCCGGATTTTCAAACACGTTACGCAGGATAACAGCCGGAGAGGCAGTACCATAATAGCCCATACCGATCAGACTGCGGTAGATTTTGTTTTTGCGGCTAATCTCACGAATATGGTTCATGAACTCATATTCGCTCATACCTTCAGCCGGCAAATTGAGAGGCTGTTTGAGACGGATCGTCGCGGGTACCACCTGCGAAATCAACTCCTCAACACTTTTGACGCCAATCACCTGGAGCATTTGAGCCAGCTCCTGGTCATTCATACCGATGTGGCGTTCAACAAATTTATCTTGTGACATATATAAAATTGTTATGATTCTTTCTGATCCATCAGAAAAGGAGCAGATCAAACAGCTCCTTATTGAGAAAACGGTACAAAACTACGAAACTTTCCCGGCGAAACAAAGGGCTGACCAATAAGTTATAAACAGAGTACAAACCATTTCGACGTAAAGTTACACCACCCTACAACTACATAATCATTCCTTCTGATTCTGAACCCTCCATCCAGCCCCTTAAGCCTATCGGATCATAGCCGTACTGACACAATCTGTTGCAGGCTTTACCTCCCCTATCGGCACACACCCTTCTCAGATCGACAGAAGAGTTGCACCAACGGTTTTTCGGACCGCAATCAACATTTTTCGAATCCAAACAGCTTCATTTTACTTTACTAATAAGTAAAGCTGCTTCCCCCGATAAACTCTCTCAGGATCGAGGTCGGAGGGATCTCCTTCCCATTGAGAGGCGTGAACTGATCGAGGAACTTGAGCAGACGATGGGCCTCGCCATATTCAGGCATCGTATCGGGAACCTCATGCAACAGCGGTTCGACATGGCTTTTCAAAACCGCAATCTCGTAAAACAGCGATGAATTAAACATCACATCCGCCTGTTCCTGATTAGGGAAAATATGCCGATCTTCTCCTCTGCGCACACTCTCCCAACGGCGTAAAGTTGCCGTTGCATCACTGCCACGCGTATTGTAATCACGGACGATACGACGAATCAACCGGTTATCGGTTGTGGCTATACGGTTCATATTGTCCATTGAAATCGAAGTGAAGGCAGAAACGTAGATCTTGAATTTCAATTTATTGTCAATATGTGGAGTCAAACCGGGATTCAACCCATGAATACCCTCAATGATAATCACCGAACGGTCATCCATTTTGAGCCGATTCCCATCGAAGACGCGCTTTCCTGTAATAAAATCATATCGTGAAACTTCGACCACTTCCCCATTGAGCAGCTGCATCAACTGTTTGTTGAACAGCTCAATATCGATTGCCTCAAGCGCCTCGTAATCGTACTCTCCCTTTTCATCTTTCGGGGTCTGTTCCCGGTTAACAAAATAGTCATCCAGCGAGATCACCACCGGATGCATCCCCAAAATACGCAACTGAATGCTCAAGCGTTTTGCAAAGGTTGTTTTACCGCTTGACGAGGGGCCAGAGATCAACACAATGCGACCTCCCCCCGTTTCGTTAGCTTCGGCGATCTGATCAGCAATGTTAGCCAATTTCTTTTCATGGAAAGCTTCGGCAATTTTGATCAGATCTCCGCCACCTCCACCCAAAATACGGGCATTGAGGGCACCAATTGTCGCCACCCCGAGCACATCAACCCAACGCGTGTATTCGTTGAAGACATCGAACATCTTGCGCTGTGGCACCATGTGTTCCAATTCTGAAGGATGGGTACGACAAGGCACCGACAGATGTATCCCCTTATAATATTTATGCAATCCAAATAGTGGCACGTACGCGCTGCTCGGAGCGAGTGATCCATAAAAATACCCAGCCAGATCAGCCATCATATAAAGGGTAACATAGAGATGCGGACGGGTCTCAAGCAGCGCAATCTTATCCGGCATTCCCAACTTGGTGTACAACTGAATCGCCTCTTCCGAAAGCAGTTTTTGACGAATAATCGGAATATCCTGTGCGACCAATTCATGCATCCGGTTTTCTATCGCTTTGATTTGATCCAGAGAGACCTCTTCCATGCCCTCAATCTCACAATAAAAACCTTTGGCAACGGAGTGTTTGATATGCAGACGCTGTCCAGGGAACAGATCTCGCACCGCCTTCTGCATCACAAAAAAGAGGGTGCGCTGATAAACCCGCATTCCCTCAAAGTGCGTGATATCGACAAATCGCAACGAAACCGGATTAAATATCTGGTAATAAAGTTCTTTAAGTCGATTATTGACATAAGCTGCCAAAAAAGGTGTCTCACTCTTACTTTTCAGAGCCAACATCGAAAGCACCTCGGAAAGTGTCGTTCCGGGTTTAACATGCAGTTCACTACCGGTATTCTCACAATGTATTTTGATTGTCTCTTCCATCTCGTTTATTTTTATAACTACAAACTTAACGCCTGCCGGGTTGATTTGTTATGCATATTTGTCGGGTAATATCACCCGTAACGACAAATTGCGTATCATCCATCAAAAAAATTTTCTGTTGCAGACCAGCCCTGCAAAGCGTTTTCCACCGTCAAGCAGAACCGTTCATGCACAAAAACAGTGTAACACCCGATTCCTCTTCTCAAAATGCCATGAAAGGTAACGAAAATCCGCTAAAAACACGAAAAATCAGACACTTTTCACTTCGAAAATATTGATTTTCCGAAAAAAGCACTACCTTTGTCGCGCTTTGGGTGGAGTGTGTCCATTTTTTCACTCGAAAATCTCCGCACACTTTACAACAAAGTTCTACAAATAATGTCTAACACATTAGTTATCAAAACAATTTTAACACATGGCAACTAAAACAGAAAATCAGCAGGCTACCGTAGCCGCTCCGGCCAATCTCGAGACGTTCGATTGGAACGCTTTTGAGAACGACAGCGCCATCTACAACGCCTCAAAAGAGGAGATCGCCGCTCAGTACGATCAGACTCTCTCTAAAGTACAGGTAGGCGAGGTAGTAGAAGGTACCGTTATTGGCCTCAACAAACGCGAAGTGGTCGTTAACATCGGCTACAAATCAGAAGGTATCATCCCCATCAGCGAATTCCGCTACAACCCCGAACTGGCCGTAGGCGAAAAAGTAGAGGTATATGTAGAGAGCGCTGAGGATAAAAAAGGCCAGCTGGTCCTCTCACATAAAAAAGCTCGTCAGCTCCGTTCATGGGATCGTGTCAACGAGGCTTTGGACAAAGACGAGGTTATCAAGGGTTACATCAAATGCCGTACTAAGGGCGGTATGATCGTCGATGTATTCGGAATCGAAGCCTTCCTGCCCGGTTCTCAGATCGACGTTAAACCAATCCGCGATTACGACATTTACGTAGGCAAGACCATGGAATTCAAGGTGGTTAAGATCAACCAGGAGTTCCGCAACGTAGTGGTTTCACACAAAGCTCTGATCGAAGCCGAACTCGAGGCTCAGAAAAAAGAGATTATGTCGAAACTCGAAAAAGGTCAGATCCTCGAAGGTACTGTTAAAAATATCACCTCTTACGGTGTATTCATCGACCTGGGTGGCGTAGACGGTTTGATCCACATCACCGACCTGAGCTGGGGCCGCGTAAATCACCCCGAAGAGATCGTTAAACTCGATCAGAAGCTCAATGTCGTTATTTTGGACTTCGACGATGCCAAGAAACGTATCGCTCTGGGTCTAAAACAACTTACACCTCATCCATGGGACGCTTTGGATCCCAACCTCAAAGTGGGTGACAAAGTTAAAGGCCGCGTAGTTGTTATGGCTGACTACGGTGCATTCGTAGAGATCACTCCGGGTGTTGAAGGTCTGATCCACGTATCTGAGATGTCTTGGAGCCAGCACCTGCGTTCAGCACAGGAGTTCATGAAAGTGGGCGACGAGGTAGAGGCTGTCATCCTGACCCTCGACCACGAAGAGCGCAAAATGTCACTGGGTATCAAACAGCTGACTCCGGATCCTTGGGCTGACATCGAAACCAAATACGCAGTTGGTTCACGCCACACCGCTAAAGTTCGCAACTTCACCAACTTTGGTGTATTCGTTGAGATCGAAGAGGGTATCGATGGTTTGATCCACATCTCAGATTTGAGCTGGACCAAGAAGATTAAACATCCTTCAGAATTCACTCAGCTGGGTGCAGATATCGAAGTGATCGTTCTCGAGATCGACAAAGAGAACCGTCGTCTGAGCCTGGGTCACAAACAGCTCGAAGAGAATCCATGGAATGCATTTGAGCAGCAGTTTGCAGTTGACACTGTTCACAGCGGCACCATCACCGAGATCAGCGACAAAGGTGCAGTAGTATCTTTGGGTGAAAACATCGAAGGATTTGCTCCTGCTAAGCAGCTTGTCAAAGAGGACGGCACCACTGCTAAAGTTGGTGAGACTCTCGATTTCAAAGTTGTAGAATTCTCGAAAGCAACCAAACGTATCATTCTGTCTCACTCTCGTCTGCATGAGGATGCTAAACGCGCCGAGGCTCAGGCTGAAATGGCTGAGAAGAAACGTGCTGACGAAGCAGCTAAAGATTCAGTTAAGAAAATCAACGCTTCAGTTGAAAAGACCACTTTGGGAGACATCTCTGGTTTGGCAGAGTTGAAAGCCAAAATGGAGGCTGCTGCTGAGACCGAAGAGAAATAGTGAAATCTATCCATGACGTTTCGGGTTACCATATTGGGTAGCAGTTCGGCATTACCGACTCCGAAACGCAATCCTTCTGCTCATGTACTCAATGTACATGAGCAGTTTTTTTTGATTGATTGCGGAGAGGGGACCCAAAAACAGCTACGCAAATTCGGCATCAATCCACTGAAGCTGAAGGCTATCTTCATTTCTCATCTGCATGGAGATCACGTATATGGACTTTTCGGACTGATCTCGACCATGGGTTTGATGGGACGCCGCACCCCACTCCCCATCTATGCACCGAAACCTTTTGATGAGATACTGGCTAATCATCTCAAATATTTCGATACGACGCTTCCTTACGAAGTGCAGTGGCACGAGGTTCACACACGTCATCATGAGTTGTTGTACGAAAACAAGACACTTGAGGTGTGGTCCATTCCCTTGCGCCATCGGGTACCTGCGGCGGGATTTCTATTTCGGGAAAAGAGACCTCCACTTAATTTGCATAAAGAGGTGATCGAACGATATGAATTGGGCATTGCCCAACGAGTTGCAGCCAAACGGGGAGAAGACATCTTGCTCAATGATGGACGTCTGATTCCCAACAGCGAACTGACCTATCTGCCCTACAAAGAGCGCAGCTATGCCTATCTGAGTGATACGTTATACTCTGCGAAAGCGGTCAAATTGGTTCACGGAGTAGATCTGCTGTACCATGAAGCCACCTTTGCGGATATAGACAAAGCTATGGCCCGTGAAACGGGACACTCGACGGCTATTCAGGCAGGGAAAGCCGCACAAACGGCCGAAGCCCGAAAACTGTTAATCGGACATTTTTCATCGCGTTATAAAGATGAACAGCTTTTGGTAAATGAAGCTCGTACCATCTTTCCGAACACTGAAGCCGTCATTGAGGGGAACAGCTACGATATCCCTATCGATAAAACAGTCTGAGTCCCATTACACGCTCCACACCCCGGTGAGGACCAGCACACCTATCTCATAGGCATAAAATGTTGCATTGTTCTCATAACGCCTGAAACCAAAACATTTAGGTTTATAAGCTCTCATTTTCAATCTATCCAATCGACCATGATGGATCACAACATAAAAGCTATCTTTTTTGACATTGACGGCACATTAGTCAGTTTTAAAACCCATCGAGTTCCTCCAACGACCGTTCGTGCCATCGAGACCTTACGCAGCCGAGGCATTAAAGTATTCATTGCAACCGGTCGCCCATTCTATCAAATCAACAACCTCGGTGATCTGCAATTTGATGGCTATGTTACCCTCAACGGAGCCTGGTGCATCGATCATACAGGCCGTGTGATTTTCCGCAATCCGATTCCACAGGCAGACCTCGATGCCATCAATCAACGTTTGGACAACGGGGATAAATTTCCGTGTGCATTTATGACACCCTCTCAAGTTTACATCAATTACGTTGATCAAACGGTAGCCGATGTGGCAGCGATGGTTGGTCTCAATCCGCCGCCAATCCGAGATTTGCATGAGGTTGCTCAGGAAGAGGTACTTCAAATCAACATTTATGTAGGCAGTCAGCAAGAAGAGATCTTGATGCGAGATGTTTTCAAACACTGCACCTCCAGCCGCTGGTATCCAGCCTTTGCAGACCTTAACGTCAAAGGCAACAGTAAAAGCACAGGTATAGATCAGATACTGGCCGATTACACTATTCCTCTGAGTGAAACACTCTCTTTTGGGGATGGAGGCAACGATATTCCCATGCTCCGCCATACCGGTTTCAGTGTAGCGATGGGCAATGTCGCAGATGCGGTTAAAGAGGCTGCGACCTATGTAACTACAGATGTTGACCATGAGGGAATACCCAATGCCCTGCGCCATTTCGGACTCATCTAACTATTCTCCATTATTATTAGCAGGAAATTACCCTCAACTTTTCAGGTGCCATCTGTGGCAGTTGCGGCAACATATTTGTAAGAGATTGTTATTATCTTTCGTTACTGAACCGTTGAGTATCACACAAATTCTCAACCTCCCTACAGATTAACTTGGATTATTGTACCACCTTATACCACACCACACAAACGCCTCAACTATGGAGCAAAATATTCATATTGAAATTGCAGAGTCGTGCATCCGCTGCGGAAAATGTGCACGGGTATGTCCTTTTGAAATTCTCGTTCAAGAACACCCCGGTGCTCCGATAGAACTCAAACATCCAGAATCATGTATTCGTTGCGGACATTGTGTTGCTGTATGTCCGACCGACTCTGTCATTCACAACCTATTTCCTGCTGACAAGGTTCATCCGATCGACTATACCCAGATGCCCACTCCGGAACAAATTTTACTTCTATGTCGCGCTCGCCGGTCCAATCGCGCAATCACTTCTCGCCCTGTTCCTCCGGAAACGTTAGATCAAATTCTTGAAGCAGCACATCGGGCTCCTACTGCAAGCAATTTGCAACAGGTGTCATTTACCGTAGTGACCGATCCGCAAAAATTACGTGCAGTGAGTGAATTTACTTTGAAGACTTTTGACAAAGTGTACAAAAAACTGACTAACCCACTGTTAAAACCGATTCTTAGACGAATCATGCCGGGTGTCTATCGTTACGTACCTATTTTCAAGAGACTAAAACAGAACGATGAGGCCGGAAAAGATCCGATTCTTCGTCATGCTACCGCTTTGATCTTTATCCACACCCCTGCATCAAATCGGTTCGGGGCCGCAGATGCAAATCTGGCGTACCAAAACGGTTCGTTAATGGCGGAAAGTCTGGGAATCAGTCAGGTTTATATGGGGTTTGTGCTATCGGCTACTCAGCAAGACGGGAAAACCCTTAATCGCGAGCTGGGGATCGAAGGAAAGATTCATGCCATTATGGCTCTTGGCATGCCGGCCTTCCGCTATTCGCACTACATTGACCGTGAAGAGCTCCATGCACAACGATTATAATGTTTCCCTCCATTTCAGGCGAACATCATCCTGATTGATACACTCTCTTACACCTATTCCCTATTGGTAAGTTCGACACTGCCAACATAAAGCTGCAACACAATAAACGTCCTGGGATTTAACAATCCCAGGACGTTTATTGTGAAAACACCCATACTCTTGTATGCTCTCTTACGTCATCATAAGAGCAGCAAAACTTATTAAAGGAAAACCTCATCCGTACAATTGACAGCGACACAGTTAAATCGGCAGTCAACTCTCACGGCAAAACAAATGGACTGCTATCTTATCTATCATGCTCCTCATTAGCCCAATGTGAGTCCGCTGCCGTTTTCTCAAGTTATCCACCGCACTTGCTCTGGCAGAGATGCCAATCCACTTTCCTTAACATACTCTGCTGCAATATCATCACAACAAATTTCCGAGATATGGGAATTAATAATCACCTTGCTATCTGAACCTACAAATGCAGACAATCAGAATCACACTAATTATTCGCTCCCGATCTTTTGGATACGTTACTCTGGTTGCTTTTATCCCTCGTTATTTGCTTCCGATTCCTGTTTTTCGGCAACCCAACCCGGAGCTTGAACCGGAATCAACTGATCATCCGGCGTCACCAATGCAACCCCAGTATCAGGCGCAGTAATATGGCCGATCACATCGATACCCAAAGCAAAAATCTCCTCCTGTTTTGCCAGAGGCACTGTAAAAAGCAATTCAAAATCGTCCCCCCCGTTCAATGCTGCCACTACAGGATCTGCATGCAACTCTTCGGCCATCCGATTGGTCTCTTGGGCAATCGGCAAACGATTCAAATAGACCCGTGCACCTTTATTGGAATCTTTACACAAATGCAGAATTTCCGACGCCAAACCATCAGTAATGTCAATCATCGACGTTGGAACCAGATCGGATTTTGCCAACTCTTGAATGATATCCAGCCGGGCAGAAGGTCTCAATTGACGCCCCAAAATGTATTCGTAACCCTCAAATTTAGGGTGAGGATTGGGATGACCTGCCAATGCTCTTTTTTCACGCTCCAACAAATGCAGCCCCATATAGGCACCACCTAACGCCCCTGTTACGCAGATCAAATCGTTTACCTGTGCTCCATTACGGTAAACAATTTTATCTTTAGCCACCTCGCCTATTGCTGTCACGGCCAGGGTCAATCCGTTGATCGAAGCCGAGGTATCACCTCCGACCAAATCTACCTCATACTCTTTGCAGGCAAAACGGACACCTTCGTAAAGCTGCTCGATCATTTCGACCGAGAATCGGGACGAAACTCCCACTCCCAATGTCAACTGCCGGGGAGTACCGTTCATAGCCAAAATATCGGATATTCCGGCTACTACCGTTTTGTATCCGAGATGTTGAAGCGGGCAATAGGTCAAATCAAACTGCACCCCTTCCAACAGCAAATCGGTCGACACCAACATATATTTATCCCCTGCATCGATTACGGCAGCATCATCGCCGCACGCTTTAATGGTAGAAGCATTCGAAGCGACAAATGGAGAGCAGATACGATTGACGAATCCGAACTGGCCCAATGAGGCAATCGGAGTATATTTTCTTTCAGTCATATTCCAAACAGTTAAATCTTTACACAAAGGTAGAGCTTCTTTTGTTTCGGCAAAAAAAAGTCGTAGCTTTGCAATTAATAAAATTGTTTAAAAACAACAGATCATATGTTCAATCTCGTATTGTTCGGCCCTCCGGGTGCAGGTAAAGGAACCCAGGCCGAGAAACTTATCCAAAAGTACGGTTTCAACCACATATCTACAGGAGAGGTCATCCGTGAACAGATCCGCAAAGGGACCGAACTCGGACTCAGTGTACAAAGCTACATTGAAAAAGGACAGCTTGCTCCCGATGAGTTGGTGATCAACATTATTGCTGATTATGTAGCCAGCCACAAAGATGCTAAAGGTAACATTTTCGATGGTTTTCCCCGGACCACCGTACAAGCCGAGGCTTTTGACAAAATCATGAATGGTAACGGCACACCCGTAAGCGTCATGTTATCCCTCGAAGTTCCCGACGAAGAGTTAGTAAAACGTCTTTTACTCCGCGGCAAAGAGAGCGGACGTGCCGACGACAGCAATGAGGGTGTCATTCGCAACCGTATTGACGTTTACAAAGCCCAGACTGCTGTCGTAGCCGATTACTACAAACCCCAAGGCAAATTCCGCGCTGTAAACGGGTTGGGATCTATCGACGAGATTTTTGATCGTCTTTGCGCAGAGATCGACTCACTATTGAAATAAGATGTTTCACATCAGTCATCCCTGATATACAAACAAGAGCGACTGATGCAGCAATAAATTGAGATTAAGATTGGGATCGAATTAGGACTGCCACGCAATCCAGAACATTTTTCAATCCTTTGAACAATAAAAAAAGCACGACTTAAACGTCGTGCTTTTTTTTTATTGTTCGCAACCTATTCATATCCATAGAATCACTTATCAACCCCTGTTGACAACAGCCAGTTTTCCTGTTAATAACTACAGCATATTACTGTTAATAACCGCAACAACCTCTCTCTTTCGACTGCAACACCACTATTATGCAACCTTTATTTTAGTCTGCACAACGTGCCCACCATTATCCGACAAAGTCTGACAGTTATATATTACGCATTAAAAATCAACCTCATACAATTATACAGCAACTTCCCCAGAATACGGAATCCGCACACACTGGCGGCGCTTCCACTCTACACAACGCCCCGAAATGCGCCCAAACTTATTAACATCGGGCAGCATTGGGATCTGTCAACGATTTAAACATTACCACTAAAGCGCGATCCAGGCCCCAATTGCAGTAACCTCACACAAGAAAGAGATCATCCTTAATCCTCCCATTATTCCAAATTTACGCTACAAACTCAGATTCCCCTGTGGATAATGTTAATAACTCACCTCAATATGTGTACAGCGTGTCAATTTCTTGTTGAAAAGAGCCTAATTTATAAGGATAACTATGTTCATAACCTATTCTGTATCCACACTTCTTGGAAAACCATGATTCGGTCACATCATGCTATATCATTGAAAACCATGCTCCCGCCTTTAGCAACGCACAACTATGACAACAAACATTGCAGCTTAATAGATTACCCTCTTGGGGAACATTACGTTAAAACTGGACGTTCTCCCACATAAGTCTGTAACCAGAAGGACTCACCCAATCCTCATACCACTCCGATGTTTTGGAATTACACTGATCCATATTGCATAGACAGGATGCAACACACATAAATCCTGCACCGAATGATCCAAGACTAAACAACATCGAATAAAGGTCAGTGGAAACTTACAACCAACTGCCAAACAAACAAGTGATCTTAATAAGTAAAAGGCATTCTAATACTACAAGAGAATACAGCAACTGCAAACAGCCGGTAAAATCTTCACCAGGTTTTCACCTCAACAGTCACTCAGTCGAGGCAAACAGCCGGTAAATCGACAACGTTTATTCCCGCACTAAACGTCGTGCAGCCCGACGATAACGAGTAATGAAAAGAATAGCGGCAACAGTAAGGCCAACAATGAAACCGATCCACAAACCGGGCGCTCCCAATCTCAAAGTAAAGGCACATAGATAACCCACTGGAAGATTGATCACGATATAGGCAACAAAAGCATAATTCATAGTCACCCGCACATCCTGCATGCCGCGCAAAACACCCAGTGCGATCGTCTGCAAACCATCCGGAATTTGGTAGATTGCAGCCATGACAAACAGTTGTGCTGCAACTGCCAACACCGCCTCATCGGATGTGAACATCAGCGGCAGCCAATGCCGAAATAGGATAAAACAGGTCATTGTCAATCCATTGGCCACTAATCCCAAATGCCATGAAGCCGTTGCGGCCCGGCGCAATCCCCGGTAATCTCCCACTCCATACCGATGGCTGACCATAATAGTGGTAGCAGATGAGATCCCGACGATAATCATATAAACAATATTTGAGATCGAGAGCACGACCTGATGTGCTGCCTGCTCCACGGTACCGATCCATCCCATCATGATCAGAGTCAACGCGAATGCAGAGACTTCCAGAACCATTTGCATAGAGATTGGGAGACCCACGGCCAATAATCGGCGTGTCATGCGCCATCCTTGTGCAATCCATGTAAAAAATCTGAAATAACGGCGTAAAGAGGGGACACGGATAAAATAGATCAACACAAAAAGTGGCATGCATATCCGGGAGATCAAGGTTGCCAAACCTGCTCCGGCAGCCCCCATAGCAGGGAATCCGCCATGACCATATATCAAAAGATAGTTGAAAAGAATATTGATGGCATTGGCTGTTAGCACCACCACCATACCGGTAATGGTATTACCCACACCCTCCAGAAACTGCTTAAAAGCCGCAAAAATCATAAATGGGATAATGGACCAAGCCAAATAATTATAATAGGGTGCAGCCTCAGCCACAACCTCTTCAGATTGTCCCATCAGCCCCAGGCACTGCCCAAACACTTGTAAAACAGCAAACAACAGAATACCGACCACGCTATTCAGCACCAATGCATTTTGAAACAGACGTGCCGAGGTTCGATAATCATGACGGGCATACATCTCTCCCACCAATGGAGTCAAGCCCATAGAAATTCCGGTTCCAAAGAATAGGAAAATCACGAAAACGGCTCCACCAAAAGAGACAGCCGCAAGCGACAGAGCACCCAGATGCCCCACCATAGCATTATCACACAGTTGTACAACCACCTGTCCTACTTGTGAAAGCATGACAGGCAAAGCCAACGATAAATTTTCACGGTATTGGGGCAGCCAAGCCCGTAATGAACGGAACATTCGCATAAGATAATTCGGTTAAGAGCGGCAAAGATAACCTTTTCACGTCGTAAACCGAAACTTGCAATTGCGTAAAATTACAACCAACGAGCTTCCCGACAAGAAATTCGCCAATTCAGGAAAAGGATCAAAAGGGCGATAGCTGCAAAATCGATAAGTAACGCGATATTGACATTTACCCGTGTAGCCATCCAGAAATTAGCAATGGCAAAAAGGGCCTGAATCAAAATCAGCAATAAAGTACATTGCAAATGCGAGAGTCCCAACTGCAACAGTTTATGGTGAATATGTCGTTTATCCGGCTTAAAAGGTGACGTTCCATGCAACAATCGTTGGATAAAGACACGAGACATATCTGCCAACGGTACAAACACAACTCCTAAAATAGATACTACGTTAACATAATCCGGCGTTCGGTGCTGTTGCATACCAACGATCAATTCCAAAGCGAGAAATGCCACCAAATAGCCCGACAACAAAGAACCGCTGTCTCCCATAAAGATTTTCATCCGGCGCCCGAAAACATTGAATACAAAAAAGACAATCAGCACTCCGAGACTGCATACCCCCAACAAAGCCAAATAGATACTTCCCATTTGAACACACACCCAACTTAACATGGCTATGGAGAAGATACTTAATCCGGCACACAAACCATCTACTCCGTCAATCAAGTTATACGAATTAATCAATGCTACGATTAACAGGACTGTAAAGGGGATTCCAATCCAAAAAGGAGTGGCATGAACTCCGAATATGCCCTGCCAATCGGCCAGATAATTGAGAGGCAGGACTAACAAAGCGGCAGATAAAAACTGATATAAAAATTTTGTTCTATAAGGCAGACCTACAATATCATCGGCCATACCGATATAATAAATTATAGTAATACCCGCGAAAAAGAAGAGCATCTCCTCGACCGTCAACACGGGCAAATTGAAGTCAAACATGGAAAACAAACCTCTCATCACCCAATAAGAGACCAATATCGCGGGATAAAAAGCAAACCCTCCTAATCGAGGGATTTTTGAAACATGCACCTTACGTCCGTTAGGGCGATCAAGAATACGTTTCCGTTTTGAGATTAAGATAATACGCGGAAACAGCACTCCTCCTACCATCATGGCACAAAGAAATGCCGCTAAAAAATATAGATAAATGGTCAAATTCATTCTATAACTAGATTAAACAAATATCTTATTCGATTATAGATCTATAGATCATACAACGCACTATAAACAAATATACAAAACTCTGCATGATATTTAGATGGAGCAATCCGAAATTAATCATTGCCCTATATTATTAATCATTGCCCTATATTATACTGATTCATCTCCAATAAAAATTGTTGCATATGATTAATAAGTTTGATCCGGTTGTTCAACAAGTTTGAGTTTCTCTTCAAGTGCTCGCAATACGTGTTCACTGCTGTTACGCCCTGCCATGACACTACACACATATGCACGTCCCCAACCATGCTCCCGAGCCACCGCTGAATAGACTCCTCTGCACAACAATGCGGCCTTGCGAATCGCCTCGATACGTTCCTGTTTTCGTTCAATCCGTTTTTTCATAATAATACAAATAAACCTTATCTTTGTTTCAGTAATACAATATATTTTAGTCAGATTTTGAACAAATTTGACATATTTATTTGACAATTCCAAATATACATGTCAATCTAACACCTTATTCCTAACATGGATCTTAAAAGCCGCTTCAAGGCGTTATGCAACCATCTGGGTTTATCGATTCGGGAGTTTGAACGAGAATGCCAACTGAATCGTGGGAACATCTCCAATATCACGGGGGCAATTGGTTCAGACAAAATTGCTAAAATTGCCACCCGATTCCCGGAAGTAGACATCTATTGGCTATTGACCGGTAAAGGGTCCATGCTACGTTCCCAAGACGACATCACTCGCTGTGAGGAAGTCCCCACGCCATCGGAAAGAGAGACGAAATCCGCTCAACACGAAACCATTTGTCTATTAAAAGAGGAGATCGAATTATTAAAAGAGCAGATTCACCTGCAACGCAAACAGATCTCACAGGTGAATGAGGTGATGGGATGGATAAAAAAGCACAGTAAATTTTTGTAATCTAGCAAAAAAGAGTAACTTTGCAGCTCGCCGGTCGGGTTACCGGCACTGTTTAACTAATAAAAACATTTAGAGAAATGCCTGTAAAAATCAGACTTGCACGCCATGGTAAGAAGGGTTATGCCTTCTATCATATCGTTGTTGCAGACAGCAGGGCGCCACGTGATGGTAAATTTATCGAGAAAGTCGGAACCTACAATCCGAACACGAATCCTGCTACAATCGACCTGAACTTTGAAAAAGCTCTGGAGTGGTTGCAAAAAGGCGCTCAACCGACAGACACTTGCCGTGCGATTTTGTCGTACAAAGGTGTAATGTACAAAAAACACCTGCTGGGTGGTGTAGCCAAAGGCGCATTTACCGCTGAGGCTGCTGAAGCAAAATTTGCAAAATGGCTTGAGCAAAAAGCTGCTAAGATTGCTGCCAAGACCAACAAGATCAGCAGTGACAAAGAGGCTGCCGTTAAGAGCCGTCTCGAAGAGGAGAAGAAGATCAAAGAGGAGCGTGCAAAAGCTCTCGAAGCTAAACGTGCTGAAGCTGCTGCCGCTGCGGCTGCCGAAGCAGCTCAGAGCGAAGAGAACGCAGAAGCTGCCCCTGCAGAAGAGGCTCCTGCTGCTGAGGCATAGTGCCACTATCGCAGAAAAGGTAATTTATGCTTGAGGAGAACGCAGACGTTGTAGCACGAGTATCCAAAACGTTCGGACAGAACGGAGAGCTTACTTTGAATCTTTACAACACGTTTCCTCAGGATTATGATTTGAGTGAACCGCTATTTGTTGTTATCGACAAATTGGCGGTTCCTCTTTTTTGTGACCGTTTTCAACGACGAGGCCAAAGCGGTGCCGTCGTTAAATTCGGAGATATCGATACCGAGCGCCGAGCATCAGAGCTGATCGGACACGAACTCTACTTTAACAATCCTTGTGCGGAAGAGGAAGAAGAAGAGGCCGGAGACGGATTAATTTATCTTGAGGATCTGGTTGGGTATCGAATTTTATTAAATGCAAACACAGTGTCAGACTCTTCGGAATCAGAGCTTGATTGCAAGACACAACACCAAGAAGATCGTATCGAAGAGTTCATCGACGGCGAAAATCCCCTATTCAAAGCAGAAATTGGAGGTCGTGAAGTATGGATTCCAGCGGTTGAAGAATTCATTACCGACATCGACGAAGAGGCGCATACCATCGAATTCGATCTACCTGATGGGCTGCTGGATCTTTATCAATAAACTTTCCCATTTTCTTTGACAACGGCACTCGAAACTGCCCCCAAAGTCATAAATATTATCCCCTTAAGGTATATAGTCAAGCCCTTCCCCTGGTGACCTACACACATTCGCGCCAATTAGCACTACAACAAGCACATCTAATCGGGTAAAAACCGCTTTTTATTGACCCTCTGCACCTAAGCCAAAATCCTGATACAGAGGGTTATTTTGGCACCACACGCAAACCATAGAAGAGATAGTGACTGACCGTGCTTAACACAGACACGTTACAGTGTTGATCTTCGCTCCCACTCTCCTACTTCCAACTCTTCAATACGATCGCCATCAATCACAAAACGCAAAGCCGTCCGGACACGATGAAATCCGCTCAATCCGGCAGCTCCGGGATTGAGATGCAGCAGGTCCAACTTTTTATCGTAGATCACTTTCAAAATATGCGAATGGCCACTGATAAAAATTTTAGGCCGAACATTGCACAACAGATCGGCGACTCCCGTATAATAACGACCGGGATATCCGCCAATATGCGTCATAACCACTTTAACTTGCTCACACTCGAACTGCTGCCAACGCGGATAGACTCGCCTCAACACTGCACCATCAATATTTCCATACACACCTCGCAACGGTTTGAAAGCAGCGATTGCATCGGCAGTTTCGATATTTCCAAAATCTCCGGCATGCCAAATCTCATCGACATTAGCCAGGAATCGTTGCAACACATCATCGAACGTCCCGTGCGTATCCGAAATAAGTCCTATACGTTTCACACCCTTTAGTTCTGAACAGTTTTATAATTACCAAACAGCATTGATGAAACTCCGAAAACCCGACGCTTCAAACTAGCACAATCGGATCAGAGACATCATCTTCTGTGAACTGCTAATCACACAAGTCCATTTACAAAAATATCAAACTATCTTACAATTGGGAATACTCCGCTACCTCCTCATGTAGGGAAGGGCAATTATCCGGTTCATACCAACTTGTCGCCATCAGCCGTTGCCAACTGAACATCGGGAAAAGGAGCTGCAGATCGAATCAATAAGTTTCCTATCTTTGTAAAGATAAACACACTTCCATGCAGAGTAATATTCCGTTAGCAGAACGATTACGTCCCCACACGCTCGATGAATACATCGGGCAGACACATCTTGTGGGTCCGCAAGGAGTTTTCCGCAAGTTTCTCGAAACAGGGAACGTTCCCTCTTTCATTTTATGGGGGCCTCCGGGAGTAGGTAAAACCACTTTGGCCCGGCTGGTGGCCACAGCCTTGGAACGGAAACTCTTTACGCTTTCGGCTGTCACATCGGGAGTCAAAGAGGTTCGAGAGGTGATCGAACAGGCTCATAAAAGCCGTTTTTTCAATGCCCCTTCACCTTTTTTGTTTATCGACGAGATCCATCGATTCAATAAATCCCAACAGGATTCACTGTTAGGAGCCGTTGAGCAGGGCGTCATCACCCTAATCGGAGCCACTACGGAAAATCCCTCCTTTGAAGTGATCTCTCCTCTGCTTTCGCGTTGTCAGGTCTATGTACTCAAGGCCATGGAATCGGCCGATCTGCAACAGCTGCTCGATCGGGCCATCGCAACCGACCCGATACTCAAAGAGCGAGGTGTCAAAGTAATCGAAACGGAAGCGCTGTTTCGATTCAGTGGAGGAGATGCCCGGAAATTACTCAACATCATCGACATTCTTTGCAACGCCACCGAAGGTGAAATTGTCATCAGCGACCAACAGGTGACAGACTGCCTGCAACAAAACATCGCGTTGTATGATAAAAATGGAGAGCAACACTACGATGTCATCTCAGCCTTCATTAAGTCGGTACGTGGAAGCGATCCGAATGCGGCAATATACTATCTGGCACGCATGCTTTCGGGAGGAGAAGATCCGAAATTTATCGCCCGCCGTTTGGTGATTCTGGCTTCAGAGGATATCGGACTGGCTAATCCGAACGGATTGCTGCTGGCCAATGCCTGTTTTGACACGGTACATAAAATCGGCATGCCTGAGGCTCGCATTCCGTTGGCCGAAGCAACCATCTATTTGGCCACCAGTCCTAAAAGCAACTCTGCCTACATGGCGATTAACACAGCTCTGCACCAGGTTGCTCACGATACAACAGACCGGCCCATTCCCCTGCATCTACGCAATGCCCCTACCAAGCTAATGAAAGAGCTCGGATATAGCGACAACTACAAATATGCCCACGACTATGCGGGCAATTTTACCGAACAAGAGTTCATGCCAGCCGGTTTAGAGGGCAAACGGTTTTATGAGCCTGGGGACAATGCCAAAGAGCGAGAATTAAGTCAACGGATCCAAATGCTTTGGGAAGGAAAGTATTAAGGTGCTTCCTCCTTAATTTCGCCATTTCAAACCCGATATCAAACACCAAGTAATCTCCATAAATGGATACAAACAGTCCAAAGTACAAGACTGAGAACCTGCAGTAATTGCATTAGTACACGGAATTGCTTGGTGAAAAGCACAGCAACAGAAAAAGTAAACAAAACAATAAAACGACAACAAAATGAATTCGATTCTAAATCACATTCCCAACCTTAAGCATCTCGACAGTGGGATGTTTTTTGTGATGGCAGGACCATGTGTTGTGGAGAATGAAGAGGTGATGATGCGCGTAGCAGAAAAGGCATGCGCCGTGACCGATACTTTGAAAATTCCCTATATTTTCAAGGCATCGTATCGTAAAGCCAACCGTTCACGTTTGGACTCGTTCAGTGGGATCGGTGACGAAAAGGCCTTGAAACTGTTAGCCAAAGTACGCAGTGAATTCGGAGTCCCAACCGTTACCGACATTCACAACCCCGAAGAGGCGGCAATGGCTGCTGAATATGTCGATGTATTGCAAATTCCAGCTTTTCTCTGCCGACAGACCGATCTGCTGGTAGCAGCGGCCAAAACCGGCAAAGTGGTAAATATCAAAAAGGGACAATTCCTTGCTCCGGAGGCCATGGCATTTGCTGCCGGCAAGGTACATGATGCCGGCAATCCCAACATTATGCTCACCGATCGCGGAACCACTTTCGGATACCACGACCTGATTGTCGATATGCGCAGCATTCCCACCATGCAGGCAACCGGATATCCTGTTGTTATGGACATTACCCACTCGCTGCAACAACCCAACACGACCAGCGGTGTAACCGGCGGTCTGCCTGCCATGATCGAAACCATCGCCCGGGCTGCTGTTGCAGTCGGAGCTGACGGTCTGTTTATCGAAACACATCCCGACCCTTCCGTTGCAAAAAGCGATGGAGCCAATATGCTTCCACTTGAACAACTCGAACGGCTATTGACTCGTCTTTGCCGAATCCGTGCAACTATCAACGAATTTTAATTAAACAGAAGCTCGGGAACCCTGATAGACCTCATCACGGCTATCCCCGCAACGTTAATACCACACCCATGAGGAGCCAATCTCCTCTATACAAAAAAAACAGAGAGGAATTTTTATCAATTCCTCTCTGTTTTTTGTCCCTTTTTTAAGCAATAGCCTAACCGCTAATTCCTCCGCTTTTAAAGAAATTTTTCATTACAGATCAGACAGCTATTTTTCCCAATGAATGCGAAT
>OGMF01001311.1_pt1 | contig 24589 bp, 19 predicted proteins | sample 1572921 | NCBI WGS metagenome assembly OGMF01 (sample SAMEA2581919, study PRJEB24529) | metagenome | biome: Human gut stool | place: China | collected 2011 | reverse complement strand
ACGCTTTCTTTTTTTGATAATCCACTATCGAGGTGCGGATAGTAAGATTTACGACACATGTCTAACCAAATAAATCTTACTATGATGAAAAAGTTCTTTTTACTAGCATGGGCTGTTATTGCAGCGTTATCTTTCAGTTCCTGTTCAAAAGATGATGATGGAAACAATGATAATTCCGAACCTATTTTGTCGGCAACCGTGCATATTGAACAAGAGGGAACATTAAAGAATGTATTACAAGAAAAAAAATTGCTTGATGTATATTCTATCGGATCTACTTTTAATGTAGTTTCCCTAAAAATTACAGGAGTATTAGGAGAAGATGATTGGGAGGTATTTTCAGGATCAATCGACCCTCTACAAACTCTACAAAACCTTGACTTAAGTGAAGTAACTACCACCAGTATTCCTAAAAAGATTTTCTGGGGAACATCTCTGCATAGCCTTATTTTACCGAACAAGCTCGTCACAATAGAAGAGGGAGCGTTCGCTTACAGCAAACTAACTTCCATCAAAATTCCTGCAAGTGTGGAATTCATTGAGAACGATGCATTCAAGGGATCATCTTTACAATCTATAACCTTTGAGAAAGGATCAAAACTGAAAACGATCGGAGAATTTGCATTGCGACAAACAGCTCTAACGTCTATTGAAATTCCTGCAAGTGTGGAAACTATCGAGGAGGGCGCGATTTCTGACTGTTCATCTCTACCAACCATAACCTTTGAGAAAGGGTCAAAACTGAAAACGATCGGAGAATTTGCATTTCAAGGAACTGCCTTAACGTCTATTGAAATTCCTGCAAGTGTAGAAACTATCGAGGAGTATGCAATTTCTTTCTGTTCATCTTTATCAACCATAACCTTTGAAAAAGGGTCAAAACTGAAAACGATCGGGGAAAGAGCTTTCATTGATTCTCCACTAACTGCCATCGAAATTCCTGCGAGTGTAGAAACTATTGGGAAGAGTGCATTTGCTTCATCAGAAAACACTGATTCAAAATTAGTTACTATATCTTTCGAACAGGGGTCAAAACTGAAAACAATCGGGGGAGGTGCATTTTCCAGATGCACAAACCTTAAGACATTCGATGCTTCGTATTGCAGATGGCTAAACAGTATAGGGTCAGATGTTTTTTTTCAATGCAATAGCCTTCAAGTATTCAAAATAGGAACGGCAACACCACCTGAAGTTTTTGGTGCATTTGGAATTGACCGCTTCCCTATCCTCAAAGTACCCTCAGAAAGCGTGGAAGCATATAAAAATGCTGATGGATGGATGGATTTTCCAAATATTTCAGCATTGTATTAATTCATTAACCCTCTCCATTTTCTTTCTTTGAGCATCGTAGGCGAATTTATTTATTACACATGCAACCTAATGATTACGTCCTCACACATGGGGGCCTCCATAAAATTGTAACCTTAAGCGGTACGGTCAGCAATGTTGAGACTCAAGAAACGTGTGACATCAATTTATCATCGTGCCATATACCTTTAACGAAAAGCGTATTGGAAGCTTGTGGATTTACACATTCTGATGATTCTGCACACTATTGTACTTCAATTCAGAATAAAGATAGAACACGGGTAGCGCACATTAAGTGTACTGAGTGTATAGGAGGATATTCGGTTGAAATTTCTTACCTAAAGAAAAGTCAGTATCATTGCTCCCAAGAATTGAGTGTGTTATCAGAACTACAAGATTTCGTCCGCATGCTAAGCGGTTTAGAGTTAACGATAGATGAAAAGAAGTTGGCAGAAGCTATCTGATATGAAACAGGTGACAGATTATGTAGCATATCATATATGCGATCCCCAAGTGAATGGATGGAAAGTAGGTGAAATATACAACACCTCCGCCATTGCAAGGCCTCTACCTATAGGAAATTTTAAACGTTGCATCGAGGAAGCCGCTGAAATACAACGAATAAATATAAACTCAGATTTACCCTCACGTGCACATTGCTTATTCGTTTGTAGAAAGGAAGATGTCAGTTATTGGTATGCCTATTTCCAAAAACGAAACATCACGGCGAAATTAACCGTCTTTAAAGTAAAACTTACAGGGAAATTATTATGGACACATGCCGATTATTTACAATTAACACAATATTGGGAGCCTGAAGCCTTCTCTCCTCAAGAACCCGAAGGTCTTTTTGAAGGGGAGTATATCATTGATTCCATCTGCAACCTTCAAGATTTTGAATAAGCAGAAAAAGATAGAACAAGGACAGACATTTGCAAAGGGGTTTATTTAAGACCCCTTGCAAATGTTTGTCCTCTATATTATGGAGTTATACTTATACAAATATATGTGTAAGGTCGAGTTGTGACCTTGCTTGACACAAACAATCAATCAATTTATTAACCTATCACGTTTTGCAACCCTGTGTAAACCACCGTGTAAACCAATTTACTAATTAACACATAACAACCACTCATACTGTTAATTACAAATTCAGAGTACACGTCTGGGGGGCGTGTGGTCGAAGGTTCGAATCCTTTCACCCCGACAAATTGAAAAAAGAGGTTAGCTGAAATCGCTAACCTCTTTTTTTTCTATGCACTCATACATTTACCTTCATCATTAAGGCTTGTATCACAGCTTCATCATCTACCAACTAAAAAAGGCTCTCTTTTACAGTTCTTTTTTTAAGAAGCGTTGATGGTAACCAACCTGAAACGAATTTACAACATATCACAACAGATATGCCAATACGGCATCCCAATCCGGGAAACGGTCACTGCCAAATTGGATGAGTTCTCCTTCGAATCGGTCTGCGCCATTTTTAGTACGGTCATCAATCAGATAATCCCCCTTATTCAAATGTTTATGATGGGTAAAGATAGCACGTTTATAAGCCATATCTCCCAAATAGCGTTTAATCCAGTCCAACTTATCATTCAATGCCGTAGGGTTATCCCAGGGTGACGTCGACAGAATGTAAGTATCATAAACGGCTGACAGCCGCTTAAAACTCTCGATCGCCCCTTTTATCGGGACCATTTTTGAAAAGATATGCGGGCAATTATCATACGCCCCCTTATACGCCTCCTTATCTTCCGGTGCCAATGCGTCTATACCCGACTGAAAATCGACCAGCACATTGTCCATGTCCACATAAAGTACTTTTTCTTTTTTTGCCATTATTGTCAGATAATTATTACACATATTCCATACCTTCCTGTATCAATTGATTCTATTACCATAAAGCCAGGTGGTCGCCCCAACAACTCACCCCCCAGGATAGATGCCTGTACACATCCTACAAGCAAACATGAGTAGCATCCTATGCAATACGGAAATTTGCGAAATACGGAAACAGAGCAAAAGCCCAACTGCGGCTATTACTCAAAAGTTGGTCTCTAAAGATTCATATTGATGCAACAAACGCGATTTTGTCAATAGGGTTTATTGATCACGAACATCTCAAAACCTTAATCGTAAAAGGGCAATTTCTCAAGAGTTCCCTCAGCATAGGGTTCAGTCGGATTCAATGTCTCTCCGTTCAAAACCTTTTCATAATAGGAGAGGTACTGCTCCGCCATCACATGAGCATTGAAGGTATCCCGTACATATTCATGACACACCTGTGGAGAATAGGCTTGCCAATTAGCCATCGCCTCTCGCAGGCCGGAAGCAGAGTCGGAGAGGAAACCCACCTGTGCGGGGATCAATTCAGGCAACGAACCGTATGGAGTTCCGAAGACCGGCAAACCATACCACATACTTTCGATCATGGCCAGTCCGAAAGGCTCGTGCCAACGCACCGGAAAAACCAACCCTTTCGATTTGCGCATGTAGAACTGTTTCTGGGTTTGATCGACCATACCACAGAAGTGTATCTTCGGTGAAAGGGTCAATCGAAATCCGCTTTTGAAATTCAGGCGGGTTCCACCCAATACATATAACCGTTCGGAAGGCATTCCCCGAACGATCCGAATCGCTCCTTTTACATTCTTGATTCGCCAAGCCGCTTTGGCCAAGAAATGGAAATAGTCTCTTTTGAGATTAAAATCGGGTGTTCCGTAATCCGACCAATCCAAACCATTATATACATAGGCTGTTGCCCCATGACGCTGAGCATGATTCCGGCTAACGAAAATGGTATTGATTCCGATTCGTCCCGATACGTTACCGTGAATGGTGGTCACAATCGGGATGTGAGCTTCTGCCAACTGCTCATCGCTAAAATTCCCCAATCCGAGATGAAAGTGGGCAATATCGGCATCATGCGGAATCTGCGCCGTAATTGGACGAGAGGGATCGATCTCAATCACGCGTGCAAAATCGCATGTGGTATTGCGGGCTGCCAGGAAAGTAATCTGATGTCCCATCTCCACCAATGCTTTGGCAAGAGACCACATCACACGTTCCGTTCCCCCGTATTTATGGGCGGGGAGTACCCGATCGGTCACTTGGACAATATGCATAACTGTTCGGACAAGGAGGGTTAACAGGATTCGGAAAGCAGTTTTCCGGTAAACAAATATAGCTTCAAAGCGTCAAAAATGCGATATTGTGAGCGATTTTTTCAGTTTTTTTTGCACATATAAGTTTTTTAATTACCTTTGCACCGCTGAATTAGTCATCGGCATTCTCACGATTGGCCCATTCGTCTATCGGTTAGGACGCAAGATTTTCATTCTTGAAAGAGGAGTTCGATTCTCCTATGGGCTACCAGTAAAAACATAAAAAGCAAAAACACATAACCATGGCAAATCACAAGTCATCGAAGAAAAGAATGCGCCAGACCGAGGTGAAAAACGCTCGGAACAAATATTATCACAAAACCGCGCGCAACGCGATGAAAGCACTGCGTAACACCACCGAAAAGGATGCAGCAGTTGTATTGCTTCCTAAGGTGACCGCCATGCTGGACAAACTGGCCAAGAACAATGTGATTCACAAGAACAAGGCAGCTAACCTGAAGAGCAGCTTGCAGTTGCACGTCAACGCGCTCTAATCAGATAGACTGACGTTCCGGAATAAAGGAAGCCGTCCGAAAGGTCGGCTTCTTTGTTATACCCCTATCCAAACTTTAGACCGTCTGCATCTTTCCAAATTGAGGAAGATTGCAGACGTTTTTTTGTTTACTTCGGGGCAGCATATTACTTGCGTACAACTTTCCCTCTCCACCCCTTTTATACGCAAAATCGTTTTTACACCCCGTCCTTTCAATCAATAAAAATTTGGCCCAGCTGAACTCCAATAATCTGATTGGCTTAATCAAGACAGACTTCTGCGAAAATTTAAGTTGATTGATGTACTGGAATTCCCCGATCGTTCTGCATAGCCCATCATCTCCTCTATCGCTCGGTGTGAATGATCCATAGGCCTTCCACATCACATTGCAACAGTTAAAAACCCTTAATCTCAACTGTTCCGGTATATATCATAAAAATACGACATTGCCCTCAAACGCCGTTGTAGAGAACAACTTATTTCATATACGCTCACCAGCACATCATATTTTGCCTACAAACATTGTCAATACAAACCAGTAACATATTTATCCTGTGACGATTGCGCGAAAAAATTGTGACAATTCGACACCTTTTTCGGTCAATTCGGCACCGATTGTCCACTCTTTCTGACGTCCTTTCACAAGTTGTCATCAGTTGTCACCTTTGTGGTGTCAGAATTGCAGCCAATGCAGTGTGGCAATGAATTTGATAGTGTATGTGGTGAATTTGATGCACAAATCACGAAGAAGAAAGGAGAACACAAAATATGACGATCAACAACTTAACCATTCAGGCGCAAGAGGCTTTGCAAAGTGCAATGTCACTTGCCACCGGCCACGGCCAGCAGGCTGTTGAGCCGCTCCACATTCTGGAGGCCATCGTCACCGAAGATGACAGTGTTGGCGTTTACCTGTTGCAGAAGTTGGGCGTGAACATCAACGCGTTGCGCTCGATGCTCAAACAGGAGATCGACCGACTGCCCAAAGTTTCGGGCGGTGACCCCTACTTCTCGCGTGAAAGTTCCGAAGCTATTCAAAAAGCTGGAGACTTTACACGTGAGTTCAACGACAAGTATGCTTCCGTAGAGCACTTGTTGTTGGGTATTTTGGCAGGTCGTGACATGGCCAGCCGATTGCTGAAAGATTCCGGTGCCACCGAGAAGGAGATGATTGCAGCGATCAAGGACCTGCGTAAAGGCTCAACAATCGATTCACAGACCAATGAGCAGACCTTCGATGCATTGGGCAAGTATGCCATCAACCTGAACGAGCAGGCCCGTAAAGGCAAATTGGATCCGGTTATCGGTCGTGACGAAGAGATTCGTCGTGTGCTGCAGATCCTTTCACGCCGTACAAAAAACAACCCGATTCTGGTTGGTGAGCCGGGTGTCGGTAAGACCGCTATTGCCGAAGGTATTGCACACCGTATCATCGACGGCGATGTGCCCGAGAACCTGCGTAACAAACAGATCTACTCGCTGGATATGGGTGCCCTGATTGCAGGTGCCAAATACAAAGGTGAGTTCGAAGAGCGACTGAAAGCCGTTGTCAAAGAGGTTATCTCATCAGATGGTGAAATTCTGTTGTTCATTGATGAGATTCACACCTTGGTAGGGGCAGGCAAGAGTGATGGCGCCATGGATGCCGCCAACATCTTGAAACCGGCCTTGGCACGTGGTGAGTTGCGTGCGATCGGTGCGACGACACTGGATGAGTTTCAGAAATACTTTGAGACCGATAAAGCGTTGGAGCGTCGTTTCCAAAAGGTGATGGTCGATGAACCCTCTGTTCCGGATGCCATCTCGATCCTGCGTGGTCTGAAAGAGCGTTACGAAAACCACCACAAAGTGCGGATCAAAGACGAAGCGATCATCGCATCCGTTGAGCTGTCACACCGTTACATCACCTCACGTTTCTTGCCGGATAAGGCTATCGACCTGGTCGATGAGGCGGCAGCGAAACTGCGACTCGAGATGAACTCCGTACCTGACGAAATCGATGAACTGGATCGTAAGGTACGCCAGATGGAGATCGAACGCGAAGCGATCCGTCGTGAGAACGATCAGGGGCGTATCGATGAGTTGACCAAAGAGATCGACGACTTGAACGGCAAACGTACCGCAATGCGTGCAAAATGGCAGAGCGAACGCGACCTGCTCGAGAAGGTTCAGAAGAACAAACAGCTGATCGACGAGTATAAACTTGAAGCTGCTGCTGCTGAGCGTAGCGGTGATTATGGCAAGGTAGCCGAACTCCGTTACGGTAAGATTCAGGAGGCCCAAAACGAGATTACCCGGTTGCAGGCTGAGATCGAAAAGAGCCATGCAGGCGGCGCCATGATCAAAGAGGAGGTCGATGCCGAAGATATCGCCGAAGTGGTTGCACGTTGGACCGGAATTCCGGTAAGCCGTATGATGCAGAGCGAACGTGAAAAGCTTCTCCAGATGGAGAGTGTACTACATGAACGGGTGATCGGTCAGGACAAAGCGATCGAAGCGATTGCCAATGCCGTACGTCGTAGTCGTGCCGGCCTGCAGGATGCCCGTCGTCCGATCGGTTCCTTCATCTTCCTGGGTACGACCGGTGTCGGTAAGACTGAGTTAGCCAAGGCTTTGGCAGAGTATCTGTTCAACGATGATACGATGATGACGCGTATCGATATGAGTGAATATCAGGAACGTCACAGCGTTTCACGACTGATCGGAGCGCCTCCCGGATACGTCGGTTACGATGAGGGTGGTCAGTTGACCGAAGCCGTACGTCGTAAACCCTACTCGGTTGTCCTGCTTGACGAGATCGAAAAAGCCCATCCGGATGTCTTCAACATCTTGCTGCAGGTATTGGACGATGGCCGTCTGACCGATAACAAAGGGCGTACTGTAGACTTCCGCAACACGATCATCATCATGACTTCGAACATCGGTTCACCGATTATTGTGGAGAACTTCTCGAAATACCACAACGAGACTCCACCCGAAGAGGTGATCGAGAAGACGCAGAATGAGGTCTTTGAGTTGATGAAACAGACGATTCGTCCGGAGTTCCTGAACCGTATTGACGAGATCATCATGTTCACGCCGCTGACCAAAGACGATGTTCGTCAGATCGTTGTCCTGCAACTTGCCCAGATCAACAAAATGCTGGAAGAGAACAGCATGAGACTGGAGGTTTCGGACAAAGCGATCGACTGGTTAGCCGAGAAGGGATTTGATCCGCTGTTTGGCGCACGACCGATCAAACGTACCCTGCAGCGTTATCTGGTCAACGAACTCTCGAAAGAGATTTTGGCCGGAACGGTCAGCCGAGATTCGGTCATCCATGTTGATGCGAACGAAAACGGATTATTCTTTAAAAACTGATTTCAGTAGATCATCTGATCTATCCGAAACTACAAACCGCAGAACATCTAACCGTGTTCTGCGGTTTTTTATTTTATGCCTTTCCGTTGCAAAGCCAAATGACATCCCAAAATTTTACTGATCAATCCCCGTTTCATGTATAATGCCTCATAATGCATCCTCCCAATCGGACATATCTAACAAAAGATCCCGATAAGTCCCCTTGCTATTCCTGCGGAAAAACGGCATATTTGCACTGCATCATTCCAACCTATAAACTTATAACATTTATGGATTGGTTACTTGATTTGGGCTATTTCGGCCTTTTTCTCGGATCATTTATTGCGGCTACGGTCGTTCCGTTCAGCTCGGATGTCCAACTGATCGCCATGCTGGCAGTCGGGGGGAATGTGTGGCTTTGTGTGGGAGTGGCCACACTCGGCAACTGGCTCGGCGGACTGACCTCTTATTGGTTGGGTTGGCTCGGTAAATGGGAGTGGATCGAGCGTTTTCTGCATATTAAACACGAAACCCTCGTTAAACATAAAAGTAAAATCGACCGTTTTGGAGCGTGGCTCGCTTTATTGACCTGGTTACCCTTCGTTGGCGATGTCTTTGCGTTAGCTTTAGGATTCTATCGTGTCAATTTTCGCTCTTCGGCTCTATTGATGTTAGTCGGTAAAGGAGCTCGTTTTGTCATGTGGGCACTTCTCTATCTGTGGAGCCAACCCATGCTCTCTTGACCTGATCCTCTGACCACAACCAAGCTCTATATAACCGCAACAAGTTTATACCCCCATTAGAGACAACAAAAAAGAGAGGCACCATCTCAATCGTGCCTCTCTTTTCTATTTGATTAGGAATGCGTATTTTCCATATACAGATGGGAATTGCTCACTACTGCAACCTCTCTGCACGTTTCTCCTATCATAACTTTAAACACGTCCGACATACATACCCTTACACTCCATCCTGCATATCGTTTCATACTTTATCTGCAAGGACCTATAGAGTGGTGGATGTGTTATATGCATAGTAACCTATTGAATACCGAACCGGTATCTATTCAACAGCTACAAATTTCTCCACTGTGGATCGCAACAATTGGGTATCCGTCTTCGGACAAAACCCGCACTCCACTTTCTTAACGTACACGACGTTTGAAGATCCACGCATCCGGGAATGAACCGGCACATTGCTGCTTGAGCCTCTTGGCCTGTTGCTCTGTTGCCGCTAACGAGGTATAAATCATAATTTTCCCATTATCGAGCGGCAGTTTATAGTAGGAAAGCGTATTATCAATTTGTTTGGCCTGTGCAATAAATTTGTTTGCATTGGCATCCGTGCTATAGGTTCCAACCACCACATAATAGCCCATCTGCCCAGGTGCCACAGTCGATGTAGCGGGCGAGGCCGAAACAGCCGGTTTTGTTGGAGCTGTTGTTGCAGGTGCAGGCTGAGCTGTCGGTTTGGAAGCAGACGCTGTCGCCTCTTCTGAATCGTCAGCCGCCTCATCTGTCGTCGCAGCAGGCTGATCCGTAGCCGTCTGTGTGCGAGGCGTTGCAGGCGTCAATTCTTCCCACTCAATCGCCTCGTCTTCGTATGAATAGGTACTGCGATTAAGCAAAGTGATCGCTCCGTAAGAGATCGCGCCTCCGATAATAATTGCACCAAGTACCCACCATATGATCTGACGGACCTCCATTTGCCGAGGAACTCTTGCAGGTTCAGGTCGAATGGGATTCATAATCTCATTCAATCCTGGAGCCGGATAGAACCGCTTTTCACGGATTTCCCCTACCGAATCGATGCGAACCACCTCTTCACTGCGAACAGTTGCCAGCCAACTGTCATAAATAGCTCTGGCCTGTATCTCTTCCTGATTATTATTTTGTGCGATTAACGCTACAATATTCAAAAAATCAGGATTCTCAGTCTCAGCATAAATCACCAGATTGAGCGGAGGGGTAATCATCCCTTTTTTCTCCATCACCGGAGGGCGGGTAATCACCTTTAATGATCCGATTTCGGGCAAATTGATACTCTGGCGACGAACCAGTGCATTGAAAATAAGTGTACTGATAGAATCCATGGCTTTAGGCTTATAGGTTTTATTTGCGTTTGCCAGATTTCCCGGCAACCGTTTTTTTCAACGGGGATGGTGTTAGTGGTGCTTGCTTTAACGCACGCCACAGGATGACGACACCTGCCACAATAAACGGAATGCTCAACAGTTGCCCCATGTTCAACACCATATGCTGTTCGAAATCCACTTGTGGATTTTTGATAAATTCGATCAAGAAACGGGTACCGAACAGAATAATCAAGAAAAAGCCGAACATCACTCCGGGCCGACGGCGTGCCAAATCCTTTTTATAGTACATCCAGAGTAGGATCACAAACAACACCAAATAACACAAGGCTTCATAAATCTGTGTCGGATGTTTGGGAAGGGTTTCGCCGTCGCGTACGAAAATAAAGCCCCAGGGCAAGGAGGTAACGGTTCCATAGATCTCGGAGTTCATCAAATTGCCCAATCGTACAGCGACTCCACTGATGGCAACTACGATACTGATTCGATCCAACGACCAGATATAGGGCAATTTATTTTTCCGGGAGAACAGCCACAAGCCGATCAACAGGCCGACTGCCGCCCCGTGACTGGCCATACCACCTTGACGGATATCGAGAATTTCGACAGGATGGGTCAGGTAGTATCCTGGATCGTAGAAGAGGCAGTGTCCTAATCGAGATCCCAAAACGGTCGAAATCACTCCGAACCAAAAGACCGAATCAAAGGTTTTTTCGCTCAACCCTTCACGGATCATGATATGGTGGAAAATGTAGGCGCTGATTCCGAGAGCTACCGCCCAAAGCACCCCGTAATAACGGACCTCGAACGAGCCGAGATGAAACAGGGCCGGATTAACATCCCATGTAACGACAAGTGGAAGAATACTTTCCATGTGTGTTGATTAGATATGAACAAAATAAGCAAAATACACGCAATAGAATGCTGTTTCAATGAAACTTCAGCATTGAATGCATGCGGTGTACACAACAAACGTAATGAATGTCAAACATTGCAAATTCTCCCCGTATGGTGAAATTTTTGCAAAAACGCATCCTATAATTTTCAAATATACGCAATTTCTTGTATCTGCGGTTTGGGTTAACGGATAATTTCCCTCAATGGGCAAACAGCTGGCAGGGCGGATGTACAAAGAACCTCTGACAAAGAATTTGTTGGCATTCGAACAGAGACCCGGAAACACGATACACAATGCGAAACGGCCAGGTCTAATTGGCTGACCAGTGAATCTGCCCCAACCATCAACTCTGCTTCCGGCAAACCCATATTATTAAGACCTGCGGAACAATCAGAGTGGTAATACTAACCCTTATGCTGCAACAAAATCGGGGAAAGGCTAAAAAGCCCTATTCAATCAATAAAAACAAGACAACACAGACTATCGGACAACTTATTATATCCTTTCATAGAACAAATGAGGCAGATCGCTTCTTTCTATATACCATAGGCCTCACAATAAAACCTATACAACGATACAGGCTCTGAAACAGCTAAATAGGTCTGCAGATTATATAAAAGTGAAACGAGGCAAGAAAAACAGAGTAAGTCAACTGAGGATTGATTCCAACAGCTATACACTTTTAGTCGCCAATACAGGATTGGCTTTAGGAGCCTCCTTGGCCAAAGCGAACGAGAAGGTGCTGCCTTCACCCAATTTGCTACGCAGAGTGATGACCTGTCCGTGCGCTTCAAGGATATGCTTGACAATCGCCAATCCCAAACCGGTTCCTCCCTGTTCCCGAGAACGGCTCTTATCAACCCGGAAAAAGCGTTCAAATACGCGTGGAATATACTCTTCAGCAATACCCACCCCGTTGTCAGCCACTTCGATCATCACACGATCAAACATATCGACGAAACTGACCGTAGTTGTTCCATTGTCACGGCCATATCGCACCGAATTGATCAGCAGGTTCATAATTACCTGGCTAATTTTGCGACGATCCGCATAAACCAATACCGGTGGTTGGAAATTGCTTGTACCAATGCGGAATGTAATATGCCGGGCCGAAGCCTCTATCTCGATCGATTCGGCAATCTCTCGTACCAACGCCACAATATCGAACCGCTCCGGCTCCAACACAAGCGAACCCGACTCGAGTTTGGAGATCTCCTCCAAATCTTGCACGATATTGATGAGCCGATCTATACTTTTTTCAGAGCGTTCGAGGTATTTACGATTGATATTTTCGTCTTCCAATCCCCCGTCAAGCAGCGTCAAAATGTATCCTTGTATGGTAAAAATCGGTGTCTTGATCTCGTGCGACACATTACCGAGAAACTCCTTGCGGTAACGCTCATTCTCTTTCAGCCGTGCAATTTCACGGGCATTCTTTTCGGCCCACAGATTCAATTCGTCTTGCAGCCCACTAACCAGATCATGAGTCGGAGGCAGATCATGGGTTCGGATATTCTTTGAGAGCAGGACCTGATAAATCGGCTTGATCCGATAACGCACGAAGAGATTAAACAGGTAGTGTGCAGCAAAAAAGAGCAAGACAAACAGCCCGCATGAACAGATCAAAATTGGAGTGGGTTGCAGCGCCAACACCACTCCAAAAACAATGCTGATAAAGGCTGCAACAGTTGCAACAGCCAATGCCGCCCCTGCCGTGGTTTTGATCTTGAATCTCATCATGCTGCGCAACCGGTTAGGCCTTAGGCTGATACTGTTTCATCAGCTTGGTAATGTATTTACCCACAATGTCAAATTCGAGATTGACCGTCGAACCCACTTTCAAGGTATGGAAATTGGTGTGTTCGTATGTGTAGGGAATGATCGCTACCTGAAATGACGAAGCCTGTGAATTGACAACGGTCAGACTGACTCCATTGACCGCTACAGACCCTTTTTCTACGGTTATGTTACCGGGAGTTGGGTCGTATTCAAATGTATAGTACCAACTGCCGTCTGCTTCACTGATCGCTGTACAACGAGCAGTCTGATCGACATGTCCCTGGACAATGTGTCCATCCAACAGTGCATCAGGACGCATACTCCGCTCCAAGTTGACCAAATCTCCCGGTTGGAATTCACCCAAATTGGATTTGACAAGCGTCTCGTGGATCGCAGTTACGGTATAGCGAGGTGCATCCAACTCGACAACAGTCAGACAGACTCCATTATGAGCAATGCTTTGATCAATACGCAATTCATTCGTAAATGGGGCTTCAATGGTAATGTGCTTATTGCCTTGATCTTCACGGACGGCAACGACACGTCCTGTAGCTTCAACGATTCCTGAAAACATGATCTTTGTTTGATTAATATAAAGTTCCAGCCGCTTTATCCCTGATGCTACACCAAGAAGCACGGCCACTACCGACATACAGTTAGAGGTCACAGAACAGACACTATAAAAGCAAGTTCGTCGCTCTTCAAACCCTTTCTGTCAATGTTACGAAACAAAGATCACAAAATTTTCTTGATAATGACACCTTCGACCACAAACAATTTGCGGATTGCCTCCCGTTTGATGGAAATCGGATCATACGCCTCTGTATTTCGAGGCAACAACAACAGCTCCTCTTCATGTGGACTTTGGCGGACAATCCGTATACCTTTAAACGTCTCGGAAAGGATCAGACACATTGCTCCGGGGAGCAGTTCGTCGGGATTTTGACGACGCAACAGGACGTAACTTCCCGCCGGAACCTCAGGCTGCATGGCATCGCTCAAAGACAAAGCGGCCAGATCGCAACGTTTCAAAGGCGGGAAATCAATATAAAATTGGGGTTGAAGAGGCTGTTCTCCATCGGTTCGCTCAAGCATTTCGACCGCTTCGACCGCATCCATGCCATAACAAGGAATCCCCGAGTTTTTACTGGAGCTTTTTTGGTCGATCATCATCTCTCCTTCGCCGGTGAGCAACCAACCTTTGCTGATGGAGGGATATTTGGCAGTGATCAATTCGGCCAAATCGTGGCTGATCCCATTATTACCTTTTTTGATCTGGTACAGGTTTTCACTTCGCTTCAGGCCGATATGCAGCGCAAAAGCATTAATAGACAATCCTGTCCATTTGATCACCTGTTCGAGACGGTGCCACTTTTCAGTATTAGGAATATTATTTGACATGTTGGTGGAATTCGTGTGTTATGTAGTAAGTAACCGCACAGTGAGGGAGTTGGGTTCAGAAATTCTTCCTGTCAAGAAGCTGGAAATCGGGGGTGAAAATTTGTATTAACGCTAAAAAAATTGCACCTTTGCATTCACAAGTTTCACATGCCTCCGTAGTTCAATGGATAGAATGGCAGATTCCGGTTCTGCTGATATGGGTTCGATTCCCGTCGGGGGTACTTTGATTGGGCAGAAGTTTTCTTCTGCCTTTTTTATTGCACACCGTTGTCTGTCTGTAAGAAGAGTATCTCATCTTCGTCTCCATTCCTTTTGAAAATTGATGATCCAATCTCTTTTTACCCTCGTTGCGAATTACTCTCTTTGAATGACTTATCTGTTTTTCTTAATCAGTTTACTCAGTTTGTGTCAATAGTTCCGAATCATTTGTCCGGAGGTATTGGTAAGTGTACGCTCATGGTGTGATCCATTGTTTGAAAAAAATACGTTCATCCCTTCAGATCGCATTCATTTATTAATGACAAGCGAGATGCCACAATTGCATTTATTTTGTTATCTGGCAATCCAATAGCGTATTTTCGTATAACAATAGTGTCTCCACGTTTTCATTGCGACGCCTACCCAATCCTGGCATACAGCTCCTAAACCTTTGGTTTCGCTATCAGAATCTGAAAATTTAGTATTGTAGTGGATGAAATAGCGTATTATTCCGTCTTTTTATACGAAATTAATAAAAATATTGAAAGGTATTCACTCTTTTCAGCCTTTTTAGAACATTGAATTATCCCAATTATTCAATGATTTTTGATAGATAGAGTAAAAACACTTTACAAGTAAATTAAACTTGTATATATTAATATATTTGATTTTCTGAATATTATATATTACATGTGAAATATTTAAAACTTAACAAGTAATTTTAATAATCACACAGAACTGTCACTTTATGAACATGAAGAACGAACCGTATAGGACAATATTAAACCTAAATATTGTATAGACTATTCACAAAATACTGAGGGATTATTTTGAAAATCAATGGATGACAACCCCATTTGTTAGCAAAGAGGACAAAATAAAGAGACGACCTCAGCATGTGAGGTCGTCTCTTTATAATATTATCGGTCACACTAATATTTAACCGTTGTAATAAACCAAGGGCAAGACAAGGAGCAGTAACAACATTAACCAGCTTTTAGGACTGCCCACCAACAATACAGACAGCTCTCACCCTCTTAGCACTGATTGCCGCCCCTCGAATAGCAATTACGGATGCATGTAACTCTCGATATCTTCGGTAGTAGCTGGAGCCCGACGGTTGCCCAACATACGATTGCCATCGGGAGTGATCAACATATCGTCTTCGATACGAATACCTCCAAACCCGATATATTCCCGGGTTTTCTCAAAATTAATAAACCCGTTGCCGAGCCCCTCTTTTTCCCACTTGTCGATCAGGGCAGGAATAAAGTAGATACCCGGTTCAACCGTCATGATCATACCCGGTTTGAGTCGTTTGCCCATCCGCAACGAAGAGAGTCCCGGTGTCTCACTGCGCATGGATTCTTCGTCGTAACCGACATATTTTTCACCGATATTCTCCATGTCGTGTACGTCAAGCCCCATTTGATGACCCAACCCGTGAGGCATAAAGAGCGCTTGAGCTCCACAAGCGACAGCATCCTCCATATTGCCCTGCATCAGCCCCAACTCTTTCAGGCCATCGGCAATAACCCGTGCAGCCTCATTGTGCATCTGCCAATAAAACAAGTCAGGTTTAGCCAACTCGAATGTACGGCTATTCGCTGCCAAAACAATATCATAAATAGCTTTCTGGCGGGCAGTAAATTTGCCATTGACCGGAATGGTACGAGTAAAATCGCTGCAATAGTTCATATTGGTTTCAGCACCGGCATCGACCAACAGCAGACGCCCTGACTCCAGAACATTGCCATGATTGTGGTTGTGAAGTGTCTCACCATTCTGGCTGACGATCGACAGGAACGAAACTCCGGCTCCATACTGACGCGCAATACCATCGATTGCACCGGCAATCTCCTGTTCAACCACACCTGGACGACACATCTGCATCACCTGCAGGTGCATTTTGGTACCAATCGTACAAGCTCTTTCGATCTCGTCGATCTCATCCTGCTCTTTGATTTCGCGCAACGCCACTACAGCTTTGGCCAATTCAACCGAAACCTGCTCTTTGAGGGCAGCCGGTTGCAAGCCGAGCAGTTCACACAACATCAGGGTCACCTCACCCCGATAAGGAGGCAAATAGTGAATCTTCCGGCCTTGGGCAATTGCCTTCTTTACCGTTTCGGCCAGTTGAGCCAATCCGGCCGTCCGGGTTACCCCCACTTGCTGGGCCTGCTCAGCCAACGATGGTTGCGGACCCATCCAGATAATATCATCGATCGTGTAATCCTCTCCGAACAACATATCCTCTCCTGAGTCCGCGTCAAGAATACCGGCAAATTCGGGATGATTCAAACCAAAGAAATAGAGGAAAGTACTATCCTGACGGAATGGGAAAGTATTACTCGGATAGTTGGCAGAAGCTTCGTGGTTTCCAGGGAGCAGAATCAAACCACTGCCAACACGCTTACGCAGCGCCTCTCGACGACGTATATACGTTTTTGCTTCAAACATGGTAAAAAAGTTGTTGGTTGGATCGCCGGGTATCGACGATCCGATCTACTTCGTTGTGGACAGGGATCACTTTTGCAAATGCCTGCCAGTTATGGAAGAGATCGTTCAAAAGTAACAAAAACTTGTGGCAATCTTGCTATCTTTGTCGGGAAAAAGAGAAGGCCACAACGTAGTTGCAGAAGAAATTTTGTTATCTTGGAAATCAATATCTGCGCTACATCCGTTTTCCAATAAAAAGATCTTGGTTACCCCGATTGAGATCTGCATAGTCAGTATAAACCGCCCAAAGGGAATATCTGGGTTAATCAAGGAGATTGAACGGACAGGCTACTCAAAAAACATGGAGAGATGAAAATTGCGATCGTAGGAACAGGATATGTCGGGCTGGTATCCGGTACCTGTTTTTCTGAAATGGGAATCGAGGTGATCTGTGTCGATGTGGATCGGGCAAAAATTGAACGACTCCAGCAGGGTGAAATTCCCATTTACGAACCGGAACTTTCTGTACTCGTCCAAAAGAACATGAAGGCCGGACGTCTCTCTTTCGCAACCGATTTGGCCTCTCATTTGGATGAAGTCGAGGTAGTCTTCATCGCGGTCGGAACTCCGCCTGATGAAGATGGATCGGCCGATCTGCACTACGTATTGGAGGTGGCTCGTGAATTCGGCGCCGCCATCAACAAATACACACTGCTGGTCACCAAAAGCACCGTCCCCGTCGGTACTGCAGCTCGAATCCGAAAGGTGGTCGATGCTGAATTGAAACGACGCGGGGTAGAAGTAGAGTTCGACGTAGCCTCTAACCCCGAATTTCTCAAAGAGGGTAGCGCAGTCAAAGATTTCATGAGTCCGGATCGCGTAGTCGTCGGCGTAGAAAGCGAACGGGCACGCGAACTGATGCAACGACTTTACCGTCCTTTCCTGTTGAACAATTTCCGGGTGATCTTCATGGACGTACCCTCTGCCGAGATGACCAAATATGCCGCCAACAGCATGTTGGCCACCCGAATCAGTTTTATGAATGATATTGCCAACTTGTGTGAACTGGTTGGAGCCGATGTCAACATGGTACGGCGCGGGATCGGAACCGATATGCGCATTGGCAATAAATTCCTCTATCCGGGATGCGGATATGGCGGCTCATGTTTCCCCAAAGATGTGCAAGCCCTGATCCGAACAGCCGAAGAAAACGGCTACCAAATGCGGGTCTTGAAAGCTGTCGAAGAGGTCAATGCCCATCAAAAACGGGTACTGTTCGACAAGTTGAATCGCCATTTCAACGGAGATCTCAAAGGGCGTAAGATTGCGTTATGGGGTCTGGCCTTCAAACCCGAAACCGATGATATGCGTGAAGCAACGTCAGTCGTGCTGATTCGACTGCTGATCGAGGCAGGGGCAGAGGTGACTGTTTACGACCCCGTAGCCATGAACGAATGCCACCGCGTAATCGGCAACCAGGTTCACTATGCTGACGATATGTATGGGGCAGTCATTGGAGCGGATGCTTTGTTGTTGGTAACTGAATGGAAACAATTTCGGGTCCCCAACTGGGAGTTACTTAAAAAGACGATGCATACACCGTTGATTTTTGACGGACGCAACATTTACGATCGGGACGAACTGGAGACGGCAGGATTCACCTACTACTACATCGGAAGCAATGCAACTTGCTGATATTTTTATAAACTTGCCGCTTCGACACAATCCGATTCTTTCCTAAGATTCAATCTATCGATCTGTTAGTGCGACCAAAGGACATCGCTCTTACCGACAATACAATTTTGCTAACACAACACGACTTTTGCTATTATCCCAAAAGCAACATCAGCTTGTAGAAAAACCCATCAAAAGAAGTTTTATATTAATTTTCCCAAGTTGGTTCGATATTTCTCATTTTAGATCAATCATCACTGCCTATGACTTGGGCAGGAGTTTTGTAAATACCAGACCTACAAAGACAATTTTAATAGCTGCTCTCCACAGATTAGTATCCATATCAGATAAGAGCACAGAGCCATATCGAAGTTCGATTTGGCCAATTACAACAAAAGCAGTTATTTTGCGCCAAATTTCAGAGATTCATGTATATAAAACCGCCAAAGATTATTCGTACGATATTTCCGTCTCTGATTTGGGAGATGCCTCCCTCCGATGAGGTTTATCTCACTTTTGATGATGGACCGACGCCCGGAGTAACTGAAGAGATTCTCGAACAGTTGGCCAAATACGATGCGAAAGCTACCTTTTTCTGTCTTGGCAAGAATGCTGAAATGCACCCTGAACTTTTCGAGCGGATCAAAGCCGAAGGACATCGTATCGGAAACCATACATACAGCCATCAAAAGGGTTGGCGGATGACTCTCGAAGCCTATCTCGAAGATGTCGAACTGGCCAATAACCTGTTGCATACAGACCTGTTCCGACCTCCTTATGCGCAAATCAAACCGTCGCAAGCACGCCGTCTGAGTGAACATTACAACCTGATTATGTGGGATGTCCTCTCGCAAGATTACAACAGACAGATCTCTCCTCGTCTTTGTTTGCGTAATGTGACCAAACATGTCCGTGGCGGTTCTATTGTCGTTTTTCACGATTCACTCAAAAGCTATCGGAATATGTCCTACGCTCTGCCTCGTACTTTGGATTTTCTGTACGAACGAGGGTTGAAATGTGTAGGAATTGAGATTTAATTGGTTCATGGCGGTACATTGGCGTACCACTGTTGAGACAAGAATCGACGTCAATAAGGTTGTACTACCGACACCGTGAACTACGTCCATAAAAAGCTGTTAGTTTTTCAATAACGGGTATGAAAAAGAGACGCAACATCATCGTAGCTGTAACCGGAGCCAGCGGTTCGATCTATGCGCGGCTATTGTGTCAAAGACTGGCACAGGCCGAAGAGGTAGGCGATATTGCCCTGATCGTAACTCGTAACGGAGATGCCGTATGCCAGTACGAAGATGACACTACCTGGATGGAAAATCCTCGTTTAACCCGTTATCACAACGATAATCTTTTTGCACCGCCAGCTTCCGGATCAGCCTCATTCGACGCCATGGTGGTTATTCCCTGTTCGATGGGTATGGCAGGGCGTATAGCTGCCGGTATTTCGAATGATTTGGCCAGCCGGGCTGCCGATGTGATGCTCAAAGAGCGCCGCCGTCTGATTTTGGTGCCACGTGAAGCCCCCATGAGTACGATCCATTTGCGCAATTTGACCACTCTGTCCGAATGCGGCGCCATTATCTGCCCTGCAGCTCCGTCGTTCTATTCCCACCCCCAAGATATCGAAAGCCTTTGCGGAACCATCATTGAACGAGTACTTACTCTGCTGGAAGTGGACACACCCCACTACGAATGGACCGGGAAACCGGATACAACACATTAACCGAAAATCCTCTCTTTGGCAACTGTAGTAACACTTCTGGCATATTCTAACATATCAACAGAAGTGTAACAAACGTGCAACGCCGATCTGAAAGAACCGGATAAAAACGGTTGCCACCATTTTATCATTTGGTGTCTCTTGCTATTTTTGTATAGCCATCAGGATAGGAATCTTGAAATTCCGCCAACGGCAGAAACCGATCATAATCGAGACGTACATCAATTGCCATGCCTGTCAATGAAAAAAATACAGTGATTTCGCAACGCATACAACTGTTGAAGGAAAAGGTAGCCTTGCTGCCCGATTCTCCTGGTGTGTACCAGTTTTTGGGTGCAGACGGCAAAGTGATCTATGTGGGCAAGGCCAAAAACCTGAAACGGCGGGTTTCATCTTATTTTCTGACACGCGCTGACCATACGCCCAAGGTGCGGGTTATGGTGGGTAAAATCGTCGATCTGCGTCATACGGTAGTGGCCAGTGAAAGCGAAGCATTTCTGCTGGAGAACAACATGATCAAGAATCTCCAGCCCCGTTACAACATTCTGCTCAAAGACGACAAGACCTATCCTTGGATTGTGATCCGTAACGAACCCTTCCCGCGGGTACTCTCGACCCGCCGTTTTGTTCGAGACGGCTCGCAATATTTCGGTCCCTACGCCTCGGTATATATCCAAAAAGAGATTTTAGAGATGTTGCGAGGGATCTATCAGCTGCGGACCTGTTCGCTCAACCTGGCAGCTGACCAAATTGCTAAAGGGAAATACCGGGTCTGTCTCGAATATCATATCGGCAACTGCAAAGGACCTTGTATCGGACAACAAAGCGAAGAGGAGTATCGCGAAAGTATCGGCATGGTAGCCTCACTGCTCAAAGGGGATACCCGCGCCACACGCGAATACCTGCAACAACGGATGACCGAAGCCGCTGCAGAGATGCGGTTTGAAGAGGCCGGACGTTACAAAAAACGGTTGGAACTGCTGGCCGGATATCAGAGCAAGTCAGTGGTCGTAAGCAATACGCTGGGCAGTATGGATGTCTTCTCACTGATTGTGGATGAAGGGATAGCTTTCTGCAATTTTATGCGTATTGCCCAAGGTTCGATTGTCAACACCTTTACCGTTGAGTTGAAGCCCGGTTTGGAAGATGAGCCCCGTGATGTGCTCTCCTATGCCATCACCAGTATTCGTGATCGGCTGCAGGGGCGATTGCAGCGTGAGGTATTGGTGCCTTTCTTGCCCAACGAAGAGCTGTTCGAAGGGATCACTTTCAACATTCCCCAACGCGGCGACAAACTCCGTCTGTTGGAGCTGTCAGAACGGAATTGTCGGCTCTATCGACTCGAAAAGCTCAAACAGATCGAGATCAAGGATCCGGCCAAACATGTGACCCGGGTGATGGCAGCCCTGCAAAAAGAGTTGCACCTGAAAGTAGCGCCACACCATATTGAATGTTTCGATAACTCAAACCTGCAAGGAACCAATCCGGTCGCTTCGTGTGTGGTATTTCGCGATGGCAAGCCTTCACGAAAGGAGTACCGCCATTTCAACATCAAAACGGTGGTCGGTGCCAATGACTTCGCTTCGATGGAGGAGGTGGTGACACGACGATACAGCCGTCTGCTGGCCGAAGGAGCCGAGCTACCTCAATTAATCGTGGTGGATGGCGGCAAAGGGCAGTTACGGTTTGCCTATGAGACGCTACAACGATTGGGGTTGGAGCAACAGATCGCGATTGTCGGTTTGGCAAAACGAATCGAAGAGGTCTATTTCCCGCACGATCCAATGCCTTACTACATCGACCGCAACAGCGAAGCGCTCAAAGTGCTGATGCATATTCGTGATGAGGCACACCGGTTCGGTATTACCTTCCATCGTCAGAAACGTTCGCTGGCCTTTATCAAAAGTGAGTTGGAACAGATCCCCTCTTTAGGCAGCCGTTCAGTCGAAAAATTATTGCAGCGTTTCCGGACGATTTCCCGTATCCGCAAAGCCACCATGGATGAGTTAACCGAGGTGATCGGGGCACATCGGGCTTCGGAGGTAATACGCTATTTTGCCAATGCCCCCAAAGAGTCCGCAGATCAAAACCCCACTGATCAATCGACAGCAGACAAGAAAACGAAGCAATAAAGCTTTTCACATCGTTCCACTGCTATTTCTAAGCCCAGCTACAACAGCTCAAAACCAGATAACAATCATCTCTTTACTGTAATAAAAACAAACGTGAACAGTTAATGCTGCTGTTCACGTTTGCTTTACTTTTCATTTGGTATCGGAATTAAAGCGTTTATTGGATTACATTCTGATACAAACTAATTATTTAATATTTACCAAATTAACACGTTCAACAGACAGGAACTGATAACTTGCTGTGCAGGCTTTTTTTTCCGACCATCCAACCAAGCTAACTGACAATTGGATTACAGATTGCTATGCCCGATTGCACATCCGCACGCAACTAAAAAACAGCAAGTATCTTCAGTACGATACGACCGATATTTACCTATTTCGCAGAAGTATGCCGAACTACTTCCAGTGCTCGCAGGAAGGTCGAAGCAGTCCATCCCATCATTTCGCTACAGGGATATTCATTGTCATTGATCTCACCTGTCCGGGTATATTTTTCATAAATAAAACCGGGATGACGTTGTCCGTCTCCATATTTGAACGGTCGATGGGTAGCAGGGTGAGGATCAAGGAAGTTTGCCGTTACCGTATTGAGCCACTTCAAAGCGACCTGATAGGCCTCGGGTTGGTAGTCGTAATTTTCGAGTGCTCCCATAGCCAAAAACTGCACAGGGGCCCATACGGCTCCATCTCCCCACTGATAGAGAATGGGCTGATCAGAGGGTTCACATACGACCAAACCGCCCGGAGAGTCGAAAAGCTTAAGATTTTCTACAACTCGGGCAGCCTCTTTGGGTGTAGCGAAGTGCCAATAGAGCGGCATCAGGGTCATCACAGAGGCAATGGAGCCGTGACGCTGATTCACAAAATCATAATCCAGGAAAAGTCCACGCTCCTCATCCCACAGATATTTTCGGATCAGCTCGGCCCGCCGGACGGCATGTTTTTCCCAACGACTACCGTTTGAAATCTTCAGTTGACGCTCGAGCCAGCCCAAAATACGTTCGTACTGATACAAGTTTGCATTCAGATCGATCGGAATAAAATCTTTGCAACGCCCGTCAAATCGAGGGGTAAAATCCATCGTTTCGGCCTCAGCCAGACGGTGGCTCGCTATCAAGACCTTGACACTATCCGATGCCTCTTTATCGAGTTGGAAACGATGCAGCAACACCTTGTCATAAAAGTTGAGCAACGTAGCTGAATCGGCATGTTCACCATAACGTTGCAGGCCCGGGATCGGGGTAGAGTGATCCTCGATGGTATTTCCATTCGCATTGGTCCAGAATTCATACTCCTTGAGCAACGCTTGATAGGCCCGATGCAGCCAGGCGGTGTCCTTTTGAGGTGCTTTCATAAAATAGCTCTGCACCATCATACCGAAATAGGGAGTCTGACTGCGATCTTCTCCCCAACCATTCGCATTGGGAATAAACCCCAACTGCTCTATCTCGTAAATAAAATTGTCGATATTGTTTTTGGCCTGCTCGAAAAAGCCCTGCCGCATCAACCCTTCGTTGATGAAATAGAGGTCCCAATAGTATAATGTTCCGGGGTTTAAGGCAAAGGAAAAGGGAGCTGGCAGAGTAGCTACGGTATCGACATAACGATCCCAACTGTTGCGGATATGGTTTTCAATTTTCGGCCATTGGTCCGGATGAATCGGTCGTAATGTCGTATCGGGTTGAGCATGGAGCGCCAACGCTCCACAAACGGTCGCCAAAGCGACAACGATTTTGCAAAGTTTCATAGGTTAGTCTTTGGGGTTTATCTTTCAAAGATAATCATCTCTGGGCCAAAGGCAATCCTCTTGTCAATGAAATATTTGCATGGTGAGGTTCGTTCTATCGGTAATTCGGATTAAAATTGTAACTTTGCCCCATGAAGTTACGAAAAGAGTGTAATTTATTGGAAATGAGCGTAGGTTAATTGCTCTT
>OGMF01001307.1_pt1 | contig 24648 bp, 20 predicted proteins | sample 1572921 | NCBI WGS metagenome assembly OGMF01 (sample SAMEA2581919, study PRJEB24529) | metagenome | biome: Human gut stool | place: China | collected 2011 | reverse complement strand
ACTGCATCGCCGTGGAGGACGAATACGGCAACACCCCGGCACAGCGGGCAGAACTGGACTGGCTGCTGTACAATAAGCCCTTGGAGTACGTACAGCTTGTACTGGGTGGGGAGATCGAACATTGCCTCTCGCTCGACTGCGAACACGGCAGACCGGAAGATTGATCGTCACCCTGCTCCATTTTATTTTCCAACGAATCCGACACTCCACGAAGCGCACTTGCACTTCTTGGAGTGCCGGATTATTATTAAGGATTCATTTCTGAAACAGACGACAACCGTGTATCCTCGACCTTCGCATGGAATAAATCTTGTATAACATTCCTCAATCTCTTTGCGGATTTATTGACCGGCTCCGTTTCCTTCACCGACTGGATGACATTTTTATACTCGCCTTCCGGGATAACTGCCACAAAATCCAGAAACAGCTTTGCCCGCGATGCACCAACATAAAAAACCATACCATTCTTTCCGGCAAACGAATCGGGTTTCAAATCCACCATAATAATCGCTGTTGCTTCTAGCCCCTTGAAGCGTTGTGCAGTTGTCATGCGATAACGCTTACGTTTGTAACAATAGTACCAGTACTTGTCTGCACCTTCATCAAGCGATTCCAGTCCATCGCGGAGCGCAGTATAAGCCATCGTACCAACTGTCAATAAAACAATATCCGTTACATCCTTTGCCTGAAGGTCATCTAGCACTTTATTGACCGTCTCCACAATCAACGATTCATCATCCAGCAAATGAAATACAGGTTTCTCCACCCGAACAGACCAAGGATCTATAACTTTGGAGCCGCTCCACCGTTTCTGTGGAAGCTGAAGCGGTGTTAAGGAAGTCTGGGAAATCGCACTGGTATTCCGACAATTCTGGTAAAGTGTCAATCTGCAATCACTATCGGTAATGTAACTTGGCAAATCGTATGTCCGATTACGTTCACCTTGAATTGCTTGGTTTCGGTCGTAGAACAGGTAAAATGTTCCACCAGACTGCAAAGCCGCCTCACGCAGTTCATCAATGATTTCAACATTTCTATCACTTTCTTCCTTTGTCGGAAGAAGTGCAAAATCCTGTCCTTCATCAATAATGACATGTTTATACGGGAAGCCTTCTTTATAAAGCCATTCTTCCAGTCCCTCCCAATCATCATAAGAGCCGGCATATTTCTGCGCCAAACCACTGATCGTATAGAAATCTACATTTTCGAACTGCTCATTATAGCTTGCATCTTCAGAATGCCTATGCGTCTGATCAAGATTATCTCGCAAAAGACGATTGTAGCACAAGAACAAAACCTTTTCTCCGGCAACACTATTTCTCCGTGCCTTTTCCACAGCGATCATAGTTTTTCCTGTTCCCGCGGCTCCGTTGATGACGGCCGTAGGCTGTTCCTCCAGAAAATCCAGAATCCGTGTTTGCTCCGCCAAAAGCTTATTGAATCCTTCCAGCATCCGCTGATTCTGATATTTAGGTGTTGGAATCAGGTCAAACCTTGGCGCGAAGAACTTTTCCATCAGCAGCCTGAACTCGCCATCCAGCAATGGCTGCGTTGCATTGCTGACCTCTATCCTGAAAATCCGTTCAATTGCAGGTGTCGGATTTTCCAGATCATCTCCGCAAAGTGTGATTCTTCGGTCAGCTTCCGTCGGCAATGTCAGCTGCGAAAAATGACTTCTCGGCATATCCAGAAACCACACCGCGTGCAAGAATTTGCACTTTGTTTTGAGAGCTCGAATATTATTGTCCTGCTGCTCATCGAAAGCTGACATTAAATAATGTTTGGCGCTCTCTGCCTGCTTATATGGACCATCGTGCGGCATCAATGTTCCATTCGAGTAACACCATTGACCATTTTCATGGTGAATCCTAGAGCCTGCTTTCACTTCGATGCACAAAATGCCCTTCTGCTGGTTCACTACAAGGAAGTCGATCTCCCGCTCCCTGAAGAAGTTTCTCTGATTGATTGTCACCAGCGATAGAGAATGAAACACATAGTAATCGTCTGGCAGGCGGCTGAGTGCTTGAAAAGCCGTAGCTTCGTGACTTGAAGGGTCATATTCGCGCGGTATTTCGGGAATCATCCTTGCCATTTATCCTTACTCCTTTTCGTTGATGCATTGAAGCAATTCTTCCGGCACAAAATGTTCGTCCAATAAAAAACTTGTCCAATCATACTCGCTCAATTGTTCATACTGGCCTACTTCCGTAAACAATGCAACTTTTTGCTGCGGCCAAATAATATCAGGGCGCACACTTTCCCCATTATTCAGCGTAATTTCGATATCCATGCAAGCAATCTTTTCATCATCTTCCGCTATCGTATCGATGATTCTCTGAAGCTTTTCATTTGTTTCCTCTGACAATCCATTGCCCGGATCGGCCAATTCTGCAAGAGCTTCCGAAGATGTCATCCGATCATACTCCGGGTATTCCGGAATAACAAGTGCACGGCTTCCTTTTTGGCAGGTAGAGCTTCGCTGTTCACTATTATTCGTATCAAGCACATCTGCCGAAGATTCCGTATTGGTGGCAACCGCCAAATTCCGCCACTGTTTCAAAAAGGCCGCTGCTTCCATACGGTCGATCTGATCATGATATTTTTGATTATAATAATTGCGCAGACACTTATAGCACGAACCATCGCAATCGCATCCTTCACAAATTGCGATTGCTTTCTCGATAACAGTATTCAAAACCTTGCCATCATCCGTCACCAAGCGACGCACATGACCAGCACCGCCAGCTACTGCATCATAAAGAACAATCGAGTAGATTTGGTACCCGCCTTTTACTTCACGGAACAGTGTTCCCTTGATATCCGTACGCTCAATTCCAAGCTGACGCGATACCCCCTCCAGCAGTGCGTACATAACCGAAAGCATTCGGTTATAATCACTTGCTGCGGAATGCATAAACGTCAGCTTTGCAACATCTGTTTTGAAATCATGCGACAAATAGAATGTTTTGGTCGGCTTTTTTCCGCATACACAGTTATATCCGAACGCCGTCTTATGCGGAATTTTGAATTCAGCTGTTCCCTCCGTTGCATAACCACATACCGGGCAAACAGCATATTCTGCTTTTACGATAACTGCCAGTGTGTCATTTGTTGTGGATTCCACCTCCACTTTATGCCCGTTTGCTTCAAACACCCATTTACCAATTTGGTTGCGGGAAGTGTCACCTACATAATAGTCCTCCGATTTATATTCCCTTTCGGGACGCTTCATAGGAACTTCCTCTGTCTTGAGATCTGCAATAAATCCCATTCGAGGTTCCAGAGTCTGTTTCCAAGCGTTTTTGGGGATTTTTTTATGACAGGAAACGCATTCACGACCTTGAGAAACATCTTCCTTTGTAAAGTTTTCCTGCTTGCAGTCTTGGTTTGGACAAATACTAAAATGACCGATTTCCCAACTATTATCATCTTTCTTCGGCAGCTTGCGAATATACCGGCTGGTATACATTTTTCCATCTGCAACGACCTGTGAACCCGGCGCATACTCTGCAACTGCCATCTGTAAATCTCGGATCAGGCGAAGGTCTTTATCTCCATTTCCTCCTACGGCGATTCGCGTGAGCATCTCTACCGTATCGACTGGGAATCCATACTTCGGAAGGACATTGCTGCGCACCAAGAATTCAATGAGGTTTCTTTTGCCTGCATTATCTTCCTCTGCCATCCGAAATCTTCTCAGTTGGCTATTGCATTTTCCCGCTTCTTCAAATTTATTATTGTCACTATACTCCTTTAGCTTTTTCTCATACTCCTTTAGTGTGTCAAGGTAGTCATTTACAGCTATATTTAGAACACCATCTTCACCTGTCAAATGCTCTACCCATTCCCATGTGTCAATTCCCATCATTGCATGAATATTTTCTGGAATAGATTTTTTCAGACGCTGAAGCAGCCGTTCCGGTTTTTCCTGTAAATACGTCTTAAACTGTTCATAACCATTTTTATTCAAGAAAACGGTCGCATTGTTGCTATTATATACTTCCTGATGATCAGCAAAGAAATCTGCAAGCGCAACGGCATAGATGTGTCTGTATACAACCTTTTTATTTTCAAGTTCGAATACAGGTGCTTTGATTTTTCCGCTGATCATGTCTGTCGGATGCTGATAAAAAGTAAAGTCATGTGAGCTCAGTTTTGCGTAAGTCATGACAAATGCGGCAGAATCCTTGGAACGTCCTGCACGGCCTGCGCGCTGCACATAATTTGCCGGACTGGGCGGGACATCCCGCATATAAACGGTTTCCAACGAACCAACATCAACGCCCATCTCAAATGTGGTGGAGCAGCTAAGCGCATTGAGCTTTTTGTCAACAAAGGCTTTTTGATAGGTAGTCTGCTGGTCTCTGGACAGCTGTGCCGTATGTTCCTTGATATACAGCGGCTTCATATTCTCACTCTGATATAGTTTTGCGTAGTGATTTGTAGCCAATTTTTCAGCAGGGTCATACGGTTCCAACATACCAGAACACTTGACAGAGGCGCAATGGTTCAGACAGTTGTGCGCTGTAATCTTTCCGCACTTCTTGCAGCGATAAAATTTCAGATTCGGATCACCATTTAACCGGATATTAAAATCGCTAGCCTCAAAAGTATAATTATCGCCTTCATTTCCATCTGTTAAAAACAACCAATAATTTTTCAAAAAATCATTTGCCTTTTCTGCGGAAAGATTCAATGCTCGTTTAACCCGTTCCTGTCTCCCATTATAATAATATCCGTTCTCTCCACGAGCGCGCGCCATCCATCCGATGATCCAACTTTTCTTGGCTTCTTCCGCTGTTTTAACGAGTTTAAGCTGCTTTTCCACCATGCTATAGAAAATATATTCATGGTCCGCAGGGCTTAAATTAGCCTCTTTTGCATTCAAACTTCCACTGTAAACTGCGTCCAAAACAAGCAGATTCAGCAGCTGTTTCATGTCCAATGCAGAAATTCCGTATGCGTCTGCCGCCCGCTCCATATCCTCATTTTTCGCAAATTCAAATGACAGCAAACCCATTGATGCAAGGCTGCTGGAGCGTCGAGCATTAAACATCTCGTTCAGGATAGCAATCCACGCATTTCGTTTGCAATCCGATGCCGAGGAGGGCTCTTGCTGCTTATTCCATTCTTTGAATGTGCCGCAATTTTCAAAATATACCGTCAATCGCTTGACAAATTCACTGACCGGAACATTTGTCTGCCCCTCGTGTTTTAACTCTTCCGCCACGTGCCAAATGCCGCGGCGGCGCAAAAATTCCTCGTATGATTTTTCCATATAACTGGCAAAAAACGCTGCTTCGCTTCGACTATCCGAGAAGCACAGGAATTGACGCGCTTTGGAAACAGTTTTGGATGTTTGTGTTTTGCTTTTCCCAAAAATGCCAGACGACACAACGCGTTCCTCTGGCGGGATTGCTTTCTGTTCCTTTTCTGGAAGCTGCTCATACAGCTCTGTTCCGAGAACTGCTGTTACCGCTTCACTGCCAAGATAAAACCTGCGTAGCCGTCCAAACCCGCAAGCAATACATTTCGCAGAAGGTGATTCGCTTGTTTTGGATGGTGGACACTTCGTCACATAGAGATATTTCGACCTATCATGTTCACATAAGCCCTCCAGTTGAACATTCATGGCAGTATCGATCCGCGCACAGATCGGACACAGAACATAGTCGTTTTCGCCTTTACCTGCGTCCTCTGCATCTTCTGTGCCGTCTTCATCCATTAGTTCTTCCGCTTCATTTTCCTTCAGAATATAGTATTCTGCATTATCCCACTGCTTTTGAACCTGATGTAAGGTGTCGTCGTCCGATGTTCCCACAATTGCCGTTCTTCCGCAATGGCTGCAGATGGCACATTCAAAGACAGCAATATCCTGCTCTCCCACTGTCATTTTCTTCTTTCTCTGGAGAAACAGTCTCTTGGGGTCTGTCAATGTGATATATGCTCCCTCCAATGCGCGTACAAAGAAATGATAGCGCGCCTTGATCAGGCTGGCTTTATCTTTTTCTGCGCGAGAACATACATCAATAAAATCAATCAAATCTTGCTGGCTTGTCAGTTCATTATCCTTTACAGCAGCTTGATATAGCTCACTCACTGTCATCGGGCCATTGGACTGAATCAACGACCGAATTGAATGGAATAGCTTGCTGTGAAGACACAGTTCAAAAAGTTTTTCCTCATCCGCCGCATCAGGGGCATAATCCATACCATATTTTTGCAACACTTCTCCCGGTGTATACTTATTTGAGGCTATTTCATGAAAAGCTTCCATCGGAAAGGAATCAAATGCTTTCATGTCCGGCGTACGCACACTGGCACGAATAATATTATCAGGTGTGAAGTTCACTCCGCACAAGTGCTGCGCAAAAGAAACGATCTGAGCATCGGCATCTTTTCCGCCAAGCGTAGCACTTGTCAGGATATACTGCACATTTTGAGCGGCATCAATTCGTGCCCTAAGTCTGCGCATCAGGAGCGCAGTTTCCATGCCCGTTGCACCCTTATAAATGTGTGCTTCATCCAAGACAATGAAACGCAGCTTTGCACCTGTAAAAACTTTATCATCATTCGGACGCAGCATCATATATTCCAGCATGGAATAGTTTGTAATCAAGATGTGCGGCGGATTACTCTGCATTTTTTCACGGGAGATTACTTCGTTCGTGGACGGCTCCATCCCATATATCCGATGATACTGGCTCCGGGCTTCAGGTTCGGTGTATCCGGTGTTGCCATTATAGAGGCCAAAGCGAATCTGCGGATACCCTTTCAGCAAATCACGCATACGCTCGATCTGATCGTTTGCCAAAGCGTTCATAGGATAGATCACAATGGCACGAACCGCATTGCTTAACGTGCCTGCCTCGATTTCTCGAAGCAGACTGTTGACAATAGGAATCAGGAAGCACTCGGTTTTGCCAGAACCCGTACCAGTTGTAACAACAAGGTTCTTGTGATCCATTGCACGTTCTAAGGCTTTGACCTGATGTGCGTACAGAGGTCTATCCAAGGGAATTTCCTTATCCTTTTCTGGGCAGGGTTCCAGTTGATCAAACAGTGGCGATGCCACGCCCTCTGTAATCAGCTGATGAATGCTTTTTGTCGTTTCATAAGAACCGCTCAACTCAATATAGGGGCCTTTGGCAATCATGCCGGGTTTATTTAGTTCTTCACGCAATTCTCGTGCATAGGTTTCGTCCTGAAAATCGAAAGAAGTCGTAATATAATCGACAAAACTTTCTTTGATATTTTCCGAAGCTACAATTGGATTGAACATCGTTATCACTCCACTTCCACGGTATAATTAAAACTATCGGGCAATTTTCCACGTTTACGATCCATTGGATTCAATGCACTTTCACGCTTATTTCGAATACTTCCATACTTTGGATCAATGATGATACTTGCATCATCATAATTTTGCGGATACAGGACACATTCTTTTTCTCCAATGATCCAAATGTTAACTGGGTTGATGGGTTCAAAAATGCTGTCATTCAAATCCGTGTTGAACGCCCTCCAGAAGCCACTCTTTCCATCATAAAATTCCAGCGTTCCACGGTAACAGGGGTATGCGCTTTCACTCTCATAAGGAAATTCCGAAACGCCAAGGTAACACAGTGCTCTTATTCTGAGTGCGTGTTCTTTGAGAGAGATTTTTTCGCTTTTTCCCTTTTCTGGATCATAACAGAGTGCACTCGATAATATCAAACATTTATCTCTGAATCTAAAAGAGTTCGGCTCACCAATTGTCAGTCGATAATTTCCAATCAGGATCTTCTGGGTTTCTTCTTTCCTTCCAAAGATAGACTTTTTCTGCTCAGCCTTTTCAATATAAACCGAGTACGGATATTCCCCTTCTGGAATCTTTTTAGCAAACCGAGGCTCAACAAACTCCGGCTCTGTTTTTAGAGTATATGTCCATACATTATCGTTTGCAACGGAAAGCTCTGCGGATAGATACTTTTCTTTTCCATGCTCTCCAATATAGTTTTCTCCAGCACACCATACCAATGCATCATCTCTAATTTCAAATGGCGGCTTTATAAAGTATTCCTTAAAGCAAATTTTAGCAAGTGCGCAAGACCGATATGCTTCCGTTGTTCCATCTCTAAAAATGTCAAGGAACAAATAAGCAGCCTCACGTTCTTCATGGTTATAGGTTTTCAAATAGTTTCCGACTTCATAACCTTTTTCAGCAGAAGAAAATGCAAGTTGCTGACTTCCTAAGCGTACCTTGCTAGACCATCCTTCCGGTGTGGCAGTTCGAAGAACAGCATTTTGAGGAATATCCTCGTACCACAAATTCCATTCTTTATGGGCAAAAATATTTTCACCCATAAATTCACTCCGCACTACCGGAATGCTGAAACGAATGGTGCCATTCTCATACGGCACTTCAATCGTTTGTTTTCCTGCCTCGGATTGATAAGATGCATTTTCTATGCCAATTGCTGGAATGTTAATCTGCACTGAGTTGGGTTCATCCAAATAAATCGGATAATCCGTTTCAACTGAGAAGCCGGGAATACAGAGATATTTTTTCTCGCATGCAATACGTTCTGACAACAATTCCTGAAGTTCAATTTTGTGTAATTTCCCATCTGGACAAAGCTCTATTTGAATGGTCTCGGCCTGAACATATTGCTCGATTGATACCATAACACCATCCAAATACAGTCTATACGATTCCCACTTTTTTTTCTCCGAAAACTGTATTCTCATTTTTGTTGGTGCAGCATAGATCATGATTGGCACATCATCTTGCTCGTTGAAATAGCTAGCATTCTGCACTGCCGATGCAGAAAAACTGCAGCGAAGCTTCTGCGCTTTTCCGTCTTTGAAAAAGAGGTCTATACCGTTTATACGCAACTGATCTGTACAGGAAAAGTTGACCCTGTAAAGTTCCAAATCATAATTAACACGCTCTAATTGGTCATCTGCGCACTCCAAATCACTATTATAGGGCAAAAGCAAATATCCTGATTCGATTGATGTATCACTGACCTTACCACTTTCACTAAAGCAGATCCAATCGCAGTTAAGTTTTTGGTCTGTACTATAATAAAGCTCGCCATCCGTCCAAATTTCAACCCGGAACGAAAAATCTGTTTTTAGGTAATCACGATATTGCAGAAGCGGCAAAACCATCTTGCTGCTTCTGAGAAAGTTCTCGTCTCTATACAGACGCAATTTGATATGTTCATCGATCAATTGACCTTCGTGGTAAACTTTAACAACAGGAGCTGTTTTGTACTGCCGATCATATCGGATAGCGGGAATCTGAATTCCAACCTGTTTTTCCTGATCCAAGACATATTGAATTTGAATCTGATTCTTGCGAAGCGCAACAAATTCATTGGCACTTCCAGCCCGGATACGCCTTTGTTGTGCGCGTTCATAAGGTGCCTGATCATTGTACCAGTCTACAATCAATTTATCCCAGTAGAAAAGGCTCGGATACAGTTCAGAAGAATCACCAGCAATAAGCGAATCGATTTTTCCAAGCAGTGTATTGCACAGCTTGATCATATACTGTTTCCGATTTTCGGTCAACGTTTTTATACCAGGACTAACAACGTCCGATCTAATTTCTTCTGTTCCATGAATGTTATCATTCCAACGTCCTTTAAGTGAATTAACAAAAACTTCGAAAGCGACATCATCATCTGGACGGTACTGGTACTGAAGACTGTCTTCGTAAAATCCAAAAAGCAATCGAAGCAATGCCACCGTTTTCCGCTTTGGTGCCAATGCGTGCGTCATCATAGATACATAGTAGCGTTTTGAGTTTTCCGTAGGAACAAAATAGCAATGGTTATCTTCTAGCACCTGCCGAATTAAGTTTCGCAATTTTAGATAAGAAGTCTGCTGATATTGTTTTGCCGCATGATATGAACTGAAAAGCCGTTTCCAGAACTGTAAATCAGATTCATCCTCATCTTCATTCCAGTCTCGAATGGTTTGAACAATATGAAAGACCAGCAACTTCTTTTCGTACGGGTTCAACAGGTTCTGCTGCCGATTTTCGCTTAAAAAGCGATTGAATAATTCTTTTCCCTTTTCACTAAATGCTTCACTCAGTTCTTCTGGAACAATAATTTCTCCCAAAAGCGCACATTTGCTATACGCAAACTCAACCAGTGACTCAAGTTTCTCAAAATGGCACTCATCAGATTGAATTGGCACGCGCTCCATATCGCGCTCAACATTTGAAAACACAAAGCCCTGCATCTCCAGCCATGCTTTGCGACCTTTCCATTCTGTGCCTGTGTCAATTCCATCCCGATCTGCAGAATTGTAAAGTTCTCGGCAAATCGTCTCATCTCTTTTCAGCACCTGATACTCATCATAGAAGATTTTCTTATCAGGAAATTTCCGAATCAGCACGCTCATTACATTGACTTCCGCATTCATTGCAATACCTCTCCAACCAATTGGGCGAAAACACCAAAAACATTGTTTCTTTTCTTAAAATTATAGCATTTTGAATTCGTGCAATCAATGGCGTAAAGAAATATGAACGAGTTTCTTTTAAAGCCTGCGCCAAAACGGTGCAGTTCTGAAAGGGTTTTGGAATTCCCAACAAGTATTTTGCAGAGCAAAATAAGCAGATGTATATACGTCTGCATTGCTTGCAACAACTATGAAGCCTCTCAATGCGCTTTCCAAATTTGAAAATCATTTTGTAGTCAAGACCGTCCGTTTTTAAGTTCAACTTGAAGCGGACGGTTATTTTTCTTCTTAGAAAATTTTCGTGTTTGCATCCGCAGCAAGCAGGGCAAGCCGGTACCAACTCGCAATTTTTGAATCAGATTTTACAAATCCGAATTCAAAAACGCTTGTTGGGTTTCTCCCAAACCCGACATTCAGCACAAAATTGCGCTGACCGTGCATCTTATCCTCTAAAGGCATTATGACCCACAAGGGGGCCGGTACCGTCCAGCCCTCTCTCTTTTTGCCAAAGTTTTCATCGCCTTTTCTTGCAACCCGCCGAAAGTGGCGTATTTTCAAATCTTTTTGTTGACACAGCTCGATTTTTGTGGTAGTCTATTCCAACAATTTAATATAACATATTTACTTAGAGTTCCAGCTCGGCTCCTGAAGGAGCCGGAGCAAGTTTTTGACTTTCTTATCGCTACATAACGAACCCGAACCAAGGCCATCCCGGAAGGGATGGTCAGGTTCAGGTTGTTGTGTGGCGATTTTTTATTGCCAAATCCAGCACCGCACCTTGAAAACCGCATGACCGTCTGCATGGGATACCCGGCGATGACCCCCAAGTGGGAGAGCCGGAAAACGCCGCCGGAAGGGGGCAGGAAAGCCATGCAGGGAGAACGGCGCACCCAATATCAACTGGTCAAAATGGCCAGTTGATGTGGTGAATGACACAAAGCGTCATTCACCAGAAAAACCTTATGCGTTACGGCTTACCTCATGTGGACAAATTGTCTACATGAGGTAAATTGGCCGCAGCTTGAATCAATGTAGACAATTTGTCCACATTGACTCCGTTCGTGTTACGTTTGACCTCGACTTGACATTTTGTCAAGCCACGGTGAAAAGTGGTGGGTTACGAAAACCGTAACTCACCACTTGGAAGTGGTAAATGGACAAAATGTCCACTTACCACCCAGCCATAACGCACAGATTTTAGTTGGTGATCATTTTGATCACCAACCAGACAATCGTAACGCTTTATTGTGTAAAAGTGGTGGTTACCATTTTGGTAATCACCATATACCCGTAACATTTGGGGCAAATAATGCTTTTCATTATCCACCACACACCCGTAACAGCCAAAGGAGGATGCCTATGACAACAGAACAATGGGAACGTGAAAATCAGGACACCCTGATGGAATATTTCATTGACGGTGACCCCAGTGTGCACAGAATCCAGTGTGAATGCTGCCGCAAGGTCATCTACACCCAGACCCGGAACCGCAAATATTGCAGCTTCCAGACCTGCGGTCACCGGATGCTGAACTTGCGAAAAAGTCTTAAAAAGCGCATTGAGCGCGGAGCCTACACCTGCCCTTGCTGTGGTGAGCAGTTCTTGCCGATTCGGGCGGATGCCAGATATTGCAGCAACGCCTGTCGGCAGAAAGACTACCGCAAGCGTAAAGTAACGGCTCACGCTTCTCTTTGAGGAGCTTGATAAAGTTTGTCAAGTTCCTTATCTACGCTTGCTTTTGTTCAGTAAAGTGGCACTTCCCATTCTGGGAAGTGCCAAAAAACCGTAATGCTTAAATTGCTCACTCCCAAATCCCCAAAGTGGGGATTTGGGCTGTCATCTGAAATCAGGTTACGCTTTCCGTAACTTGATTTGCAACTCCTGCCGAATCAAGTTCCCACTTCGGGAACTTGATTGTAGCCGTATCAAAATCAAGTTATCAAAATGATAACTTGATTGCATCCGTGGCAGAGCCACCGGAGTTCCCATTTTGATAACTCCGGTTTTATCTGTAACACGTCACTCCCACTCCGTAAAAATCAGTTGGCCAAAATGACCAACTGATTCCATCTGTAACGCATCAAGGTCATTGAAAATCAGGTGCCGCCACCCGGCACTTGTTTTTACCCGTAACGGAATCAGTGGGTCAAAATGGCCCACTGAAAAAACCGAGCGAGCTGCGGGCAGAAATTCACAAATCTTTGTCTGTCAGCTTGCCCGGAGCAGGAGTGCAAACCTTTGCGCCATTTTTTGATGTAAAACGCTGGAGGTGAATTCTATTTCCGACTACCTGACCGTCACTACACCTTTACCGCAATATCTACCCTATGCCCGCTTTTTGCTGGACACAGACCTGAGCCACACAGCAAAGCTGCTCTACACCCTGCTGCTGGATCGGGCAACGCTTTCTCAAAAGAACAACTGGATGGATGAGCGTGGCTTCGTCTATGTAATTTTCCCTCTTTCTGCATTGAGCGAAGCCCTGCGATGCAGCACCATGAGCATTAAACGTGCGTTGCGCTCGCTGGAAGATGCCGATTTGATTGAGCGCAGACGGAGTCGCATTGCTGTGCCCAACAGCCTCTTTGTAAAAGTTCCGACAGCGCAAAAACGTTCCTCTGCATGGAACGATTTTGTTCTGTCCGATGGAACAGAAATGATGCCTTCCATGGAACAAAAGTGTTCCACTAACCAACGTAATAAGAACGACCTGAATGGTAACCACCTAGTAAGAACCAATGGCACTCATTTGATGTTCGGAGAATATCGGAATGTTTTTTTAACGGAAAAAGAGTATAAGCGGCTCAAATCTGACTTTTCCGGGCTAGATAGCCTGATCGAGCAGCTTTCGGCTTATATCCAGTCCACCGGCAGAAAGTACGCCGACCATGCCGCCACCCTGCGCATCTGGGCAAAACGGCAAAAGTCAGAACAGAAGCAAGCACCGGGCATCCCGGACTACACATTCAAGGAAGGAGAAAGCCTATAGAGACGATTGAAAAACTTTGGAACAGTCCATTTCCATTATTCCCGAAAACACTGAGGATTATTATGGCGAGGATGGCCTGCTTTATTGCGGAAAATGTCATACCCCAAAAGAAGCATTCTTTGCAAAGGGCATTGCCCTGATGGGCAAAAACAAGCACCCAATCGAATGCAGTTGCCAGCGCATCGAGAGGACAAAGCAGGAAGCCCTTATCAACCAGCAAAAGCACAACAATCTTGTGCGGCGGCTGAAAGCAGAGGTTTTTTCTGACCCGGCAATGCTGGACTGGACCTTTGAAAACGACAATGGCCGCAGCCTGCAGATGCACCATGCACATCGCTATGTGGAGCAGTGGCAGACCATGCGTACAGAGAACCTAGGGCTGCTCCTCTGGGGCAGTGTGGGTACAGGCAAGAGTTTCCTTGCCGGGTGCATTGCGAACGCTCTGATGGAGCTGGAGGTGCCTGTGCGTATAACGAACTTTGCCCGAATCCTAAGCGAGCTGAACAGCTGCTTTTCCGGGCGCAATGAGGTCGTGGACAAGCTCTGCCGCTATCCCCTGCTCATCATTGACGATTTCGGCATGGAACGCGGAACGGAATATGTACTGGAGCAAATCTACAACATCGTAGACAGCCGATACCGCAGCCGGAAGCCGCTGATCGTCACTACCAACCTGACGCTGGATGAAATACGCCACCCACAAGATACCGCCCATGCCCGCATCTATGACCGCCTGCTGGAAATGTGTGTTCCTGTTTCCTGCATCGGCGTGAGTTTCCGCAAAGAAACAGCGCAGGAAAAGCTGGAGCGACTGAAACTTTTGATCGGATGAATCAAGGGATGTTTCTAAAATTCGCAGGACTGTCAAAGTTCTGCTACAAGGAAATGGAGTTGCCTATTGAAAAAATACTATGACACCGAAACTGACAATGCATCCTTTGTACGCTGTATCGATGTTATGGCAAAGCTGATTCAAAAATATGGCTCAACTGTACTGGAGCAAAAGGAGTCTCCGCTTTGCGCGACCAACAGTAAAGCCGCATAAGCAGATTTACACGTTGCGTAATTTTTATTTTTATGTTAAAATAATTGCGTAGCGTGTTTTACATATATGAGGGCAACTTTATGGACTGCAAAGACAAAATCCTCGAACTGCGCGAATCGACCGGGATGAACCGCCGGGAGTTTTGCACTTTCTTCCAAATTCCCTACCGCACTGTAACGGAATGGGAACTCGGCCACCGCCATGCGCCGGAGTATGTACTCCGGTTGCTGGAGTATTACATCCAGCATGAAAATCTCACACAACAACCAACCGCCGAAAGTGAGGGGGCCTTATGAAAAAAGCACGCACCAAGTGTTACATTTATACGCGCGTATCCACGGCCATGCAGGTGGACGGTTACAGCCTTGATGCACAGCGTGAAAAGCTGCGCAAATATGCCGATTATGAAGATATGGTCATTGCTGGAGAATATTCTGACGAAGGATTTTCCGGTAAGAACATTCAAGGTCGGCACGAATTTCAACAGATGCTGCGAGATGTGCAAGACTGTAAAGACGGCGTTTCTTATGTTCTGGTATTCAAACTCTCCCGTTTTGGGCGCAATGCGGCCGATGTTCTGAACTCCTTGCAACTTATGCAGGATTTCGGTGTCAATTTGATTTGCGTAGAAGATGGCATCGACAGTTCCAAAGATTCCGGCAAGTTAATGATTTCTGTTCTTTCTGCTGTTGCTGAAATCGAACGTGAGAATATCCGTGCTCAAACGATGGCCGGCCGTGAACAGAAAGCCCGTGAGGGCAAATGGAACGGCGGCTTTGCACCCTATGGCTATAGGCTGGAAAATGGCGAGCTTTCGATTGCAGACGAAGAAGTGGAAGTTATCCGTGTTATTTTTGACCGCTTTATCCATACCAACGATGGTGTAGCAGGTATTGCCCGGTATCTGAACACCCATGGCTATGTGAAAAAGCTCCGTCAGAATGGAACTATCCCAAAGTTTTCTGCTGTATTTGTTAGAGGTATTCTGGACAATCCCATTTACTGCGGTAAGATTGCATTTGGTCGCCGCAAGGTTGAAAAGAAACTCGGCACTCGAAACGAAATGCACGTTGTGAAGCAATCCGAGTTTCCCGTCTATGTCGGTCAACATGAAGCCATCGTTTCCGAGGACGACTGGAATCTTGCACAGACCAAGCGTCAGCGTACCACAGGGCGGCGTGAAAAGGTCCGTGACCCAGACCACGCGCATATTCTTTCCGGCATTCTGAAATGCCCCTGCTGTGGACGGAATCTGTACGGAAATGTCTCTAAGGCTCACAGCAAGGATAACAAAACTCGTTACTACTACTTCTGCAAGAGCATCAAAGGGCAGACTGGACACGAATGTTCTTTCCGGTTGAACATTGAACAGAACGAAATCAATCAGATGGTCGCATCCATCGTATCCGCTATGGTTCACAACCCACGCTTCGTAGATGCCATCAAAGAAAAAATCAGTTCTGCAGTCGATACCAGCGAGTTGGAGCATCAGGCTGATACAATCAAGGCGCAGCTCCGCCAGCGACTCAATACAAAGTTCCGTCTGGAGCACCAGATGGACACACTGGACTTTAATGATCCCTATTATGACCGTAAGTCTTTGGATTTACAGCGGCGTTACGATGAGCAATATGAACTGATTGGGGACATGGAATCCCAGCTCGCTGAAATCCAAGGTCAGATTGATGACATCCATCAGGAGAAGATCACAGCGGACAACATCTATCACTTGCTTCTGGCCTTCGATGAAGTCTACAATGCCGCCACTGAGGTGGAGCAAAAGGAATTCATGCGTGCCTTCATCGAGCGCATTGATATTTTCCCGAAAAAACAGCCGGATGGCAACTGGATTCGGAACATTGTATTCGCCTTCCCTGTTCCCTACAATGGAAAAGAGATTCGAGAATTTCCCTTGGAATCGCAATCAACCGTTGAGTGTGTACTCTTGATGTCAAAAGTGCAGTAATATCGTGCGGTGATTCGTTCAATATCGTTCGGACATCATTTTACAGTCTGAACCGTTCTCGTCCTTGGAAACAGGTCGAGGGCGGTTTTTGAGAATTTGGGCAATATCTAAATCGTAGCCACAGGGGTAGCAGATAATTGAGTTTCTGGATTAGATATTTGGGCTAACAGCAAATCCGGCAACTCAGGTATCTTGGGGTATCCAGTGTAGGATTTAGATGTCATCCCCCTATAACGCAAAAAACGCCGTCAGCGTATCATGTGAAATCCATCACACGGTACACTGGCGGCTTATTCTTTTGAGTTTTATATTGTGGGCACTTATACTGTTTTTTGAAGAAGCAAAAGGACACGAAAACCGCTAAAACTCACGTTTTCCATGCCCTTTTCTATATTCTTGAAGCAGTCCGATGCTGCTCCATTCTCCTATTTCATTTTGCGCCGAAACGGATTAGACCCCCACCCTACCCAATTTGCGAATTTTTATGGAAAAGGGGCCTCCGGTCTCCGTATTTTTTCTCACAGAGATTATGACCGCCCCTCCCCCCGGCGCAGCCGATCAGCCTTTTGCGTATGTCGTAGGACTGCCGAGCATCAGCATGTCCAGTCTGCCATCGACCTGTCGCTGAAAAATCGGAGATCTCTTTTTGATCTTGAACGTCCAGTTCAGAGTATTGATCTTTGTCGGTCGGAATCCCAGAGTCCACATTGCTTCCTTCATCTGGTTGTTCGTAATATAAATTCCGGTACGGTTGTTCAGGATGTGCTTCATTCCATACGGTTACAAAAATCTCCAAACCGTTTCACCTGACGAAATCCTCCCGCATGGGGGTGAAGATATCCAGCAGGATGCCCGCTTCGGTGCAGACACAGCCATGTTCGACGCCGTCCTCCTTGAGAATGGTGTCCCCGGCGTGGACCGTTCTGGTCACACCGTCCACGGTGAACGCGAACGCTCCCGACACCACATAGGTGATCTGGGTGTGCGGGTGGTGATGTAAAGCACCCACGGCTCCTTTTTCAAAGGTATTCTCCACGCACATCAGGCCGTCGGTATAAGCCAGCACCCGGCGGGTGACGCCTACTCCGGCGGGCTGCGGCAGAGCCTCAGCATGGTAGACCCAGCGCTGTTTCTTTTCAGGCAGATTCATATTCATTTCCTCGTTTTCTGCCGCAATGGCGGCGTTTTTCGTGTTCCGAAACCCATGGAATCTCTGTGACCATTATACTGTATTTTCTTCCCAGATGCAACCGCGGCATCGGCACACTGGTGGAAAGTCTGAATCTTTCCTCCTGCCTTTCTCCCACATCTCGGAAGAGCTGCTGGTAAAAAAAGTCCGGCAGATTTTCCTCTATCTTTTTATACCAATCGTTCTGCATTGCTTTCATAAAATCCTCTTTCAGAAAAAGCTCTTGACAACGGAAACTTTTTTGATTATAGTAGAGCTAACAAATATTAGTTAGCAAAGGGCGAATGAAAATGGAAGATACTAAGCAGCGCATTCTGGAAAAGTCTCTGGAGCTGTTTTCGACCAAAGGGTATGATGCCGTCAGTGTGGGCGAAATTGCAAAGGCGGTCGGCATCAAGGCACCCTCGCTGTACAATCATTTCCCCAGCAAGCAGGCGATTTTTGATGCGATTTTAGAGACAACTTCGGCACACTATCAAAAAGACACTGCTGAGATTTCAGTCCATGTACAGGATTCCCAAAAGGATATTCCGGTGTTCTCTCACATCTCGGAGGAACTGTTGGTTGAAAAAGTCCGACAGATTTTCCTTTATTCACTGCACGATAAAACCATCAGCCAGTTCCGCCGGATGATGACGCTGGAGCAGTTCCGTTCCCCCAAGTTTGCCGAACTGCTTTCCAAACGCTATGTAGATCGGATGATCTCCTACCATGCAGGCGTCTTCCGTGCGCTGGTTGCAAACGGCGAACTGCGAAACGAGGACCCGGATACGTTGGCATGGATGTATGTTTCCCCTATCATCGTCCTTCTCAGCGTCTGCGACCGTCAGCCGGAACGGGAAGCCGAAAGCCTTGCAAAACTGGATGCCCATGTAAAATTGTTCTTCCAGACCTTTAACATCGAACGAGGTAAAAAATGAATACGGCAGATGAAAAATGGATCTTGTGTCTTATTTGCGGAGCAAAGACGCAGGGCCGGGTACGGCCCTGCCGTAATCTGCACTGCGTCTTTTTAATCCTCTGTATACGCAAACAATTCTTCCACCGTGGTGTGAAAGACCTTTGCAATGTCCATGGCCAGCTTCAGGGATGGGTTGTACTTCCCTTTTTCAAGGTTGACAATGGTTTCCCGGCGCACCCCGACCAGCTCGGCCAGCTCCGCCTGCTTGAGATCGTCCCGCTCCCGGTATTCTTTCAGTTTTGTGACCAGTGCCATGCTCAGAGTCCCTTCTCGTCCATCAACCAGAATGCAACCGTGCGCACGACTTCGATCAGGATCAGCGTCCCCATCAGGCAGTAGCCGATGACCTCGGTGGTAAGCACGAGCCGACCGATGGCACAGGCAAAACCGATCCCGATCAGGGCGGCTATACAGACCTTCAGGCAGATGCTGTCGCACCGATGGAGATTGGCTTCGGCCATTTCGTCGGCAGCTTCCTGCTTATATTTCCGCACCCGGATAGCGCGGAATACAAAATACCAGAACGTGAAGCCACCTACAATGGTCTGGATGGTGGGATAAAAATCCTTCCAGTCATTCCGTGCCCACATCCAGTAGTAGAGCGCGACCAGAACGGCAAAGATGATCTTGCCGGCGACCAGTTCTTTCAACGTGACTTTTTTCATAGGAAAGTTCCTTTCTTGTGAATGAAGATATACCATACAATGAAATGAGGTGAGAAATTTCGCACACCTTGTGTGATAAATATATCACATGGCGCAGAGCATGTCAATGGCAAATGTGCGAAAAATATAACTTTTTTCCCCAGAACGCATGATGAACTATGATTTCCAAGGAGAGCTTTTTGAAACACAACAAATTTGTACTGGGACTTGTGGGCTGACCGGGAGGTCTGGCAAATACCACAAGCCACGCCTCCCGAAAACGAGTGATGAACAAGTTTCAGGAGGACGATACCATGAATCGCGAAAACAAACGTAAGACCTTTGAAAAAGGTTACTATAAGACCCACGCCTGCAACGATACCTTTACCTGCAAGGTCTGCGGACGGGTCTGCACCCCGCAAAATGCAGGGAGCGACCACCGCAACCATTGCCCCAACTGCCTGTCCAGCCTTCATGTGGACGAAGAACCCGGCGACCGTGCCTCCGACTGCGGCGGCATCATGGAGCCGGTGGCCGTCTGGGTACGCAAGGGCGGCGAGTGGGCCATCATCCACCGCTGCAAACGCTGCGGAAAGCTCAGCTCCAACCGGGTGGCGGCAGACGACAACCCCATGAAGCTCATGAGCATTGCCATGAAGCCGCTGTGCTCTCCGCCGTTCCCGCTGGACTATATTGAGGAAATGACCGCCCTGATGGGCGGTGATGGACGGATGCGGTAAGCCGCAGGAGGAACTACAAGATGGAGTATATCCGAATCACAAAAGAAAACATCGACAAGGAACACATCTGTTGTGCCATGTCCGGTCAACAGAGCCTTGCCAAGAAGGAATGGCTCAAGCAGCGCTTTGAGGAGGGGCTTGTCTTTTACCGCAGTGCGGAGCGCGGCAAATGCTTTATCGAGTACATCCCGGCGGAAAACGCATGGGTGCCCATTGATGCCGATGGCTATCTGTACATCAACTGCCTGTGGGTCTCCGGCTCCCTGAAGGGGCACGGCTATTCTGGCGAACTGCTGGAAGAATGCCTTCGGGATGCCAAGGCGCAGGGCAAAAACGGCGTTTGTATTCTGTGTGCAGAAGGGCGCAAACGGGAGTTTCTCGCTGATCCCAAGTTTTTGACCCATAAGGGCTTCAAGGTTTCGGACATCTCCGATTGCGGCATCAACCTCATGTGCCTGCCCCTTGCAGAGAGTGCCCAGCCGCCAAAATTCAAGGCCTGCGCCAAGCACCCCAAGGTAGAGGAAAACGGCTTTGTCCTCTACTATACCGACCAGTGCCCCTACACCTATTATTGGGTGCCAAAGGTGCAGGAGGCCGCAAAGGAACATGGGATTCCGTTCAAAGCCATCCACGTCACAGAGAAAGAGACGGCACAGAGTGTGCCCGCACCTGTCACAACATACGCATTGTTCCGTGATGGGAAATTCGTGACACAGGGCATCCAGTCGGACAAGAAATTTTTGAAATTAGCAGGCGCAGCGGATTGAGAGATTCAGGAGGAAAAATGCAATACGATCAAACGGTTATCACACCAAAAGGACTGACAGTCCACATCCGAAACGGTGTGGCATCCGATGGAAGCGCTGTGCTTGAAAACTTTGATTTGACACACGCAGAAACAGATTATCTGCTGAGTTATCCCGATGAAAATCACTTTGATGCGGAACAGGAAAGCCGCTACTTGGAGAAAAAAGCAACCAGTCCGAATGAGATCGAACTGATCGCCTTTGTGGACGGTAAAGTGGCAGGAACTGCTGGAATTGATGCAATCGGAGCGCAGTATAAAGTGGCGCATCGTGCCGAATTTGGCGTCAGCATCCTAAAAGAGTATTGGGGTCTGGGGATCGGGCGAGCCTTGATGGAAGCCTGTATCCATTGTGCTAAAACCGCCGGATATGCGCAGTTGGAGCTGGATGTAGTGGCGGAGAACGCAAGAGCAATCTCCATGTACCAGACGGCAGGATTTGTGGAATATGGCAGAAACCCAAAAGGTTTTCGCTCTCGAAACGCTGGATATCAGGAACTGATCTCCATGCGGCTGGAATTGTAAAGCTTATCGACTGAAAACAGCCCTCCTGACCATGACGGCCGGGAGGGCTGTTTTTGGTAGGGAGGTTGACCAGTATGAGGACGATACCCGGACTACCACAAGGCGCGGAACGAGAGGCAGGAACTGGTTCGGGCACAGAAAAATGTAGAACGATTTTTTGCAGAGGAAAAGAACACCACCGAGAAAACACAGACACGTTAAAAAAAGTCGCCGAGGAACTTCCCCAGTTGGGAGGCATCCTCGGCGTTTTTTTAGTTTATATAGCAGCTTTGCGGAGCAATGCGCCTGTTACCCGTATATTTTCCCCACGATCTTTCCGCGTGCTGCGGCGGGCAGGAGCTTGCACAAAAGGCTCAGGAATTTATACTGTGCACCGGCAACATAAACGACTGCCGGGTTCTTTTTCTCCACAATACCGGCGATGTACCGTCCAATGCGTGCCGGGTCCATGCCGTTTTGCTCGTCATGCTCCATCTGACTGACGCTCCGGGAGATACGTCCACCGTATTCATCATCGCCGAGAATGCTTTTCTGACGTGCTTTTGTAAAACCGGTACAGATGTCACCCAATTCTACGACGGTAACATGGATGCCGTAGGGCTTGACTTCGTTTTGCCAGAGCGTAAGAGTAAGAAGAAGCGGCGGCTTTGCTTGCAGAGTAGAAGGTCTGGAACGGAATGTGCGCTACGGCAGCAACGGAGCTGATGTTCACAATATGCCCCTTCCCTTGATGGCGTAGGAAGGGGAGAACCGCTTTATTTACAGTGACTGTCCCGAAAAAGTTCACATCGAACTGTGCTTTGGCTTGCTCCATGGACGTAAACTCCACCGCACCGGAAATGCCAAAGCCTGCACAGTTGATCACTGCATCAATTTTGGTCTCTTTTTGGATGACCTGCTGCACAGCGGCGTTGACCGCATCTTCATCGGTCACATCGACAGACAGATGGGTGACACCCTCCATAGGGATACTTCTGCGGCTGAACTCATAGACGATGCAGCCGTTCTCTTTCAGAGCGGATGCCGTGCACCGTCCGATGCCGGAGCTTCCTCCGGTAACAATGACCACCTTGTTGTTTTTTCCCACCACGATTTTCCTCCTGAAAATGTTGATCTGGTTCGAGTATACCGCATCGCAGGGCGACTGTCTATACGGATAGCCGAATCGTGGAAAAGTACAGGGATCAACTTGCGTAAATTTTCACGCAGATTGGCCTCTCTTTTTTACACAGCCAATGCCAATTAGCACTTGAAAACGAAATGCTGCGCAAGTATACTATACTAGTTATATTGTACAAGCTTGATCACAAATCAGTATGCCAGTTGACCATAAAAGACATACCAGAATTGAAGTGCGCGGCAGAATCAAAACCCTACGAGGATGAAAATGAAATTCGATAGAAGACTTACAGATGAAATCTACACTTCCGATACGGTAAGGCTGGGAAAAAATGCATTTCAGGCCATGCAGGAGACGATCTATCATAATGGCGGTGTCGGAACCATTACCGGGTACTATGATGCCGAATTGTCGATCCTGTCGGTCAGTGATCTGTTGCTGCATAATCTGAACCACAGCTATGAGTCCCTGATGGAGCAGACAAAGGGTTCGCTGAAGAATCTTTTCGATAAGAGAGATGCCACATTCCTCGACAATGCGCACTTTCGTCAGATCAAGGGCGAAGGAGAAGGCCGGATCCTTACAGCAGATGGCTCTCCCGTCTATGTGCGTCTCTATAAAGAAGATGTAGTCGATACGAATGGAACACCGATCTGGATCATGTCAGTACAGATGAACTGGGCGTATGAGAACCTTGCGCTGGTCAATGAATCCATCCATTCTGCACTATGGTATTTTGAGTGTAATGAAAACGGTGAGATCGTTCATGTGAACTGGAGCCATGCGTTCCGGCAGATCCTTGGATATCATGACATTCTGGATTTTCCGAACAAACTGGATTCGTGGTCGAACCTTCTGCACCCGGAGGACTATGACCGGGTAATGCAGCTGCTTTTGGAAACGATTGCGGACAAAACCAATACTACAAAATATAATGTTGAGTACCGACTGAAAATGCAGGATGGCCAATACCACTGGTTCCGGGCATCGGCGGAGGTGATACGCCGTCTGGATGGCTCGGCCAATCGAATTGCCGGAATCATCAGCAACATTGACGCGGAAAAAAGAAGCCGGATGCAGGCGCAGCGGGCAGCGGCATTTCACCGTGCATTTACCAGCGCAAACCTCTGCGAATACTATGTAAATCTGGAAAAGAACACCTTTGATACTTTCAAAGTGGAGCCCTCTTTGATGACGGCCTTTGAGCAGAACCACACATGGGATGGACTGGTCAGATTCTTTGTGGATAACTATGTGGTTGAAGAGGACAAAAAGTCTGTAACGAATTTCTATAATCGCGCTTACATCACGGAAAAATTAAAGGGGCTGGAGACGGAGCTGCGTCAGGACTGCCGCATCGTTCTGAATGGGGAGGAACGATGGGTCAGCAACGTGGTCATGCGCGGCGAGATCGAAGATTCCGAATATGCGATGATTTTTCTGCGGGACATCACAGAGTCCAAAGCAGAGACGGCACGGCGGATGCAGATGGCCTCAGATAACGCATCGATGGATCTTTTGATCAAGAGTATGGTGCGTCTGCTGGACCGCTTTGTCGTCTGCGATCTGGAGAATGACCGGTATCGGTTCTATAATCTGCAAGGTGAAATGATATACGCGCCGACGGGAACCTACCATGATTTTGTGGAGCAGGTGGCTGCAAAGTATAAGACACTGGAACCGCTGGACGCATTGGCTGCTTTGATCTCGCCGGAAAATATCCGCAGGAATTTGCAGGATGAGAACGACATCTACAAATTTGAATACTGCTCCATAGATGAGAACACCTATAAGATCGCTTCCTTCATTCCGCTGGAGTGGGATGGCACAAAGCTGGTCAAAGCACTGTTGGCATCTATGGATGTGTCACAGGAGAAAAAGGCCGAGATCGAATCCCATAAGGCACTGAAGGATGCGTACCGGGCGGCGGAAAACGCAAGCCGCGCCAAGACAGAATTTCTCTCCAATATGTCCCATGATATCCGTACACCGATGAATGCAATCGTTGGCTTGACCGCCATTGCGGGTGCGAATATCGAGAGTCAGGACAGGGTGGTCGAGTGCCTTGGCAAGATCACAAAGTCGAGCCGTCATCTGTTGGGACTGATCAATGAAGTGCTGGATATGGCCAGAATCGAGAGCGGGCGAATGAGCCTTGCCGAGGAGGATTTCAGCCTGCCGGAGCTGGTCGATAACCTGCTCA
>OGMF01001298.1_pt1 | contig 24740 bp, 27 predicted proteins | sample 1572921 | NCBI WGS metagenome assembly OGMF01 (sample SAMEA2581919, study PRJEB24529) | metagenome | biome: Human gut stool | place: China | collected 2011 | reverse complement strand
GGTATGTGTGGGAATCTATGCAGTCCTGATCCAGTCAGTAGCATTCAGCACAGATATCATTGCTTCGTTATGGAAGGTTATGGGCTTTACGATCCTGTTGGCATTTACCTTATTTAAGACCGGAGCAGTAGCACACAGTATATTCCATGCACATTAAGGAGGCAGAGTATGGCAGCATCTTATATCAGTGTTCCAAGGGACCTGACAAAAGTAAAAAGCAAGGTGATGTTCAATCTGACAAAAAGGCAGCTGATCTGTTTTGGCATGGCGGTACTGATCGGAGTACCGTCATTTTTTCTGATGAAGACAGTAATGAAGACCAATACGGCAGTTATGGGAATGATGGTCATTATGATGCCATTCTTTTTCCTTGCCATGTATGAGAAAAACGGGCAGCCGCTGGAAGTCATTTTGAACCATATGATACAGGCAATTTTCAAAAGACCGAAGATCCGCCCATATAAGACGGATAACTATTACGCAGCACTTCTGCGTCAGGCAGAGGCAGAAAAGGAGGTAGAAAAGATTGTTAGACTTTCTCAAAAAGAAAAATCAGGAGAGCAGGAAGTTCACAATGCCGGAAGGATTAAGCAAAGCAGACCAGATGGCAGTAAGGGAAATCGTAAGAAATGCCCGGAAAAATGATGGCATACCGAAGACGGCACAGCAGAGCATTCCTTTTGACAGGATGTTCCCGGATGGTATCTGCCGTGTAGGGCTTGATTATTATACAAAGACAGTCCAGTTTCAGGATATCAATTACCAGCTGGCACAGCAGGAAGACAAGACGGAGATCTTTGAGGAATGGTGCGCATTCTTAAATTTCTTTGACAGTTCCGTAAAGTTTCAGCTTTCATTTGAAAATATGGCAACGGATGTATCGGATTTTGAGAAGAGCATCAAGATTTCCCATAAAAATGACGGATTCGATGATGTCAGGGATGAGTATTCGGAAGTTCTTCTTCACCAGATGGAAGCAGGAAACAATGGTCTTACCAAGACGAAATATCTTACTTTCGGGATACATGCGGAGTCCATGAAGACAGCAAAACCGAGACTTACGCATATCGAAACAGATATCCTCAATAACTTCAAGAGACTGGGAGTGCAGGCAAGGAGCTTAAACGGAAGTGAAAGACTGGAACTGATGCACAGACAGTTTCATATGGGGGATGATGCGAAGTTCCGTTTCGACTGGAAGTACCTGACGGGATCAGGACTTTCGGTTAAGGATTTTATTGCACCGAGCAGCTTTGCATTTCCTACCGGAAGATATTTTCAGATCGGAGAGATGTATGGATGCATGAGCTTTTTATCCATTGATGCATCAGATATCAGCGACAGGCTTCTGGCGGATTTCCTTTCCATGGAATCAAGCCAGATCGTTACCATGCATATCCAGTCTGTAGATCAGAATGAGGCAATCAAGACCATCAAGCATACGATCACAGAGCTTGACCGTTCCAAGATAGAGGAACAGAAAAAAGCAGTAAGAGCCGGCTATGACATGGATATCATCCCATCGGATCTTGCAACTTATGGCAAAGATGCAAAGGCACTCTTAAAAGAATTGCAGTCCCAGAATGAAAGAATGTTTCTTCTGACATTTCTGGTCATGAATACAGGAAAGACAAAGCAGCAACTGGAAAACAATGTGTTCCAGGCGGCTTCCATTGCACAGAAACATAACTGCAATCTGATCAGGCTGGATTACCAGCAGGAGCAGGGCCTTATGAGCACATTGCCACTGGCAAATAACCTGATCGAGATTCAGAGAGGAATGACCACATCCAGTACGGCTATTTTTGTGCCGTTCACAACTCAGGAGCTTTTCCAGAGAGGGGATGAGGCATTGTATTATGGTCTGAATGCACTTTCCAACAATATGATCATGGTGGACAGAAAGAAACTGAAAAATCCGAATGCACTGATCCTTGGTACACCGGGATCTGGCAAGTCATTTTCTGCAAAGAGAGAGATTGCCAACAGTTTTCTGGTTACGGATGATGACATTATCATCTCGGATCCGGAGTCAGAGTATTCTCCGCTGGTCGCAAGGTTCGGTGGACAGGTTATCAGGATCAGTCCGACATCCGACCAGTACATCAACCCTATGGACATCAATATGAACTATTCGGATGACGACAACCCGATTGCACTGAAAGCAGATTTTATTCTGTCCTTATGTGAGCTGATCGTTGGGAACAAGGATGGTCTGCGTCCGGTAGAAAAGACGGTCATTGACCGCTGTATCAGGCAGATCTATCAGAAATATTTTGAAAATCCGGGACCGGAGAATATGCCAATCCTGGGAGACTTGTACCAGGCACTTCTTGCACAGGAAGAGCCGGAGGCAAAACATGTGGCAACAGCACTTGAAATCTATGTGTCTGGTTCCCTGAATGTGTTCAACCACAGGACCAATGTGGAGCTTACGAACCGCCTTGTATGTTATGACATCAAGGATCTGGGAAAGCAGCTCAAAAAGATCGGAATGCTCGTGGTACAGGATCAGGTATGGGGAAGAGTAACGGAAAACCGGATCCAGGGAAGATCGACCAGATACTATATGGATGAGATGCACCTTCTCCTCCGTGAAGACCAGACGGCAGCCTATACGGTTGAAATCTGGAAGCGTTTCAGAAAATGGGGAGGAATCCCGACCGGCATCACCCAGAATGTAAAGGACCTTCTTGCTTCCAAGGAAGTGGAGAATATCTTTGAAAACTCTGATTTCATCTATATGCTCAACCAGGCAGTAGGGGACAGACAGATCCTTGCAAAGCAGTTAAATATCAGCCCTCACCAGCTTTCGTATGTAACACATTCGGGAGAAGGCGAAGGGCTTTTATTCTATGGAAATGTGATCCTTCCATTCGTGGACAGATTCCCGACAAATACGGAGCTTTACCGTATCATGACAACCAGACTGTCCGAAGTGGCTGATGCAAAGAAGGAACAGTCAGCGTAGTGGCTGTTTCTTCGGAAAGGATAGAGCATGAATGAAGAAAAATATACAAGGGATTCTGCTAAGAAGTCCACCCGGAAGAAAAAAGTGAATCCGGATATCCATGCAGGGAAAAGCCACAGCGAAAAGCTGAAAAATGATTCGTCGGCAGCCAGAAGTTACCGTGGCAAGATACGGTACGGGAAAAAGGATAATTCTCTGTCTGTCAGCGAAGCAAAAGAACTTCGCAGTATGAAAAAACAGGGGAGAAGGAGGATATATAAAAATCAGGCAGTTGCAGCCACAGTAAGAAAAACCACGATTAAAAATGAGGATGACAACAGTGGAACAGACAGCCTGAATGCAGGGCTGGCGGCTGTGGAGACCGGTATTGGAAAAGTACGGGAGCATGGACAGGCAAGAAAATATTCTTCCAAGATCCATAACCGCAGTGACCATCTGGATGCCGTGCAGGGAGCAAGAGGAGCGAAAGAAGCCGGAGAGGCGGGAGAAAGCACCATGTCAGCTACCGTGAAGAAAACACGCAAAAAGCTGATGCAGAGGGAATTTGCTGAGGCGGCAGCAAAGAAGCAGGCAAAGGAAGCTGCAAACGGAGCAGGAAAGATCAGTAAAAAGCTGACGGATCAGGCGGAGGACCTGATGGGAAGGCTTGCAGAGATGCTGAAAGAATTCTGTGAAGACCATCCGGTCGGCATGATCATAGCGGTGGCAATTCTGATCGTTGTTCTTGTAATATCAGGAGCACTGACATCCTGTTCTGCTCTTGGAAGCGGCATAAACAGTGGAACTGTGGCAACTTCATTTACCGCTGAGGATGATGATATCAGGCAGGTGGAAGCAGATTATGTGGCACTGGAGACGGCACTGCAGAATAAAGTGGACAGCATTGAGACAGATCATCCGGGATATGACGAATACAATTATTCGCTTTCAGAGATATCCCATAATCCTTTTGAACTGGCGGCACTGCTGACGGTTCTGTATGAGAACTATACACAGTCAGAGGTTCAGTCAAAATTACAGACCATCTTTGATTATCAGTATACGCTGACATCAACGGAAGTTGTGGAGATCAGAACCAGGACAGAGACCAGATGGCATTATGTGACACATTACCGGGATGAGGAAAGAACCGGATACCGCCTGGTAAACGGACGTCTTGAATCCTATACCTATACCGTGTCAGTTCCATATGAGGTATATGAATCCTATGAGGTTGAAGTGGAGTATGAGTACAAGATACTGAATACAACGCTGACCAACAATGGAATATCCGCAGCTGTCAGTGCACTGAATCTGACGCAGGATCAGATGGAACGGTATACGCTGCTTCTGGAGACCAGAGGCAACAAACCGGATATCTTCGGGGATAATGTATATGCAAATCCGGGTGTATCGGAGGAATATGAGAGATATGCCGTACCGGGAGAATACCTGACGGACCAGCAGTTTTCCAATATGCACCGGGAAGCCGAAAAGTATCTTGGATATCCTTATGTATGGGGAGGATCCTCACCGGGTACAAGTTTTGACTGTTCTGGTTTTGTGAGCTATGTCATCAATAATTGTGGAAATGGCTGGAACTATGGCAGGCTTACGGCAAATGGCTGGAAGAATGCAACCGCAAGAGTGGCAGCTTCCGATGTAAAACCGGGAGATCTGGTCTTTTTCCATGGAACCTATAACACTGCCGGAGCATCCCATGTGGGTATTGTAGTCGATCCGGTAAATAAGATCATGATTCACTGTGGCAATCCAATCCAGTATGCGTCATATGATACACCATACTGGAGGGCACATGCCTATTGCTATGGAAGAATCCAGTAATTATGAATGCAGCGAAAGTCACCAAAGTGGTGGCTTTTTTGCTGTCACAAAGGAAAGGAGAGCGCTTATGTATGCAAAGTTAGATAAGCTCCGCGAGGATCTGAAAAAGGCAGTAGCCAAAAGAGAGGCAGCGGATGCAAAGGTAAAGCAGCTGGAAGCAAAGCTGAAAGAAGAGGAAAACCAGCAGATCGTCAGTGATGTTGCATCCTATAATTTATCACCGGAACAGCTGGCACAGTTCTTACAGCTTGCAAACAGTGGAAGATTACAGGAAATGCTCAGCGGACAGGTTCCGATGCCCGGAGCCGTGAATGCAGATACATCCGGTAAAAAACAGGATGAAGACAATGAGACAGATATGGATAAGGAAGAGGAGGATTTCTTAGATGAAGAGAATGAATAATTTGAAAAACGTGATCGCAGCAAAGATTATGGGAGGTCTGGTAATCGGAATGGCAGCCGTTGCGGGTGTGTCACCGGTTACTGTATTTGCACAGAGTCAGGAAGCAGAATGCATCTGTGACGAAAAGTGCTCACAGGATTCCATCAATGAGGAATGTGCAGTATGCCTTTATGATTACAATGTCTGCCAGGGTGTAGATGCACATATAGAAGATTCAGAGGAATGTACTGAGACAGCCGAGGAAAACTACGGTCCTCTTACACCGGATGGAAATATGAATCTGGTGGATGATTACGGTTCCATTGAGGCAGGTGGCAAGCAGTTCATTACGGTCACAACCAAGTCCGGCAATTATTTCTATATCATCATTGACCGTGATGATAAGGGAACAGAGACCGTGCATTTCCTGAATCTTGTTGATGAATCAGACCTTTTGAAGCTCATGGAGGATGATGAGGTGGAGTCCTATATGAATTCCCAGGGAATGACCGCTTCGGAGAAAGAGAAAGAGGAAGTAAAAAGTACAGAGGCTACAGAAGAAATCTCTGAGGAGCCAAAGGAAGAGGCAAAAGCTCTTGAGACCGGTAAGAAGAAAAATGTAACAGGAATTATGGCACTGGTTCTGATCGCAGCCATTGGTGGTATTGGTGGATTTATGTATATGAAGTCCAATAAGGGAAAGAAAAAAGCAGATGCACCGGATCCGGATGCAGATTACTTCGACAGTGATGATGACGAGGATTATCTTGCAGATATGGACATTGAGGAAGAGTCTGTATCAGATGCAGAGGAAGAAAGCCCTGCTGAAGAAGATACAGGAGAAGATGATCAGGACGAGATGGATGAAGAGTAGCATCAAGGGAATGAGGCAGTCGTAAGGCTGCCTTTTTCTGATGGGAGGAATCTATGGAAGACAAGGAATTTGATAAGCTCACACCAGAGGAGAAAAAGGCAAGATTTCAGAAAGCAGTAGATGATTATAACAGTGGATTTGTTGAAGTGGATTATACATTTAGATCTGTTGCATCAATACGTGTTGAAGAAGCTATGGAAGATGCCGGAAGGGTGTCGGAGGAGTTCAAGCCGGCACAGATCAAGGTAATCTATGAAGCAGCCGAGGCAGATCTGAACCTGGAGCATTACATGAATCCTAAATTTTCTGCATCACATATGAAATTCATCATGGAGCAGGAAAAGGCTGGAAAGGATGTCACATGGCTTCCGATTGGGAAAATCCTCCACAGGAGTATCGTGGAGAAACCGCTTACTAGAGACCAGATAAGAAGGATAAAGGAAAGGATGCAGAGGGCAGAACCTAAGGATTCTGTGATAGCAGATCTGCATGAAAAGAAAAAAGAAGCGGCCAGGGTGCCGAAGAAACAGGGACAGCAAAAGGAGAAAGGAGAGCGGTAGTATGGCAAGAAAAAGCAGATATCTGGGATATATGAAGGAATTGCAGAAGATTTCCAAGCATGAGAGGACATCTACAAAAGAATCTTTGCTGGACAAGCTCAGGAGTATGAAAAACAGGGAGTTCACAATGAACATACCTGTTGGGGAAGGAGCGGAGGATGAACATTAGCGGAATTCGTCCGAAACAGGAATTTTATGCCGGCGTGGAGAAGCAGGAACCGGAGAAAAAAGAAATGCATCGACTGAATCAGGTGGCTATCCGTATGGTGGAAATGCCGCCTCTTTTCAGTGAGGAACCGATGAATGGTCCGGCGGCAGCAGTAAAAGTTATGGCAGATACGTTTCGGGATTATGACCGGGAAGTTGTTGCTGTAGTGAATCTGCGGGCTGACATGAGACCAATCAATATAAATATTGCAAGTATAGGAGCTCTTGACCAGTCGATTGCACATCCAAGGGAGATTCTTAAGAGTACCATTTTGTCCAATGCAGCGGCTATCATATTGGTCCATAATCATCCGTCTGGCAGACTGGTTCCAAGTGTGGAAGATATCGGTCTGACTGACAGAATGAATAAGATTTGTGATTTGATAGGTGTTAAATTGGTGGACCACATCATAGTGGGACCTGGAAATGAATTTTATTCATTTCAGGAGAAAAACCAGATGCCTTTAGCGTCATTGAAGCTGACAAAAAATCTGGAAGATATAGAAATGGAGGGATTTAGAGTGGCAGAAAATACAGCTGTAAAAGAAGAGAAGAAGGTAATCACGTTTACGGTTGCGGAATGCATGGAATTTCACAGCATAGGTGAATTTCATGAGAATATCAAGAGTGTGGCAGAGGCGGTAGCAAAATTCAAAGCAATTCCACCGGAGCGTATGCACGGAGTTCCGGCAATCGGAATCAGGGCGGCTGATCCAAAGGATCCGGATGAATATACGGAGATGGATGTACTGATCGGGAGAAGGATTGACATGGATATGCTTCGTTATATACCGGAGATTGCAGACAACTGGCAGGCAAAACAGATGATTGCATCACTGATCCATGAGATGCCGGATGTAAAAGTTGTGGGACAGATCCCCGACAGCATACAGAAGAAAATCGACTGGCTGGAGTCTAGGGATAAGCGGACGGATGAATTGCAGCAGATAACGGACAAACTGGAGAAGGGAGTTGTGGAGGTGTTCCAGAGTGACAGATATAAGCAGTTTCTTGACACGATGGCGAAATTTCCAAGATATTCCGTAAACAATTCACTTCTGATCATGATGCAGAAACCGGATGCACAGCTGTGCCAGAGTTTTACCGGTTGGAAGCAGATGGGGCGGTATGTGAAAAAGGGGGAAAAGGGAATCAGCATCCTTGCCCCGGCTCCTTATAAGATCGAGAGAGAACAGACAAAACTGGATGAAAAGGGAAGACCGGTATTTGATGCTGACGGAGAACCGGTAAAGGAGAAAGTGGAAGTCACGATCCGGGCATTCAAGGTGGTAAAGACATTTGACCTGTCCCAGACAGACGGAAAAGAACTTCCTACCATTGGTCCTTCTGAACTGGTGGGAAATATTGAAGGATATCCTAAGCTCTTACAGGCATTGCAGGAAATCAGCCCGGTTCCGGTATCTTTTGAGCTGATTGATGGAGATGCCAAGGGATTCTATCATCTGGAAGACAAGAAAATTGTGGTTCAGGATGGCATGAGTGAGGTACAGACCATTAAGACACTGCTTCATGAAATGGCACACCAGAAATTGCATGACAAGGATAATGTGCCGGAGGCAAAAGACATTTCAAGGAATGGGAAAGAAGTTGAGGCTGAGAGTGTTGCATATGTAGTATGCCAGCATTACGGAATCAACACTTCTGACTATTCCTTTTCTTATGTCGCGGGCTGGTCAGAGGGAAAGGAAACACCGGAGCTGAAAGCATCCCTTGATAAGATCCGCCAGACAGCGTCGGAGTTCATCTATCAGATTGACCAGAAGATGGAAGTGCTGATGGCAGACAAGGACCAGGTGCAGGAATCGGCAAAAACATCTAGTCCGTTTGCACAGGAGCTTATGGACAAAATTACAGAGGGTGCAAAGGATCTGGGCTTTATTCCGGTTGTACCTGAGACACAGGAGAAAACTGCCAACCCGGAATTAAAGGTAGTTGTTGACAAGGCCCTGAAGGATCTTGATAAGAAAAGGACTCTGTCAAAGGTAAAGGAGTCTGTGAAATCAAAGCTGAAAGCCAATACGGAAAAGGCAGAGCAGGCACCTAAGAAAAACAGAACATCGAAAGCGAAGGAGGAAAGGGCATGAATCAGAAAGAGTTCAATGAAGTGATTATCAGGCAGACGGATCGTTGTAAATCCATGCTGGTGGCAAAGGGAGCAGAGTACGCTCCCAGAGCAGTGAAGAATACGGCAGTGGACAGGCTGGCGCATTTCAAGAAGGCAGCAGTGGTGCTGAATACCACGCCGAGAGCAGCACTTATGGGGATGCTGTCCAAGCATCTGATCTCTGTATCGGATATGTGTATGGGTGAGCAGCAGTATTCCAAAGAGCAGTGGGATGAGAAGATCACCGACAGTATTAACTATTTCCTGATTCTTTGTGCGATTGTAAAGGAGGAACTGAATGAAGAAAATTGAAGTGAAGATATTAAATCCGGAATCCATTGACCAGGCAGAGAAGCTGATGGTCTGTGCGGCAAGGCTGACACAGAGAGGACATCAGATTTCCTGCCTGGATGATTTCATGGATCTGTATGAAAAGCCATATCAGAGATCCACCGTGGCAAATCTTGTGAAGCTGCCACATCCGACAATCCAGAAGTTTGGAATCATTAATGTGGTTGTAGTCGGTGCATCCAGAAGATTCCTGGCACAGATTACCAGGCACCAGAATGAAGTGAAATATATGTCGGCAAGCCTGCAATACAGTGACTATTCAGGAGTGGAGGATTTTGTCATTCCCTATGATCTGATAGGAACCGGACAGGAGGAAGGATATTTAAGACAGTGCAGCATGGCAATGAAAAATTACCAGGAAATGATCAGATATGGGGTTGATAATGATTCTGCCGGATACTGTGCACCGCAGGGAATGAGGAATATTCTTCTGATCGGCGCAACACCGTATCAGTGGAAGCACATGATCCGTCAGAGAACATGCAGGAGAAACACAAAGGAAACCAGATATGTGATGCTGAAAATCTGGGAACAGCTTCTGGAGCAGAACAGGGAACTGTTTTCGGACTGTGGACCATTTTGTATGAATGGTGGATGTGAGGAAGGAAATATGACCTGTGGAAAGATTATTCCACCGCAGATGTCGCCAACAGACATTATCAGGGTGGATTTTCCAAAACTGTGCGAAGAGAGTGCGTTGGAGGAAGGAGTATCAGATGAAGATACAGCTGATTGATTTTGGTGGGAGAAGCCCGGAAAGGGCTCATGCCAATGATGCCGGGGCGGATGTATTCAGCCCTAAGGATGCAGTGATCCGGCCGGGAGATATCTGTAAGCTGCCTCTGGGATTTGGATTAAAAATACCGGATGGCTATGCCGGATACATATTTCCAAGGAGTGGATTAAGCTCACAGGGAATTGTGTGCGAGCTACCACCTATTGATTCAGGATATACGGGGGAGGTTCATGCAATCATCTCCAATGTTGGTAACAGGGAATATGAAATCAAGGAGGGTGATAAGGTAGGACAGCTTGTGATCATGCCGGTCCTGATACCGGATTTTACTTTTGAAAACTGGAAAGAGCGTGGAAATGGAGCCTTTGGTTCAACAGGAAGATAGAGATTATCGATCTTTTGCTAGTGTGTAGATATGTGTATGTGATATAATAAGTAAAAGAAATTTGCAAATCGGAATTTGGTGGTGATAATATGCTAATAAAAATAGGTGATTTTGAATTCACTGAAGTATGGGATGGCGTGTTCTATAAGAAACTTTCTAATTATCCACAGATAACAGATTGGGAGATTAGAACTATTATTGAATTTATAGAGTATGAAAAAAGATATGGCAGGGAATGTGTAATTGAATGTGAAGATAGTAATGTATTAAAGTTAGTTAACGAAGGTATCGCGCATAAAGAAATGTATTTAAGCACACCACGACCGAAGTTGTTGACAGAATGTACAGCATGTCCTTATAGAAAAGGATGTGTTACAGATTATGTATGTCATACGACTTCTGTTGAGAATGCCATTAAAATATTTGAATGTGGAAAACTGTTATCTGCACTAAATGCAAGGAAAGTACCTGTTGAAGAGCTTATGAGTGAAAACCGAAATGCAGCAAATGACCCAGCTGATTATTTTGAATACATAATGCTTTCATGGGGAAATTGCCAAGCAGGAGATAGATTGGTTATGGAGCGAGCATTAGAGCATTTCCCAAATGAAGATGATTTGAGTGTGCATTTTAATCCTGGAGTGAGATTTTACTTCAAATATGAGCAATTATTAAAGCATCCAAATACGGTGTGTGATGGGGTGCTTCCTATGAAAGTTAAAGATGAAATAATACTTAAAGACTGGGTCCACAAAATTGTAGTTCCTATGAAATTAAAAGAGAAATTGGAATCGCATATACCTTGCGAGTTAAAAGATAGGATTATTTATGTTGTTAATGATTGCAAAGATATTTGGGATTGGTCTGAAAAGGTGTACCAAATCATAGAAAGTTAGAGAACGGAAACTTTCAGTCTGTAGGAGAGATTGAAAGCACACGATTATTTGAATTTTGATGTCGATTATCAGGGGGAATATATGGTGCATAAAGAAATATATATTGAACTGCAGGATACGCAATGGCAATTTGATTATATTGACCATGATAGAAATATTGCTAGAGCAATTGTATATGATGAAAACGGAATATTCTATTTTGTAAGAGCCGAGCGAGATGATGATTTTGGCAAAGCAACATTAATTGAAACTTCTGGCGGAGGAATTGAGGTAGGCGAGGAGTTACAAACTGCCATTCAAAGAGAACTAAAAGAAGAATTAGGTGTATCAGTAGAAATAGTTTTTAAAATAGGAGTTGTAAGTGATTATTATAACCTGATTCATAGGCATAATATTAATAATTATTTCTTGTGTAAAGTAAAATCATTTGGGGAAAAAAATTTAACGCAGGATGAAATAGATAGTTTTCATTTATCTACATTGCAATTGTCTTATGAAGAAGCAGTTCGAGAATATGAAAATAGAAAGAATACACGATTAGGAACACTTGTAGCAAATAGAGAATTACCTATCTTATATCGAGCAAAAGAAATAATCGATGATATAGAGAGTGAATAAACTTTCAGTTTGCAAGAGAAAGGTATGGTGAGCGAATGAGAATATTATACGAACTTTCATGGTTATGGGAGACGCTGGCTATTGCGCTTGCGGTTGCGGCTGTTTGCGTGGTTTGCGCCATGCTAATCTGTAAGGCAGTAAAGAAGAACCTCAGCAAAAAAACGGCAGCAGTTATCGGCGCAGCAGCGTTTGCGGGCGCTGTTTTGGCAGTCATTGTGATTGCCCGGACTCCGATGCCGCTTTGGTTAAACGGGATGCTTGATTGCCTGTGCATAAGTACAACTTCAAGTTTGTCTGATTCACACACAATTTAATAACAAATTTACATAGCACTTTAGCCAAAATGGTTAAGGTGCTATTTTTTTACCACAAAAGGAGGAGCAAAATGTCATATAAATTAGTAATTGCTGAGAAACCCTCGGTGGCACAGTCCATTGCAAAGGTAATCGGTGCAGATAAGAGAGAGGACGGCTACCTGGAGGGCAATGGTTATATTGTCAGCTGGTGTGTGGGGCATCTGGTGGAGCTTGCCCCACCGGAGTCCTATGATGAGAAATATGAAAAGTGGAGATATGAGGATCTTCCAATCCTGCCTTCAGAATGGAATTACCAGATTGCAGAAGCAACCCGAAAGCAGTTCGGAATTCTGAAAAAACTGATGGAAAGAGAGGATGTAACCGGATTAGTGGAAGCCACTGATGCCGGACGAGAGGGAGAGCTGATCTTCCGGCTTGTATATGATCAGGCAAAATGCAAAAAGCCATTCGAGCGCTTATGGATTTCTTCAATGGAAGACCAGGCGATTTCGGATGGCTTTTCTCATCTGAAAAATGGCAGGGAATATGATGATCTCTATCGGGCGGCACTATGCAGGGAGCGAGCGGACTGGATTGTGGGAATGAATGCAACCAGGTTATTTTCAACTCTGTATGGTCAGACATTGAATGTTGGAAGAGTCATGACACCGACACTAGCCATGATCGTACAGAGGGAGGCGGAGATTGATGGATTCAAGCCGGAACCAATTTACAGACTGTCCATCAGCTGCGGAGGCATTACGGCATTATCAGATCGTTTCGAGAAGAAACAGGATGCAGAGAATATCCTGAATGTGCTGAAAGAACAAAAGACCGCACAGGTGACAAAGATTGATCCGGCAGATAAGCAGGAGAAGGCACCACAGCTCTACAGCCTTACTGCGTTACAGAGAGATGCCAACCGTTTTCTGGGATTCACGGCACAGCAGACACTTGATTATACACAGAGTCTTTATGAAAAGAAACTGGTAACCTATCCGAGAACAGACAGCCGTTTTCTCACAGAAGATATGGAAAGCATGATTCATGATCTAGCAGGAAAGATGGCTGCAAAATTTGGATATACCAGAAAAATGGTGGTTCATCCGAAACAGGTAATCAAAAACAGCAAGGTCAGTGATCACCATGCAATCATTCCTACGGTCAATGTGGCAGATGCAGAGTTTGGTAAATTGCCATCCGGGGAGCAGAAGGTATTGAGCCTGATTACAGCCAGACTGTTATCGGCTCTGGGAGATCCGGCAGTGAGAAATGAAGTGGATGTGGAATTTACCTGTGCAGATACAGTATTCAGGGCAAAGGCAAAGAACATCAGGGAAAAGGGATGGAGAGATATTCAGGAATGGATCATGGGAGGCAGTGCAGAAAGCACAGATTCTGAAAATAACAGGAAAGAAAAAAGTGAGAATGCTGATATGCTGGCCTGCATTGCAACTCTGACCAACGGAAAGTCTTATCCATTACAGAATCCTAAGATGGAGGAAGGAAAGACCACACCTAAGAAACATTTTACAGAGGACAGTTTACTGTCTGCAATGGAGAGAGCCGGAGCAGATGAGATGCCGGATGAAGTGGAGAGGAAAGGAATCGGAACCTCCGCAACCAGAGCAGCTACGATTGAGAAGCTGGTCCGTATCGGATTTGTGGAACGTAAAGGAAACAAAAAGACAAAGTACCTTCTTCCGACACATAAGGGAGTTGCACTGATCACGGTCATGCCGGAGCAGATCCAGTCCCCATCCATGACAGCAGAATGGGAGCAGAAACTTCTGGATGTTGAGAAGGGAGCATTCCGGGATGCAGAGTTTATGAACGAAATCGAAGGGATGATCACGGAACTGGTCAGAACCTATAAGATCATCGAAGATGCAGAAGTGCTCATGCATCCGGTACTGGAAGAAATCGGAACATGCCCTTGCTGTGGCAGGCATGTAGTCGAGAGGCAGAAAGGATATTCCTGTGAGAACAGGCAGTGTAATTTTGTGCTGTGGAAGCAGAACCGATTCTTTGAAGCTCTTGGCAAAAAGATGACCAAGCCTGTGGCTATAAAACTTCTTTCTGATGGAAAAGTGGCACTGAAAGGCTGTAAGTCAAAGAAGACCGGAAAGACCTATGATACAACGGTCATCATGACAGTGGATGAGAAACAGAGAGCAGTATTTGAACTGAATTTTGAGAAGGGAGCAGACAAATATGGAAAAAGCAAAAACAAGAAAGATTAAAAAGTGGGATGAAGTACACGGAGAGCACGAGGTGGAAGTATCGGACAATACCGGAGGATGTGAGCCGGAAGAGGTGGCTGGAGCCAGCCCTTCCATCAGCAGAAATCCGATGAGGAGCATCGAGGATATGGTGGAGCAGAACGACAACAGCTTTGATGGTGTGATCAATAATGTGAAAGTGGAACCGGCAGCAGGCACTTTGGAAATTGTACCGGATGATAAAAAATCCGTATTGGAAAAATTAAAGGAACAGAGGAAACAGATGCAGTTCCCTGTGCCTGTTTCTGATAGAAAGCCGGTTCCGGGATGTTGTTTTGAAAGAGAGTTCCAGGGATGGTAACAAGATCAAAACGAATTGAGCTGAGAGTGACCGCAGATGAACTCAGGCAGATTCATGAGCGTATGCAGGAGGCTGGTATTTCCAGTCTCACTGCATATATGATCAGGATGGCACTTCACGGATATGTCATTGTGATGGATCTTTCTGACTTAAAAGAAGTCCTTCGTCTTTTACAGATATCCGGAAATAATCTGAATCAGTATGCAAAAAAGGCAAACGAAACAGGCAGCATTTATCATGAGGATATCGAAGAACTGAGAACAAATCAGAAAGAGATTTTGCAGGAAATGAGAAAAGTGCTGGACAGACTGACAGCAATTATGTAAGGCAGGTGAGAAGATGGCGGCAACAAAACTGATAGCAATGCACCAGAATAAAGGCCGGAGTGTGATGCGGTGTCTGAAAGACAGGACCGATTATGCCATGAATGGAGAAAAAACGGATGAGGGAAAATATATTTCGTCTTATCAGTGTAATCCGGAGCTTGTTGATCTGGAATTTGCTCAGGCAAAAAAGGAATATCTGCATAAGACATGGCGGCAGCCTAAGGGAGATGTGATTGCATATCAGATCCGCCAGTCTTTCAAGCCGGGAGAAATCACACCGGAGGAAGCAAATGAAGTCGGATATGAAACCGGTATGAGATTCACAAAAGGAAAGCACGCATTTATTGTGGCAACCCATGTGGACCGGGCACATATTCATAACCACATCATATTCAATTCCACCAATCTGGAGTGTGACCGGAAGTTCCGGGATTTCTGGTTTTCCGGAAGTGCATTGCAGAGACTAAGCGACATTATCTGTCTGGAGCATGGACTTTCTGTTATTCCAAAGGTAAAGCCGAGTGAGAGACAGCGGAGGACAAAGTACCCGGAACGTGTGAGCATAAGGGATGTCATCCGGGAAGATATTCTGAAATGCCTGGATCAGAAGCCGGCAGATTTTGAAGAACTTCTGAAACTTCTACAGGCAGATGGATATGAAATCAAGCGTGGCAAGCATACTGCAGTCTGTGGAAAAGAACAGAAACGTTTCATCAGATTCCGATCACTTGGAGAGGATTTTACAGAAGAAAATCTGAAAAAAGTGATTGCCGGAGAGAAAGAGCCTCCCAAAAGAAATGAAAAAGTACCGGAACGGAAAGAAGCAAAACCGGAAAAGCGCAAGTTTGATCTGGTAGTTGATATTCAGGAAAAAATGGCACAGGGAAAGAACGGCGGCTATGTCCAGTGGGCGAAAAAATATAATGTGAAACAGTTTGCGGAATCTATTCTGTTTTTACAGCAGCATGATATTCACGATAAGGAAACGCTGGATGCATTGGTGGACGGGAGTTCTACAAAATACCATGAACTTATGAAAACCATCAAAGATACAGAGGAGAAGATGGCAGCAAATAAAGTGATCAAGACTCACATTATCAATTATGCCAAGACCAGAGAAACTTACATTGCCTATCGAAAAGCAGGGTACAGTAAAAAATTTTTCGAGGCACACCGAGATGAAATTACTCTTCATAAGGCAGCCAAGGAAGCATTTTCAAAACTGCCGGATGGAAAAATTCCGAAGGTAAAGGATCTGAATGAGGAATTTGCAAGACTGCTTTCAGAGAAAAAGGCAGCTTACAGTGAATACAAGAAAATAAAAAAAGAGATGCGGGATTATCAGATAGCGAAGCAAAATGTGGAATCCTTCTATGCTGCTCAGCAGAGCTGGGACATAGAGGAAGACATGAAAAAGAAACGGCAGCAGGCGAGGTAAGCATACGGGCAATCATCAAAAATATAAATTGGAGGTTGCCCTCTTTTTTATATTCCAGCAGAGCAGGAATATATCAGCACTCACGAAGTGAGGGCGCAGTTTGTCATCGAAGATGACATTCTAAGGGGATTGGGGATGTGCCTCCAACAAGCAAAACGCGCCCGTGTACGTACGGGGGCACTGCTTGCTAACTTGCGAAGCAACAATTATAATTAAAACGTAAGTTCGTATTGCTGGAAAAGTGGAGGAATTTTATGAATGATGAAATAAAACAAATAAAGGAATCATTTTCTATGGTAATGAGTGCTTATTTTTCTTATTTTCAAATAGAACCGGTAGATGTAGAGATTATTTGTACAGAAAAAATAGCGACTATATATAAGCAAAAAAGATCGGATTTATTTGAGGGAGAGTACCCTATACATCCAGAAGATGTCGAAAGAAATAGAGGATTAACTATTCCTCCCAGAACAACAGATGAAAAATTTACTATAGTAATAAAACAAGAATATTTTTGGGAATCTGTAAAAAATCAGGATTGGCAATGGGTTGGAACACTTACACATGAGATGACACATGTGCTCGACTATATAAATTATGTTAAGATGAATGGCTTAGATAATTTTGATATTGTTCAAAGGGAGTTATTTAATAGACCATTTGTTTTGTGGACGGAATTTCATGCCAGAGCAACAGGATACTTATTTATAAGACAGTTCGTGTTTGGAGATAAATACAATGATAAGTATGATAAAGCTCAAACAGACTATATTCTTCAAACAGAACTACCATATCAAATAAAGTGGTTCGCACAACAATATGAAGCAGCCAATGGAAACGCGGATATACAATTATATGAAACCATGCAATTTATGGGGAGATATTCGGTATGGGAGAAATTATTTCCAAATGTATTTAATGGAAAATTAAGGAAACATATATTTGGGAGTAATCCTTGGATGATTGATATGTATGAATTTTTAATTAAACATCAGGATATAGAAAGTGCAAATAAAAATTATGATCAGATGTTTGGAATTATAAAAGAAAATTTTGGAGGATTTTAATGGCTCAAATAAAAATATTTCAACCGGAAACTTATCCGAAGAATATAGGTCTGGTGAGAAATGAAATTATCAATTTATCGAACAATACGAAAAATGAATTAATTCATGAAGAATATTTAAGAGATTATGCGTCATCAAAATTGTGGGATTTGAATTCAGAGTTTGGAAAAATTCATAGCCATTTGATGAATGCTATGGAGGAGCATGAGATTGTTGCATATCATAATACGAGATTACTGAACCCCGATAAGATTCTAAACAAAGGATTGATCTTTTCAGATGAAAGATATATAGCTTCATTAAGACAAGATATGCAACAATTGAGTATTTCAGAAGAACTAGTGGAAGATATAATTTCAAAAGTAATTAAAGAGAGAGATAGATGGGAATATAATGGTATAAATCGAAGAAAAAACGAGATTTGTTTTATTTATGATTTAGATTATTATAAAGATTATGATAAGTTTTTGGCTACATATGGTGGTGAATTTTTGGAATTTGCATTAGAAAGCATAAAAAATGATTGTAATATAGAAAAATATAAGAAAATAATAAAGATGGGAAAACCATATGTTATCGAGTTCGCAATCCCATTTTCTCAGATGGTGATATTTGAAAAACAAGATGTTGCAAGATATATGCTTGAAGAATGGATTCATTTAGATATTAAAAAAGATAAGACAGAACATCAGTATGATGGAAGAATTGAATTTGAAATTCCGGCTCAAAATATAATATGTGCACATGAGGTTGAAGATAGTTTTCCTGATATGGATAGGTGGCTTTTTGGGTGAATTTGTAATTATGAGAGGATAAACAATAATCTGACTAGTAAGAAATGAGGCATAGAATCACTAAGGGCATATTCTGTGCCTCTATTTTTGTATAGTATTTTATAAGAAAAACTTGAAAAAACACTATATAAACGCTATAATAATGCTATGATTATGAAAGGGGTATGCGAATGGATTTTTCTGAAGCCATTAAGGAAATAAGACAAGAATGTTATATGAGTCAACAAGCATTTGCAAATGAACTTGGCGTATCTTTCTCAACAGTAAATAGATGGGAGAAGGATAAGGCCATTCCCAATTATCAAACGATGAAGCGTTTGGTCGCTTATTGTAGGGCATTAAAGATAGATTGCAAAAATTTAGAAAGTATTTGGAAGGAGAGTAAAAATGCCTCTAACTCACATTGATTGCTTTGCAGGACCGGGCGGTATATGTACTGGACTTCATGCTGCTGGATTTGAAACAAAAGTTGCTATAGAATATATTAAGAGTTGCGTTGAAACATATTCTTATAATCATCCAGAAGTTCATGTAATTCATTCGGATATTAGAAAGGTCACAGCTGAACAAATACTTCCATATATTCCATCGGATGGTGTTGATCTTGTGACATCGGGAATGCCATGCGAAACATTTTCAACAGCAGGTAATTCCTCTCGAGCAGCATATGATGATAGACAGTTTTTGTTTAGAGAGGGGATTCGTATTGCGAAGATAGCAAATGCCAAAATGATTCTTTTTGAAAATGTACCTATGATTACAACAAAGAGAGTAGCAAAAGACTCGAAAAAATTAATAATTGAGGTACTTAAGAAAGAATTGGTGGATGCAGGCTATAATAATTTTAAAGAGTTTGTTTTAGATGCTACAAAGTATGGAGTTCCACAAAGAAGACGCAGATTTTTTATTCTTGCGGCCAAGGATTCAAATTTAAAAATAGAAGCGCCTAAAGAAATTTGCTCTAGTGAAGTCACAGTTAGAGAAGCGTTTATAGATATTCCAGAAGTAGTTGCAAATACGAAGACTGAAAATCCATATTATTTAGATAAAGAATCTGATTATAGTAAATTAATGAAGGATGATAACTTTTGGAAACGACAAACGAGGGAGCATAGGTTGTTAAATCATCTTCCAATGAATCATCGTAAATATATTATTGAAAGATTTCAAATTTTGCAACAAGGAGAAGGACTTAAGGGATTATTTGCAAGATTATCTCCAGAAGAACTTGCTGAATATCAAAGCAGAAAGGTTATTCCTAAAACTATTTATGTTAAACGAAATTATCGACTTCGTTGGGAAGAAGCTTCTCCAACAGTTACAAGTCATTGTTTAGATGAGTTTGTTCATCCTGAACAGAATAGAGCCTTGACTGTGAGAGAATGTGCAAGGTTACAAAGTTTTCCAGATTCCTATGATTTTGTTGGCGGACCATATCTTGTCGCTCATGATGACAGAACGCAACAAGATAAATATGAGCAAATTGGAGATGCAGTTCCACCATTGTTAGCTTACGCATGGGGTATACAAATAAAAAATATTTTAGGGATGAATTAATAATAAGATAGGCTGACACCATTAAATGTCAGCCTAAATCATTTAGTCTATTAAATTATTTGATTCATGAAAAAAATCTCCAAATTCTTTAACATGAATTTTTGGAAAGCGATTATTCAATTCATTATATTTTCCAGGTACATCTAAATAATAAGCTCTTTTTATCTGGGATATAAAAAGCTGGTAGTTAATCCATTGGTTTGGAACACAAGTTAATTGTACAGATAAATCAGAACTTTTGAAATTTGTTTCACCGATGCAAGTGAGTAAGCAAATGAATCGACCAACACCAAAAGCACCATCTAAAATTCTTTGCTGAGCCCATACTTCAACACATCGTTCTCTTGTGGAAGTTTTCGCAGGTACATGAAATTTTGGCTTTCCTGCACCAAGATCAAAAATGAAATCCGTAGGAACTGAAATTGACTCTCCGTCAAGTTCAACGGCATTCATTTGATTTGTAGGCTCTACTAACAAATGCATAGAGTATAAATGGCCTACAAGTGTTTCAAAATAATTTCCAGAGTTTTCTTTTACACCATTGACAAGGTCTGCGCAAATACAATAGTTCATACAGATTGAATAAAGTGTTGCGGTAATTTCATGAGAATTTTGATTTGTAATGGTGTGATTTTTTATATTATTCCAAAGAATATCAGCATTTGAAATACCTTGTGAATTTATTGCCAACCCTTCGTTATATAAATCGATATTTACTGGACGAGAATAAGCCTTTTTTCCACCAATAAGTTGAAAAACAACATAATTTTTTCCCATACATGTTGTGGTACTTGTTATAGGTAATTGAGACATTCTACTAATCTCAGAGAGACAAATATCATTAATTTCTTTAAAAAGATCCGTGACATTTGAATTCAGTAGAGATTGGCTTGAAGTAGATTTTAATTGGTTATATTTATTTGCAATTATATGTGTAGGCATAAAAAACTCCTTTGCTATTCAGAGAGATTCTGAGGATCCATTAAAAGTAAATAAGGTTCAATGTTTAGTGCCTCTGCAATGTGTTGAATATTTTCAATAGAAATATTTCTACGTTCTCGTTCAACTGCACTTATATATGTGCGATGAAGACCGGCTAATTCTGCAAGATATTCTTGTGAATATCCACATTTATTTCTGTAATAACGGACGTTGATCGCAAAATAATGGATTAAATGCATCTGATCACCTCATAATATGTTGTTACTCTTTAATTATAGGAAAAGAATACAATAAGTCTACAGACAATATGTCACTATACTGATTATGCTTTTGGATAATGGGGAAATGTGCATAAATTTACTATGAGATTTATAAATACATAATTATGAATTTAAAGGAACACGAATATGACAATCTTAAATATAAATATAAATGATTTTGGTGGAACGAATCATCACATAGAAGAATTTAAAAATAAATACGGAAAAAGATGGTATATTAGTAGATGGGATGAATTAGATAAAACTAAAGAAGTAGAAGGAGTATTTTATTGTATTGAAAAATATATGCCAGATATTGTCATAATGGAAGAGTATGATATAAATTCTACCGAGGCAATCAATTTTGAAGTAAAAATGAAAAATAAAGGATATATTCTAAAATCTGAAAAGCCAGAATATAAACGTCCTTCAATGACGGTCTTTTATATAAAAAACTACATTAATTATTCATATCTTTCGACAGGACATACGAAGAATGGTAGAGCATATGCGATAAGAGTTAATGACACAATAATTTATGGTACACATGTTCCACCAAAATATGATGAACAATTTTGGAATGAATTGTATTCATTTTTACAGAAACATTCTAACGAAGAGTATATTCTCATAGGAGATTTTAATACTATCAATAATAGAAACATGGAAGAGTTTAGAAAGATATTATATAATGCATATGATATTTGGTATCAAAAAGGAAACAGAGAACCTTTATCATGTATGGGGGATTATGCTATAGCATCAAATTCCATATTAGAAGATAAAATAGATATTAGCTCATTTGATGAAAAGTATACAGATCATCCAGGGATTATAGTAACTCTTTGAAAATCAAATATAAAAGGCATAGCACCTATTACAGGTTCTATGCCTTCGCATTTTCCGGCAGTAGCATCCGGTCATCAATATAGTAGTCGCAGGATATCTTGCGGCTGTTGTGTCCGTAGAATTCTATGATTTCCGGAAGGTTGTCATTGACGGCATCAAATTCAAGATTCTGTTCCCGGCACCATTCGACAGCTTTCGACAGAGCTTCACCGGCGCGGCAGGTCCAGAGAATGAGTTTGTTGCCGTTGCGTTTCCATTCCTGGAGATATTCGATCAGTGCCTGGTTTGGCTGACCAAGCTCCGGCCATTTGTTGTAGCAGAGAGTGCCATCAAAATCAACAGCGATTGTCTGGAAATCTAACATTTTTTTATTATTCATTCAGATCATCTCCTTTAGAGGGAGTCTGCTGAACACCAGGATGATAGCAGAACAGGCTTGTTACCGGTTTGTGAAAAAAATCTGCAATTCTCATGGCGTATAGCAGAGAAGGAATATGCTGAGATGGTCAAGCACCTTGATGTTAAAGCAACATCCAACAGGGAGGCTGATGTCCATTTCTACGGAAAAGGAAAGAAACATAGGATCACTCCTTTATCCAGGGAAATATGGAACCAGTTTGAAGATTACTGTGAAAAATACCATCTCGACAAGACTTCGGAAAATCTATTGTTTTATTCTTTCCGAAATGGTCGGAGAAACAAAATGTCCAGTGATAATGTCAGCCGTATACTTGCAGGATGTGAAGAAGAGGTTCGCAAAAGCAATCCAGATCTAATCCATCTGCATTCACATCTTTTCAGAAGGACGAGGGCAATGCACCTGTATCAGGCGGGAGTGCCACTCCCTACTATATCTGAATGGCTTGGTCATTCGAACATAGAAACAACTCGTTTCTACGCAAAGGTTACTGAAGAGATGAAGAGGGACGCACTGCATAAGCTTAGTGATAGTGACAGTTCCGTCTTTAAGGATGATGTGGTATTCAAGTATGCCAATGACGAAGATGCTATCAAGCGGCTTTGTGGATTGAAATAAATGCCGATAGTTTATTACCAGTGCCTGACATCGAATCAGGCACTGAATCTTACAGAAAATTTATCGGCATTTCTAAAATATCGGCATATGGGGAATAGAAACTTCATTCAGAGAATTAAAATATGCCATAGGATTAACAAGTTTCCATGCACGAAAACCAGATTTTATTAAACAAGAAATATATGCGCGATTACTTTTGTATAACTATTGTGAATCGATAACAACACATGTAATAAAACAAATGAAAGACAATGATAAAACAAAACAGGTGAACTTTACAATCGCCATTTATATTTGTAGAGAATATCTCCGTAATAAACGCAATCTTAGTCCACCTGATGTGATTAACCTAATAGAAAAGCATGTATTACCAGTAAGACCTGGTCGAAAAGACCCTCGCAAAGTCAAACCCCAGGCATCTGTAAGCTTTCCATATAGAGTGGCTTAATCATAGATAATTATAAGTTTTTTTGACAGATAAACAATCTGTCTTTTTGTTGTGCTGCAAAATAGACAAAACAAAAAGTGCAAACGAACACTTGCCACAAACTTATGCTATTTTTTTTGACTATTCTCCCACAAAATGATAAAATACAATTATATCTTTGTTTTGAGGGAAAAAACTATATACTTACGTCGGGAGGAGGTTACTTAAGATGAATTATGACGAGAGTATCTATAAAGAAAAAGCGAACAGGCGGGCGCGGAAAATCTGGCTTGTTTTCGCCATTTTACTATCAGCCAATTACGGCTCTGACACAGCAAACGGACTACGAACCGGTCCTTATTATTTAACCTTTTTACTTCTATGCTGGGTTCCGTTTATTATCGGACAAATTCTATTAAAAGTAAAAGGTATGTCAACCGATTGGTACAAATATGGAATTGCCGTTGGATATGGTATCTTCTATTCCTTTGTACTGATTACCAGCCCATCCAACATTGCATTTACCTACATACTGCCGGTAACCAGTCTTTTGGTTTTATACAAAAACCAGAAATTTATGATTCAATACGGCGTTGCCAATGCGTTAATCATCATAGCCAATGCAGTTGTTAAATATATGAACGGATTCAACACCGATGCCGATGTCAAAGAATTTACTTTGCAGCTTTCCTGCATTATTCTCTGCTACATCTGCTATGTAATGTCCATCCGTCATTTGAATGAATCGGACGGCTCCATGTTAAACTATGTAAAAGATGATTTGCACCGTGTTGTAACAACGGTTGAGCAGGTAAAAGGCGCAAGTAATTCGATTGTTGACGGCGTTACCGTTGTCCGCGAACTTGCGGTTGAAAATAAACACGGAGCGGATGTCGTTGTACTCGGCATGAACGAGCTGACCGCAAACAATCAGACCTTGCAGGATAAAACAAATTCGTCACTCGATATGACAACGGATATCAACACGCAGGTAATCAATGTTTCTTCCTTAATTGAGCAGATGGTTGAACTTACCAAAGAATCCGGCGAACATGCTGCTACCAGCAGTAAAGATTTGGACGGCGTAGTTGAGACCACTTCAACGATGGCGTCATTATCCGCAGAGGTAGAAAATGTATTAAAAGAGTTCAAATCTGAATTCGAGCGCGTAATTACGGAAACCGGAACGATTGAGGATATTTCAAGCCAGACAAATCTTTTAGCACTGAATGCTTC